>Ga0070765_100000368_pt1 | contig 27015 bp, 16 predicted proteins | sample HubBroMetageWFT5_FD_71516 | JGI IMG/M metagenome (GOLD analysis project Ga0070765, IMG submission 71516) | Warmed and freeze-thawed soil microbial communities from the Hubbard Brook experimental Forest, New Hampshire - Hubbard Brook CCASE Soil... | ecosystem: Environmental > Terrestrial > Soil... | reverse complement strand
GGGCGCGACTCGGTGTCGAGGCCCATTTCCAGGCGCGGAATCCGTGGATGCCATATCATGAGCTTCTCAGCGCGCCCATTTCACGTTTGGTCGGCGCGCTTGCCCTCGAAGTAGTAGTAATGAACTCGCTTACAGTTAACCTGCACCTGATGATGGTTTCTTTCTACCGTCCTAGCGCAAAACGAAACAAAATACTAATCGAGTCGAACGCCTTTCCTTCCGATCAATACGCCGTGAAGTCGCAAATTCAGTATCACGGGTACAATCCGGCGGAAGCACTGATCGAACTAAAACCGCGCGCAGGCGAAACCTGGATTCGCACCGAGGACATCGAGGAGTTGATCGCCCGTGAAGGTGACAAAATCGCGGTGATTATGCTCGGCGGTGTGAATTACTACTCGGGGCAAGCCTTTGATTTTCGCCGCATCACCGAAGCCGGACATGCAAAGGGATGTGTTGTCGGCTTCGATATGGCGCACGCGGCTGGAAATCTTCCATTGAAATTACACGGTTGGGATATCGATTTCGCGGTCTGGTGCAGCTACAAATATCTAAACGCTGGTCCCGGTGCCATCGCCGGATGTTTTGTACACGAACGTCAGGCGCGAAACTTTCAATTGCCACGATTCGCTGGCTGGTGGGGGCACGACAAGGGAAATCGTTTCCGCATGCCTCCGGATTTTGCCGCCATCCCAGGCGCCGAAGGCTGGCAACTAAGCAACCCCTCCATTCTGTCGGCAGCCGCGCTACGGGCTTCGCTGGATATTTTCGATGAAGCAACCATGCAGCGCTTGCGTGCGAAAAGCGAGTTACTGACAGGCTATCTGGAATTCTTGCTGGATCAACCTTCCTCGAAGAATTTTTCCATCATCACGCCGCGCGATAGCGGGCATCGAGGAGCACAACTTTCGTTGCGGGTCAGCGAAAACGGCCGCGCGGTTTGCGACACTCTCGCGAAAGAAGGAATTATTTGTGACTGGCGCGAGCCTGACATTATGCGCGTCGCGCCCGTACCTCTCTACAACACATTCTCCGACGTTCACACTTTTGCGGAGAAGTTCCTAGCTGCGACGCGCAGCTAACATCAACGTCACGCAACCGGCTCGCCCGCAATTAATTCCAGCGTCGCCCGGCCTAAACGCGTCTGCGGATCAGCCAAACCCAAAACGATATCGAAGTGATTAACTCCGGTGACTTCGAAGGCCGAAACCGGAAAGCCGGCATGGTGCAATCGCGAAGCGTAGCTTTTGCTTTGGCGCTTGGATTCGCTTGTCTCGTTTTCTCCCCACCCCACAATGCTTGGCACTGGGCGGCCCAATGCTAAATTCATGGGGCTGAGACCGTGTGCATCTGCGGCCGTCAGGTTCAGCGGCCTCGAAATGTAGGTTCCTACCAAGGGTTCCAGATCGTAGATGCCGCTGAGTAAAATCGCGCCTGCGACAGCATGGTCAGAAAGGCCCACCGTCGTTTGCCACCCTTTCAACAACATCATGGCAGCCAGATGCGCGCCGGCTGAGCTGCCGGAAATGAATATTCGGTCACGATCGAACCCGAGCGCATCACTTTGCTGATAAAGCCAGGCCACCGCTCGCCGGCATTGATCTACGATTTTTTCCACACCCGCCCGTGGTGCCAAGGTGTAATTAATAGCTGCAAACGCAATTCCGTTAGCTACGCAATCAGGCGCGGGAAACAACGAATCATTTTTTGACAACTCTTGCCAGTAGCCACCATGAATGAACACAAGCAACGGAGAATTTTTCGAAGGCACACGGAAAAAGTCCAAGGTTTCGTCGGGATGCCGGCCCCAGCGCAGATCTTTCTGGCAAGCAAGGGTTTCTTCGGCCTTGCGGCTTCGAATCGCATACTCCGCCATAAAAGGCTCGGCGGACGGCACGCAACTGCTCGGCGAATATTCTTTCTCAATTCGCACCAGCGGCCAATTGCGCCAAGCCTGATCTTTCTCGTTCATACACTCCCTGGCTCGATGAACCCGATTCTGCACTCACTGATGATTAAGAATCGACGGAAAAATCTCCTCTTCAATTGTCAGTGAACTTTATCAGCTTTGCAGATAGAATGTCGGCGCTAGAGAGTGCGAGTTTTTCACAGTTGGTTTCGCGCTCATCCGGAATATTTTGTATTGAGGACCTATTCAAAACCTATTCGCATGAATTTTCCCCGTCCTAATTTCCAAATACAGTTGGTTCATCTTCGCATAGCGGCCAAATTTAAGGCGCTAGTCCCGGAGAAGCTCTAGTGATTGTAGGAGTACCGCGCGAAAGCTTTCCGGGAGAACTGCGGGTGGCATTAACGCCAGCAGTGGTTCCAACTCTGGCGAAGGCTGGAATTGAACTTGTTCTGGAAGCCGGCGCAGGTATAGGCGCGGGTTATCCTGACGCAGAATATGTGGCAAAGGGCGCGAAGCTAGTCCCACAGCGCGCTGAGGTTTTTCATACCGCCGATATCATCGTCCAAGTATTGAGCTACGGCTCGAATGACAAATCAGGAAAAGGCGACTTGGCGCTCTTGCGTCGCGACCAAGGGTTAATCGGATTTCTACGACCGTTGGGGAGCCTGGAGACGGTGCACGACATTGCCGCCACCGGCGCGATTTCGTTTTCTGTGGAATTGATGCCGCGGACGACTCGCGCGCAAAGCATGGACGCGCTTTCGTCCATGGGAACAATTTGCGGCTATAAAGCGGTGCTGATCGCTGCGGACACTCTCCCCAGAATGTTTCCCATGATGACGACCGCTGCCGGCACGATTACGCCTGGGCGCGTTTTCGTGATCGGCGCTGGCGTCGCTGGCCTGCAAGCTATCGCTACCGCGCGACGACTTGGAGCTGTTACTTCCGCTTATGATATGCGGCCGGCTGTTAAAGAACAGGTGCAGAGCTTAGGCGGCAGATTTGTGGAGCTTCCCATCGAAGCTGCCGATGCGCAAGACGCCGGAGGTTACGCGCGAGCGCAAAGTGAAGATTTCTACAGCCGCCAGCGCGAATTGCTCGGCCGCGTGGTGGCCGAAAGCGATGTGGTAATAACCGCTGCCGTGATTCCAGGGCAAAAATCTCCGGTGCTGGTGACGCGAGAGATGGTTGCGCGCATGGCACCCGGCTCGGTAATCGTCGATTTAGCGTCAGAGCGCGGAGGAAACTGCGAGCTTACCAGGCCAGGCGAAGTTGTAATCGCGCATGGCGTCAGCATCATTGGCTGGATCAATCTGGCTAGCCGCGTGCCGTATCACGCGAGCCAGATGTACGCGCGCAACATCGGCGCTTTTTTGCTGCACCTAGTAAAAGATGGAAAGCTACTGCTAAACCTCGAAGATGAAATCATTCGTAGCACGCTGATAACCAGGAACGGTGAAATCGTCAACCCGCGAGTTCGCGAGTTTTACAAATTGCCGGCGCTCGCGGCAAAGCAGGGAGGAAATTAGACTCATGAAATTCGACTTGATGACCGATCTGTACGTCTTCATGCTCGCGGCTTTCATCGGATTCGAAGTAATTCGGCGCATTTCGCCACTGTTGCATACACCGCTCATGTCCTTGACGAACGCGCTGGACGCCATCGCCGTCGTCGGCGCCATTCTTTTGGTGGGCGCTCATAAAAGCACCCTATCGACCGTGCTCGGCACAATTGCGATTGTTGCAGCCACCAGCAACGTTGTCGGCGGCTTTCTAATCACTGATCGAATGCTCAAGATGTTTAAATCCAGCCGCCCGCAAAAGCCGTGAGCTAGATGCACGTTCCCCTATACATCATCGAACTCACTTATCTGGCTGCCACCGCGCTCTTTATTCTCTCGCTGAAATTGATGAGCGCGCCGACAACTGCCCGCCACGGCGTGTGGGCCGGCGAACTCGGTATGGTTCTGGCCATTGCCGGAACGCTTCTCAATCAAGGCATTGTTGATTACAAGTGGATCGTTATCGCTCTCGTGCTCGGGGCCATCATGGGTGTCCCGCTCGGAATGGTCCACATGACCGCGGTGCCCCAGCGGACTGCGCTCAGCCACGCGTTCGGAGCGCTCTGCGTCACCTTGGTCGGCACCTCCGAGTTTTATCTTCGTGGTACAGAAGTTTCGCGATTCACACTGTCGGTTCTGTGTATGGAAGTGATTCTGGGTTCGCTCACATTTACCGGCAGCCTGATGGCCGCGGGGAAACTGCAGGAAATGCTGCCGCAGCGACCAATTACTTTTAAAGGACAGAACATCGTCAACCTCAGCGTGCTCGCCGTTGCCCTGGGATTGGCAGCTTACCTCGTAATTCATCCTGGCCACCCGCATGTCTTTCTTTTCATTGTCGGAATTCCGCTTTTGTTTGGTGTGCTCATGATCATTCCAATCGGCGGGGCCGATATGCCCACCGTAATTTCGCTGCTCAATTCGTATGCGGGACTTTCAGCGGCGGCAATGGGCTTTGTTCTCGATAGCAAGCTCTTGATCGTAGCCGGCGCTCTAGATGGCGCGTCGGGTTTCATTCTGTCCTTGAACATGTCGAAGGCTATGAACCGCTCGTTTACCAACGTACTGTTTGGGGCATTTGGACAGGAACAAGCGGCGGGTGCCGGGACGCAAGAAACCCGTAGCGTACGGAGCGCAACCGCCGAAGAAGCCGCCGCGATTCTTTCCGCGGCCAGCAAAGTTGTAATCGTTCCCGGATATGGCCTCGCTGTCGCACAGGCGCAGCACAAAGTACGGGAGCTTTACGATGCGTTAACCAAGCGCGGCGTGGACGTGAAATTCGGTATTCATCCGGTGGCGGGCCGAATGCCTGGACACATGAACGTCCTGTTGGCCGAGGCGGATATCCCCTACGACAAGCTGCTCGATCTTGATGAAATCAACGGCGATTTTCCTCAGACCGATGTTGCCCTCGTAATCGGCGCAAACGACGTAACAAATCCGGCAGCGCGCAGCGATCCGAGCAGTCCGATCTACGGCATGCCAATTCTTGACGTTGATAAGGCTCGCACCGTGATGGTAATCAAACGCGGGATGAGTCCGGGCTTCGCCGGAATCGATAACCCACTCTATTACCTCGATCAGACGCTAATGCTTTTCGGAGACGCCAAAGTTTTCGTAGGCGCCATTGTCCGCGAGCTCGGCGGCGGTACCCAAGATTAGTTCATCGTCCGAGGCAGTCCTAGACCTTCTTGCTGGCTCCGAAACAGATTCCACCTTTAGCGCAATCACAAGTATGCGGTCGAAATTGTGATTGATTCTGGCATCGCATTTGCAGCTTGGCCTGCGGATTTCCCTTGACTTGCTGTCAGCGAGAATATAAATCGCAAGCCAGCAATCACATAACGCCACTGGGGGTGTTACATGATTTCGCTCCGTACCACGAATAACTCAAAACTGATCCGGTTCTTCATATTGCTCACCTACGTTTTATTGGCAACCGCCGCAGCGCGAGCGCAGAGCACCACTGCGACCGGAAACATTCAGGGTACCTTGAGCGACCCCAGCGGCGCGGTGGTGGAAGGCGCCAAGGTAACCATCACCAATAAAGATACTGGCCAGTCCATTGCCGTCACCACTTCATCGGCCGGGGCCTACAACTCCGGCACGCTCGTTCCCGGGAACTATTCCGTTCGCGCCGAAGCAGCCGGGTTCAAGACGGTGGAACAGGGCGTAATCGTAAAGGTAGGTGTGGTCTCGGGCGTCAATTTTAGTCTCCAGGTTGGCTCTACCACCACGGTGGTTGAGGTGGCGGAGCAGGCCGTAGCCGTCAACACCGAGCAGGCCAGCGTCCAAGGTGTCTTGAACAGAGAGCAGATTGAGAACCTGCCGGTAAACGGCCGAAACTTTCTCGACCTCGCGCAGCTTGAGCCGGGCGTACAGATTCAGGATGGTGCCGACTTCGATCCCACAAAAGTTGGATTCTCTTCCATATCCGTGGGGGGCCGCTTCGGACGCACCGCGCGCATTGAAGTCGATGGCGTGGACGTGAGCGACGAGACTGTCGGCACCACGACCGAAAATATTCCAGCCAGCGCAATCGACGAATTCCAAATCAGCCAATCTACACTGGATCTTTCGAACGAACTCACCTCATCGGGCGCTGTGAATGTCACCACCCGCTCCGGAACGAACGCTTATCATGGCGAGGGTTTCGCTCTCTTTCGCGACAATGATTTCTCCGCGGCTCTTCCAGGGCCTCCCTCGCCCTATCAGCGAAATCAGGACGGTGGCAATTTTGGCGGCCCCATTCTCAAGGACAAGCTCTTCTTCTTCCTGGACGCGGAGCACACCAACCAGAGTCTCTTGGCGCCGATCGTTCCGGCTCCGCCATTCGATGTTTACACCGGGAACACCGGAACCCCGTTCCGGGAGACCGATTATGACGCTAGGCTCGATTGGCAATTCTGGAAAAACGTTCGCATGTTTTATCGCTTTAGCTATTTTGACAGCTTGGCGGTTGCCACCGGCGGCACCGTCGGTTATCAGCCCTATGAGGACAAAAATTACACACGCACGCACGTAGTAGGTGCAGATTTCACGACAAAAGGCGGATATACACACAGCTTCCGCTTCGAATATCTCAAGTTCATAAATAATTTGGGAGACACCGTTCTCGGGTCGAACTTGCCGTTCGCAAACTTCCCGGTCAGCTTGAACTTCACCAGCTTCGGCTTCCTGACCGGTCCTAATTTCCTGGCGCCTCAGCAGACCTACCAAACGGATCGCCAGATCAAATACGATGGCAGCAAGTTGCTCGGCGCACACATCTTGCGGTATGGCGCCTCTTACAACCGGCTGCGCGGAGGCGGATTATTTTCGTTCAGTGCAATTACCGCGAACGTAAGCCCAATTGGAAGCGCCACAGAAATTAATAATGCCATGAGCGGGCAGTTTGCATGCCCCGGTGGTATCACCGGAGCGTCTTGTCCGCTCAACTACCCGATAGACAATGTGACACTCGGCAATGGTGAGGAATGTGATACCGAAATCCCTGCGTTCAACGCGCCTTGCAGCGGCACGCCTCCCGATAATCGGCTCGGTCTATATGTCGGAGATAGCTGGAAGGTCAAGCCTAATCTCACGGTGACTTATGGCGTGCGCTACGTTCGCGACACCGGACGTTCCGATAGCGACTTGCCTGGCTTCACCGGCACCGCGGCTACTGAACTCAATGCCGTGTTGCCTGGGTTAGCCAACCGAGTAAACCAGCCGAACCACAATTTCGGACCACAACTCGGTGTGGCTTGGGATCCCCGCAAAGACTCCAAGACCGTGATTCGGGCCGGCATCGGTGTCTTCTACGAGAACGCCATTTGGAACAATGCTGAGTTTGACCGGCCGGAGAGACTTGCAACCGGTGCGTTTCTTGCAAATCCAACTCCATGCTTCAATGCAAGTGCTTTTGGTGTTCCTTTTCCGGCTCCCGGTGCAGTTGGACCGTTGGAGTACTTGGGCGGTAGCTCGGCGTCGGCGGGTGCTATCTGCACCTCACTTATCGGTGCCACGCTAGGACCCAGCGCTGGTACTTGCAGCGGGATGACCTCTGCGCAATGCGTGGCAAACTTTCAAACAACGTACCAACAGGCCTCGAAGGCCGTAGGCGCGAGTGCTCCGAACCCCTCCTACATTCCCAATCTGATTTCGAGCGGATCCGGGATCTTCCTGGGCGCTCTGGCACCCAATTATAGGACGCCTTATTCAATCCAAATGAATGCTGGAATCCAGCGCGAAATAATGCCGGGCATGGTGCTCAGCGTCGATTATCTTCGCAACGTGAATTTGCACTATTTGATTGGCGTTGATGCGAACCACAGTGGAGATATTCGATACTTCAACGAGCAGGCCGCTCAGCAAGCCATTGCAGCGACGTTGGCCGCTTGTGGATCTCCAAGCATTAATGCCGCCATCGCCTTTTGTCCCGGGCTGCACCCCACCAACGGACACGGCCGGCCCGGGGGTGCGACTATGTCCGATTTTGCGAACTTCGGCCTTGATTCCGCGGCGGACTTGGGAATCAGCGGTTGCCAAACTGGCTTGGGCACAAGCTATCCGTGCGCCTTCACCGGAGTGAATCCAGATCTCGGGCTCGTAACGTTTCTCTTCCCCATAGGACGCTCGGTCTACAACGCCATGGACGTGAAATTGGTTGATAACGTGAAAAGCCCGCTGCCTGGCGTGAAGTATTTAAACTTCCAGTTCGCGTATGCTCTTTCACGGTTTACAAATTGCGGAGCAGCTTTAACCACTTCCGCGGGCACTTCTCCGGCTGCGGCGGATCAAGATTTTGTCAACCCAACAATAGATAATAGAACGCCGTGCGGTTTTAGCGGCCCCTCGGCTCTCGACCGAACCCATCAGTTTTCGTTCGGAGGATATGCGGATCTACCGGCACATTTCCGTCTTGGAACGATTTTCCACTTCGATAGCCCCCTTGCCAGCGCACTTGCCGTTCCTGTGACAGGCAATGGAGCGGGAGAGATTTTCAGCACCGATTTCAATGGCGACGGCACGGTTGGAGATCCGATCCCGGGCACCAAACAGGGCGCTTTTATGCGCAGCGTCTCGTTGAGCGACCTGCCCAATGTGGTGAATAATTACAATAATACTGTCGCAAACAACCCCACTCCAGCCGGCAATGTCCTTATCAATAACGGGTTGTTTACGCTCGCACAACTACAGGCGCTCGGGGGAGTCGCTCCGGCGCTCTCGCCAGTCGTGCCAGGAGAAGTTGGACTCACATGGCTGAAGACGTTCGACATGAGTCTCACCTGGGTTGGCAAGGTGACCATCAAAGAAAGAGAATTGTCAATTCAGCCTAGCGCGAGTTTTTACAACTTGTTTAATTTTGCGAACTTCAATATTCCCGGCAATGTGTTGAGTGGAATTCTTACGGGCGGCGCCGGTTCGCTGAACGGCACAAATTATGCGAGCGCTAATTCCGTGCGAGTTGGCGTGGGTACAGGTGTTTTTGCGCTTGGTGCGCCGCGAACGATTGAGTTTGGACTTAAGGTGGCGTTCTAAGATGCGGTGCCATCGACAACCCTACCAAAACGAGAGCTAGCTAACGCTGGTAGGGATTTTTCCGCTGCGAACCGCTGTCTAATTTATTAACGATGTCTTCCAGCTTCCGCATGTGTCCGGTGAGTTGCCTTAGTTGACTTTCGATCTGGCCGAGGCGGTCGAATATTTCTACCTGCTTGTTACGGACGGTATTGAATTCTTTCTGAAATTCCTCCGGTGACTGAGAGGCCATTTCACCCCCGATTGGATTTAAGCTTGAACTCTGCAAATTAAGCAGCGCGCCTGCTTACAACTTCTTCAATAGCCGGTACCAAATCTGTCGTAATCAAAGACTTCGTTACGTAACCGCTGGCCCCCGCCTCTGCAGCTAAGCGCGCGGCCTCCAGCGAGTGATGGCTGGTAACGATCAGAATTTCCGCCCTGGGCGAGCCTTCACGTATAAGCCGCGCGGCCTTCAGGCCATCGAGAGTTGGCATGCTCAAATCCAATAGAATCACGTCCGGTTTAAGTTCGAAGGCTTTCTTGATGCCCTCGAGGCCGTCAGAAGCTTCGCCGCAGACTTTCATCCCGTCGTGTAATTCCAGGAACAAGCGCAGGCCATTTCTTACGAGTTGTTTATCATCCACGATAAGGATTCGAACATTTGACATAACTCCATCCTCCACCTACATGTTGGCGGCCAAACAATGCAAGCGTAATAGGGTCTTTAATGTATGCGTCAACTAGGGGTTAGTGGCAAGACACACGCGAATACTCACCAGGGACCATGCTTTTGGATTGCATGGCAACTCAGTCAGTGCCAGATAGGAACGGACGCGCTCGCTTGGTTCAAATTGACTTCAGCTTAAAGAGGAGGCGGTTGTCCGGTCGGCAATCACTCGTCCATTCACGGAGCGTGGCAATGTAACCAGGAAGATCGTTCCGGCACCCGAAGTGCGTTCCACTGTTACGGCCCCGCCATGGTCGTGAATCACCTTACTTACAATTGCGAGCCCGAGACCCGTGCCGTTTGATTTTCCCGAACTCACAAACGGATTAAACAGCGTCCCACGGATGGAAGCCGGGACGCCGGCGCCATTGTCCGCGACACGAACTTCAAATGATTCCCCGGATGAGCCAATCTCAATTTTTATCTCTCCCTCGGATTGAGCCGTAGCTTCACCAGCATTCAACAGCAGATTGAAGAACGCACGTTCCATTTTCTTTGGATCGAAAACGCCGTTCATGTCACCTGATGTGCTGATTGAAATCACGCGGCTCCGAAGTTCAGGCCTCGCGCGAACAGAATCGATAGCCCGCCGCATACTCTGATCCAGCAAGGCCGGCACCGGGACAATGGAACTGTCTGTACGCGCTAATTCACGCAGCGAATCCAATAAATCGGTCATTTGATCCGACGCCGTTTTGATTTCGTCATAAATTTCGTCCCGATTAAGCTTCAGCTTCTCCGCTTCGTACAAAAATTCCGCATTGGCCACAACCGCCGCTAGATAATGCCGAAGGTCGTGCGAAATCGAACTAGCCGCAGTTCCAAATGCAGCAATGCGCTCGGTGGCTAACTGCTGTTGTTGAGAAGCGAGCAGTTCGCCACGCATTTTTGAGAATGCCTCGCCCAGCTCTGCAACCTCGCTACTCCCGCGCGGAGTGATCGAATAGTTGTAGTCCCCGGCAGCCAATGCCCGAACCCCCGAAACTAGATTATCCAGAGGATGCGTGATCGTTCGTGACACGAACGTTAGAAGCAAGGCCGCTAACACCACGGCGGAAATTGCCAATATGAAAATTGTGTGATTGAGCCGCCGGATGAAACCATTCGACGGCTGCAAGGACATCAGTACGTAGGACTTTACAGGTGCAGGCGGTCCGCTCTGTATCAGGATCGACGCCACCTGGTACTGATTCTTCCCCAGTGTCATCTCGCGAGAGTCATCGTCGGAGTTGAAATTCCGCAGCGACTGCTGCAGTTCCGCCTCTTCGTTCGGCGAAAGAGTTGAAGCTATGATCTTGTCACCCGTGGCTAGCGCAATTTCGCTTCCCGATACTTCTGCTAGCTGTTTCGCCATAGTTGAATCTATCTGGTAACCAATGGCGAGTATTCCGAGTTGCCTCTGGTTCTCCGCCGCGCCGGCTGTGATCGGGTGCAAGAAAACTCGGTAGAGCTGTCCGTTGGCGTACCACCAAGCGGCGTCTTCTCCTTGTTCCAGAGAGCTTTTCAAATCGCGCGCGGCAACCTCCGCATCCCACCCCGGCTTGGCAACGTGAAACCCGAGCAGGCTTCCATCTGATTTCGCAAGTAGAAAAAGGTCGCTCCCGGCCAGCTTCCAGAATGGTTCCGACGCATCTTGGATAGTTAGTGCGTGCTCGGTCGTCATGGAAGCCTTTAGCGTGGGAAGCTCCGCGAGAAGCGCCGCGGTGCGGGACAGTTGAACCTCGCGTTCACGCTGCATGTTTTCGAAGGCCAGCAGGGACGCGTCCGTGCTCTCTCTTACCTGTTTGGCGATTTCCGAGCGAACGGTGTAGCGAACGATCAAAAGCAGGCCGCCGGTCAGGGTACAGATTATTAAAAGGGATGCGATCAGTAGTTGCGATCGTAGTCTCAGACGGGCCATTCAGCTCCTCGCGCTATTTTCCAGGTACCGCAACGAGATCGCCGGGCGAAAATTTGTATCCGGTGCCGTGCATGGTTAGAAAATACCGCGGATTGCCCGGATCGGGCTCGAGCTTCTGGCGCAGGCGCAGCACGTGATTGTCTACGGTGCGCGTTGTTGGATAATTCTGATATCCCCACACAGCGTTCAACAATTCTTCGCGCGAGATAACTTTTCCGGGCGAGTGCGCGAAGAACTTGAGTAACTTGAATTCTTGCGCCGTGAACGTCAGCGATTTCCCCGCGCGAGTGGCTACCATTCCGGTGAAGTCAATCCTCGCGTCGCCAAACATCAGCAACTCATGCCGCGGCGTTTCCTGGACAATTTTCCCGGTGTCCATGGACTGCGCGCTCGCGCGACGCATCGCACGCCGCACACGCGCCAGAAGCTCCTTGGGGCTGAAGGGCTTTGTAACGTAATCATCGGCTCCAATCTCCAAAAGCAGGACTTTGTCTTCGACTTCGGCATTTGCGCTTAACACTACGACGGGTACGCCCGCCGCATGTGTTTTAAAGGCGCGGCAAAGTTCCTTACCAGGAAGACGAGGAAGGGTTAGGTCCAGCACAACGACATCAGGAATCTGCTTTCTAAAACTTTCCAGTCCCGCCACCCCGTCAGAAGCAATCTCTACTTGCAATCCATCGGATTCGAACAGCCGTTGCAAGGTCCGTTGCATCGGCCGGCTGTCTTCGACAATCAGAACGGTATCCATAAATTTAGTGTCCTCGATCACGCCGTGCGGCGCACGATCGGTCAACGGGAACGAGAAATGTTTAATGCTAGCCCGTTCACCTCTAGAGCGTCAACGCGCCGGGGAATTAGCGAGCAGAAGACCGTGCAATAACCATGGAAAGCCGGCTTAGCGCTAAGTCCCGTACTATCAGATGCTAGATTGATAGAGAGCGTAGCAGCCGTTGTCATCAACCTGTTTGCAATTTGTAAAAAATTTGTAACTTCGCTTCGAAATTGCCACATTGGCAAGCCGCCCGCAGCTTCAATGACATTTTATGGCTGTACATATCCTGAATTGGGCGGGGGTAGGTAATCCTGGCCGTATTTATTTTTGTGAGCCAAGGTGAAATCGGGATTATCAATCACTCGGATCGGCGGCAAAGCACGGCTGGATCCCGAAATCACCACGGTTCGGGAGAGACTCTTCAGGTTATCCGGCGTGCCGCGTTCATACCAAATGTGCATCTCGTAACGCCCATCCGGGACGTTGGGTATGCTCACTCGCCCCAGGCGATCTGAAATTGCAAAATACGGTGTATCAACTGCCACCACAGCAGCGCTCATTTCCGCATGTATATTGCAAAACAGGAAGCTCACACCGGGACGGTCGAAGCGAACCGATCTCGTCGTCCCCGCTTCATACAGGCCCAGGTCAAATCGTTTGCCGTCATATAGCGAGAAAATATTGTGGAAGAACGGGTCACGGTTTGGAAACTGAACCACCGTGCCAACTTTCACTACCAGAACATGAGGTTCAAAAGTTTTGTTTTGTTGCACGAGCTGAGGACTTTGAGCGGGCGCAACCTGACTAGCAGCCGCTTGCGTCGAGTCATCCAGTGGGCTGAGCCACACGACGACATTCGACGCATCTGTCGCGTTGCCAGTTCCCTGCTTCAGCTCCACAACTTTCGCCGTCACCGCAACGTCCTGCGCATACCCGGCAACAGGAAAAAGACAAATCCCAAGTAGCATTATCCCATGGCGAAATTTCGAGAATCCAGCTGTTCGCAACGATTTCATTAGAATATGTACCCGATGCTGATTCCAAACTGATTCGCCGCGTTGAAATTGCTGTCGAGCGTGTAAGTTTGAATCCGTTTATATTCGGCTGAAAACAATACGTCCGAGCGTACCTGATAAATAAAATTGATGAACGGGCTAAGATTCCGGGCTAACGAATATCCATAATAATACTGGGTTTCCGGGAAACGCCTCAATTCAACCGCAAACGGGTTATCAATGCCTAGCGCAGCATTAACCTCGAATTTGGCGGTCGGCTTGAATTTCAATTGCGTCCATCCTCCGATGGAGTCTAGTCCGCGAATATTCGTCGTTGGATCCGTAACCGCGCCCGAAAGCAGAATGTCCTGGCCTAGGCCCCCTGCAAGCCCGCCCACCGCGCGGCCGCGATAGAATTCTCCAGTCATGGCGAAAAATCTGCCGAGCGGTACTGAAACGTCTGCCGTGGCCGCCCACCCATCCACGTCGCGACCGAATCCCCAGTTCTGCCTACCATAATATCCGCCCACACCTGCAGTGAAATTCCGCTCGAACAAATGGTGGCTCCAGGCGATCCGCCCAGCGTACGCCGGCTGGCCGGATTGTTCGCCTGCCGTTGGATAGCGATAGCCCTGCATCGGGATGTCGCCGGTTAGCGAATCCAAGATTCCCGCTTGAAACAGCAAGCTCGATGCCTCGCTTAAATCCTTACGATGTTCGATGCGGATTTGCGGCCTCCAGCTCCAAAGATTTCCCGCGTAAGCCAGAGGAGGGATGGCTAGCGAGCTCAGCGAAGTTGGCATCAAGGGTGCAAAAAACAAGGAATCCTGACCTGCAATTATCGAAGTATTTGCCCAATCCATTCGGAAGGTGCCTGTCCGCAAGCGCGCTACTCCCATAGAAACTCCGTTTGGCAAATCGGCGAATCCACCTGCGAAATCAAATTTCACGTTGGCGCTGGTGCGCGCTCCGGCGATCTCCGGACCGAATACTTCCAGCCCTATCTGCGATTGGCGGATTGTAGCTGCGAAAGCGTTTGAAGAATTCCCGAAGGTCGGCGGAACTGCCAGCTGCGGGAAGTCTACGTTGTCCACGGGTCCGCGAGTATCGAATAGGTTCAAGAGCACGATTCCCGAGAGCCTCACTCGATACTTTGATCCGCTTTCTATTTTTGTTTGGCTCTGTTCGTTAATCTTGGCGTCGAGCAAATCCTGGTTGTCTCCCAATTTCGCTAAACGCTCTTCAAGTGTTGGCGCCGGAGCAGTTTGTACTGTTATCGCAGGATTGGATGGATTCACATTTGAATTCGCCGAGGGCGGCAGAAATTTCTGTGGCGATGTCGACGATTCCGCATAGTTCAGCGCGTCCGGATGCGAAGCAAGCTGGGCCCTGGTAAGTTCGCTACGAAGCTCACGAGCTTCTGCGTGCCAACGCTGCTCGTCCGTGCGCAACTCGTTCACTTGCGAGCTCAGCGTTTGCACCTGGACTTGCAAACTGCGAACAGCGTCCGCCAACGCGCGCACGTCTGGCGCCGCGTCGCCTTGTGCTGGCAGGGGCACCGTCTGCGCCGCCGGCTCTTGGCCTCGTGCGAGGTTGCAACTCAGTAACAAGAAAGTTGCAGCAACGCAGACTCGCAGAAGCGAGCCTCTGATTTCGATACCTCGCATGTAGCACCTCCTGACAAGCTCATTCAGGAAAATTTATTCCGAAATACAGTAGCATTGACTCTCGCTTCCGATGTGATGCGGCCAAACTAAGCCACAGACCCAAGAAAATATCGCATTTGGGTACTTCGCTATTCCTGTAACTCTGGTCAAAAGAGATATGTCCCAGTTATTTTGCCGAATCGTTTCTGCCTACTTCCTTGCTCGAAGTTAACCGATGGGTTAGTGTACGCCGATGGCGGCTTCCCCGGACCAACTCGAAGCCTTGAGAGCTCAGGTTGCCGCGCTAACCGCGCGGGTCTACCAATTGGAGCAACTGAGCGGGATTTCTGCAGAGCCGGAGCCGCAACCGGCTTCTACTTCGCAGCAGCGACCTGCGGTTCCCGCTACCAGCCCGACGCTTCAACCATCTTTATCAGCGCAGCCTGGCGCTGGGTCGCGTCCGCCGCAGGCTGCGGCACCATCCCCAACACCCTTTAGGCAGTCAAACGTAAATCTACCGTCAACTCTGACTAAACAAGATGCTGGCCTTGAAAAAACGATTGGGCAATTCTGGCTAAATCGAATCGGCATCGTCGCCCTCCTTGTCGGAGTTTCTTATTTTCTAAAATATGCTTTTGAAAACAATTGGATCGGCCCGGCAGGTCGTATCGCCATTGGCCTTTTAGCGGGCATTGGATTGATTGTGTGGAGTGAAAAATTTCGCTCTCGCGGCCACGCGGCATTCTCGTATTCGTTGAAAGCTGCTGGCATTGGCACGCTATATTTATCGCTATGGGGCGCGTTTCAGGTTTATCACTTAATCCCGGCGGCAGCGGCGTTCGGCGCCATGGTAATCGTAACGGCAGCCACCATCGTTCTAGCGCTAACCCAAGACGCGGAATTGCTGGCGAGTTTTGCCTTAGCTGGAGGATTCGCTACTCCCGTGCTGCTTTCTACCGGAGAAAATCACGAGGTAGCGCTTTTTTCATATGTCGCTCTACTCGATATTGCGATCTTGGAGATGTCCATTTTCAAACCCTGGCGGCGATTGCTTTGGGGAAGTTTTGTTGGGACTATCCTCCTCTATATCGCTTGGTATTCAGACTATTATTCTAAAGACCAGCGGATTCTTACCGTCTGTTTTACAGCGTTGTTTTTCGTTATCTTTGCGGCGATTCCACTGGCGTCCCCTTACGAAGAGTCGAAACGATTCACCGGTCCTTCGGTTACACTTACTTTAATTCCGTTATTGAACGCCGTCGCATTTTTCCTGGCGCTCTATGAGATGTATAGGGGTGAGAACACCACACTCACCTGCTTTGCTCTCGCGCTTGCCGCTTTTTATCTGCTCATTGCCGCCGCCTTCAAGAAGCGTTTTCCCAAGCAAGACACGGCCTTTATCCACCTACTGCATGTAGCTATCGCTATCACGTTTATCACCATCGCCATCCCCCTGAAGTTGGAAGGCCAGTGGATCACCATTAGCTGGCTCATTGAATCCGCCGTGCTTTTATGGATTAGTGTCAAAACTCAAACTAATTTCTTGCGCTACCTCGCCTCCGTAGCCCTGGTCTTAGGCCTTTTCCGGCTTCTGTTTTACGACCACTTTCAAACGGAGACTTTGCTATTCAATCTGAGATTTTTCACCTACTTGATCGCCATCGCGGTTTTAGGCGGAATTGCATTTTTTGGAAAAAGAATCGCCTCCGAACAGGAAATGCCGCTCATCCATTTAGCTGCGGTTGGTGTGAATTTCCTTGCGTTGATTGCGCTCACGCTGGAAGTTTCGGATTATTTTGCCCGACGAATGCAATCAAGCGGAAACCGCTTTCTCTTTTACCATCAGCACCAATTAGCTCTCGAACGCGACTTCACTTATTCAGCAATCTGGCTGATTTACGGGGTCGTCTTAATGACTATCGGCTTCCAGAAACGTTCGGCGTTTGTCCGTTGGCAGGCTTTGATATTGATTGCGTTCACGATTGCCAAGGTTTTCATGTATGACGTTTCTCAACTTGGCGGTACTTACAGGATTGTCAGCTTTATTGCACTTGGCGCGGTGCTCCTTGCGATTTCTTTCATTTACCAACGCGATTGGCTGAAGCTTTCTTCCGACTCCTCGGAGAAATCCGCCTGAAGGATTTAATGATGAGGACAGCTCTGGGGATGCTGGCATCGCTTTTAATAGCCACAGCCTCTATTTCTTATTTCAAGTATGAACGGCCGTTGCAACCCATACTGTCCGGCGGCCAACACTACATTGTATTGGACGAAACTATTTGGCCGCGTTCCCGTCCCGATTTAGAAGATTTGCGTATTTATTCAACGGAAAAAGAAATTCCTTACATGTTAACGATCGCACGCGCTGGTTCAGCCATCGAACAAAAAAAGATAAGCGTGCTGCAGCCAGGAACGCTTAATGGAAAAACTCAATTCCTGCTGGATATGTCGGATATTTCCCGCTACGACCGCGTCGAATTGAAACTGCGAGCGAAAAACTTCGTGGCCCACGCTCGCGTCGAAGGGGGTGACGACGCGCACGGAGTGAGCTGGTCCAATCTCGGTACTACGACTCTTTACGATTTGTCGGACGAAAAACTCGGCCACAACAGCACACTGCACGTTCCCGTGACAACTTACAAATACTTGCGCGTCTGGATAGACGATTCCGTGAAACCCTTGGACCTGGAAAGCGCGACTGCGGGAATCAATTTAGGAGAAAAGGCCGTGTGGCGCGACCTGAAAAGCGAGCCGGAACACTCGCAGCAAGGCCATGACACCGTCTTCACTCTCTCGATTCCAAAGAATGTTCCGCTCGAAAGAGTGCTTTTGTCTATTGATCCCTCGCAAGCAAATTTTCGGCGCGACGTCGAAATTCAGAGTGACAACGGAATGCGGTTCGGCTCCGGTGAGATTAGTCGCATCCACATGAACCGAAATGGTCAGAAGATTGATGTGCAGCAGCCGTGGCTTGAGGTCGGAGGGACCGGCCCGGGTCCATTCAAAATCATTATCCATAACGGAGATGACGCGCCGTTAAAGATAACGGACGTTCATTTGCAGCAATACGAGCGTCGAATCTATTTCGACTCCGATCCCGGCGCTTCTCTCCGGCTCTATTACGGAGATGAGAAACTGGAACCTCCGATTTACGATTATGCGAAGCTGTTTCAAAGAGATCCGAGCGCCGATCGGGTCCTACTGGCTGCTGAAGAACAGAATGCTGCCTTCCGCGGCCGTCCCGACGACCGCCCCTGGTCGGAACGTCACCCCGCCCTTCTGTGGGTCACTATTATCGCGGCGGTTATGATTCTCGGCGGAATCGCGCTGCGCTCAATGAAGCCCACCAGCAGCTAATCGGGGCCTGTACTTACCATTACTTACGGCCCACTGGCTTTCGGGTCTTGACAGATTTCGCTCCTCACTTTAAAAACGAAGTGCACCTAAACCTATCGTCTGCTCCTGGCTGCGCTCGGTAAAAGGTCAATTTCTTCGCCCCACCCCGGAGGATTTGTGCTTAGAGCTTTCTCGCGCACTGCTGTGTCCACGTTATGCCTTTTTGCCTTTTGCGCCGCTGGTGGCGAGAGCTTCGCACAAGCACGCCCGCCGCAAGGACAGCCAGCCCCCGGTCAGATCACGCAGCCGACACCTACCTCCTCCGAAACGCGCATGGGTCTGTGGCGTGGACGCCCGGTCACCTACCAAGTCATCAATGGCCGGAATATCTATGAGGGCGACATCATTCTGGAAAACGTACAGCCCATGCCGAAGGCTGGCCAAGGCGGCGGAGTAATTACAAATTCCGTCGGTCTCGTCGACTCTAATTTCCTGTGGCCGAAAGTTATGGGAGTTGCCCAAATCCCCTACGTGATCGATTCACACTCGACGAATCCAAATTTGAACAGCGCTATCAGCACCTACAACTCGACCTTTGCTGGAGTCATCCAGCTGGTGCCGTACAGTGGGCAAGCGAACTACATTGACATCAATCTGAGCGGTTCTCCTAATGGCGTCTGTGAAGCAACCGAGGGTGACGCGGGGGAAGGCGAGCAGTTGGTAACCGGTGCGTCAAATTGCACGATCGCAACGATTCTCCACGAATTCGGACACGTCACAGGCGTATGGCACGAGCAATCGCGCACGGACGCGGCTAACTATGTGACGTTTAACTACTCCAACGTAATTAAAGGCTCTATCGGAAATTTTCTTCCCGCTGTGGACAACGACCAGCAGAATTTAACTCCGTACGACTTCGCCTCCGTGATGGAATATCCGGCCTTCTCTTTCTCACGTAACGGAGGCCCTCCGCTCGAATCGATTCCGCCCGGTATGCCGCTTTCCAATGCAGTCGGTTACTCCGCGGCCGACGTCGAAGGCATCATGCGTCTGTATGGCGTTGCGCCCACGCAGGTGACCGTCACATCGAACCCACCCGGGCTTCAGGTGTTGGTGGATGGTTCGGCCGTCACAACGCCAATGACCTACAGTTGGACACTGAGGTCCACGCACACACTGGCGGTGGCCACCGGCGTACAAACTTTGAACGGAATCATCGTCGATAGCAGCGATCCGATACAGCAGACGACTTTTTACTACACCTACGGCCTCTGGAACGACGGCGGCGCGCAGAGCCATACGATTACCGTGACTCCGGGAAATGGCGACGCTGGATTCCCGTCAACCGCCCCGCAAATCGCAACCTACTCGGCTAACTTCATTCAGCTTGTCCCTTACACGCCGACAATATATCCCGCATCGAGCGGTACCGTGACTTTGACTGGTACTCCCTCACCGCAGAATCTTACTGTCAATGGAGTTCCGGGAACGTATGTTGTTGCCAGGCAACAAGCAACGCTAACCGCATCAGCAGCTAGCGGCTACAGCTTCTACGACTTCAACAATGGGCCAGACTGGCTGCCCGGCGGACTGAGCTCGAATCCAAAGACTTTCTACGTTCCGGAGACGGGACTAACCATCAATCCAGTGGTGTACTTCACCAACGCACCTGTCTACACCGTCGACGTAGCTCCCGACTACTTCAGTTCGAATCTCGGCGTGACGGTTGACGGTGTATTTTGGTACGTACCGAAAAATTTCTCTTCATTCTACGATTCGACTTGGACTCCAAACTCAACCCATACGTTGGAGTTCTCCTCGCCGGTCCAACCGTTTGACTTCAACACCCAATTTGTCTTTTCCAGTTGGAGCGTGGGAGGAACTGCGAATCCCGCCTCCGTGACTCTGCCCGCGGCCAGCACAAGCTACCTCGCAACCATCGATCCTGAGTATGTGCCGGCTACTAATTTCAATCCCTGCGGCGGCACCGGGACGATCACTCCTGCGTCCACAATCACCGGTGGCTTCTACCCATCCGGCACAGAATTGACTTACACCGAAACGCCATCGGCGAACTCGGGCGGTTCGCCTTGGATTTTCACCGGCTGGGCTTGGGACCTTTCCGGTACAACGAATCCGGACACCTTGTCGCCCACCGACGAATCGCTCGTTTATGCGAACTTCAACACCACGACTGCACCGCTGAGCATCACAAGCCTAAGCCCCTCATCGGTCGCTTCAGGAGGCTCAGCGTTCACGCTTACGATAAATGGGACAGGATTCACTCAGAATGGAACTGGGAATCCGATCGAGAATGTGGGGATCAATTTCCCGAGTATCTTCCTCACACCGACCTTTGTGAGTTCGACTGAATTACAAGTGACGGTACCGGCCTCAGACATCGCTACGCCCGGGACCTATCTGGTATTTGTCGAAAATTACCCGTCGAGTCCCTGGACTGGCTGCGCGGTCTTCGCGTATCAGCCGTTCTTCGTGTCTCAAAGTGCGGGTACCGGAGCGACTACCGTCACGGCAACACCCTCCACACTCTCTTTCTCCTCAACGGTTGTAGACCAAACAAGCGCAAGCCAACCAATAACCGTAAAAAACACAGGTAGCGTGGCGACCACAATCAGTGTTACCGCGAGCACGAATTTCGGCGAGACAAATACCTGTCCGGTTGCTCCCGCAACATTAGCGGGCGGCGCAAGCTGCACGATTAGCGCAACGTTCGCTCCGACCACGTCGGGTAGCTTGACCGGCAATATCGCCGTCACCGACAGCGCAACAAATTCGCCACAGACCGTAGCTCTCTCGGGAACGGCGGCGCCGGCGACCACCACCGTGACAGTATCGCCAACAACATACAACTTCGGTGGTCAAGCTGTGGGGACCACAAGCAATTTCCAAACTTTTACTGTGCAGAATACGGGCGCCGCTTACACATCGATCTCCATCTCTATCACCGGGAACTTTGCTCAGGTTAATAACTGCGGTAACCAATTGGATGCCGGCGCAAGCTGCACCATTAATGTGACGTTCACGCCCACCATCGCTGGTCCGCTGTCTGGAAGCATCTCGATCGCTGACCAGGCAGCGAACTCCCCGCAGAGCGTAACTCTTTCCGGCACAGGGACGAGCGGCTCTCCGGCCACGGTGACCGTCACGCCTCCGAGCGAGACGTTTGCCGCCCAAACGGTTGGAACCACGAGCGCGGCCAAGACGGTCACCATCAAAAATACGAGCAAGACAGCAAGTACGTCGATTTCGTTTGCGGCCAGCGGAGACTTCGCCGTGGCCAGTGGCGGAACATCACCGTGCACTGGCACCTTGGGCCCTCTCACGAATTGCACCGTTTCCGTTACATTTAGCCCGACTACGACAGGCTCTCTGACGGGAACGCTCTCCGTCTCTGATAACGCCACAAACTCGCCACAGACTGTCAGTCTGACTGGGACGGGCAAGGCTGGCACGGTTGTGGTAACAGCTACGCCCACGACCGAGACGTTCACTTCCCAGGCCGTCGGAACGACGAGCGCGGCCAAAACTGTTACAGTGAAAAACACCGGCACCACATCCACGCCGATCACGATTTCCCCTGCGAGCGGAGACTTTGCCCAGACTAACACCTGCGGGACCACGCTTGGGCCTTCCCCGGCGACCTGCACGATCTCTGTGACGTTTACTCCTGAATCGGTGGGCAGCCTAACAGGTGTGATCACCATCACAGACAACGCAACTAACTCGCCTCAGAAAGTTACGCTGAAGGGTACGGGGACCGGTGCGGTTGCCATCGTCACAGTCTCACCCACGAGCGAAACGTTTGCCGCACAAACGGTGGGAACCACTAGCGCCGCGAAAACCGTGACGGTAAAAAATACCGGCACCGCGTCCACGCCGATTTCAATCGCGCCCGCGAGCGGAGACTTTGCCCAGACCAACACCTGCGGGACCACGCTTGGACCTTCTCCGGCAACTTGCACGATTTCCGTAACGTTTACTCCCGGCGCCGTCGGCACGCTTACCGGATCGATCTCAGTCACCGACAACGGTTCCACATCGCCCCAGACCGTTAAGCTCAGCGGAACCGGGAAGGCTCCCACGGTTGTAGTCACAGCCACGCCGACGAGCGAGACGTTTGCCAAAACGCCGGTGGGAACGACAAGCGCGGCCAAGACTGTAACCATAAAAAATACTGGCACAGGGTCTACGTCGCTTTCGTTTGCGACGACTGGAGATTTTGCGGAGACCGCTGGGACTTGCACCGGCACGCTGGGGCCGTCCCCCGCGAGTTGCACGGTTATGGTGACGTTCACTCCAGCGGCGACCGGCACCCTAACCGGCACGCTCACAGTCACCGACGCAGCAACAAACTCGCCTCAGACCGTGAAACTAACCGGAACTGGAGAGTAGCTTAACCGCGGAACCCCGCGAGCGTATCGCAGCCGCTGCCTCAAGGGACCGTGATTTTTGGAAACCACATTCCCGGTCGCACAAACAGCACTTTCCAGCCGACCTAAGAACTTCGTGGTGACGCGGGGTTCATCGTGCCGTAATCAAATTTCACTGGCTTTTTGCTACTTTTCGGTCAACCCAGTGTTCAAGGATAACGACGGAACGGCCAGATCTCTCAACGGAAGGAATTTGTGATATGTCTCGGCGACCGGAAAGTAAGAATGGGAAGGGAGACATAATTGGCCACCTTTTCCCGCTGGCGTTAACCCTTTGTTTGATTGGATATGCTGGCCGAGCACCTACATCGGCCGCTTCTGACCGCGAACAGCCGAACCTAGGCGGCAGACTTCAAGTTGATGACCCTCCTTCTGGAATTGTTCCGTCTGCGCAGTACACCGTGCGCCTCAGTCAACAAGATTCGTGGATCAGCTCATTTGTCTACCAAGTGCAGAATCCCGGTTTTCTACTAAGCGGCCAGCCCAGCGGTATCACCAGCTCTTCCACCTTGGAGCACGCCACTTCTTGGACGTCGTTTTCGTTCACCGGTTCCGTGACTGTCCAGGCGACCAACGCTAATTCGTTCACTTCCGCCCGTATTCTGCCCAGTCATGCGCATATTATTCCCACTGTCAGCGGCAACACCGTCTCGTTTACGTTGGACCAACCCGGGCAATATGCCGTCGATTTCTGCGCTACCGGTGAAACTTGCACCGAGGACAATGATACGGATCTCACAAATCCAATGTTGGTGTTTGCAAACCCGATGGAAACGAATGCCCCGAATCCGTTCGCAGCAAACGTGTCTCGGGTCGCGCCGGGCCTCTCGGTTCCCTCGGGAGAAGCGACCCCGCAACTGAGCGGCTTCCAGAACACTTTGTACTTTGGGCCTGGAGTCTACGATCTGGGCCTCACGCCATTGACCATTGATTCGGAGCAAACCGTTTATTTAGCGGCGGGCGCTTACGTGAAAGGGTTTTTAGCGTTCAAAACGAAGGCGCGTAACGCAACAATTCGCGGAAGAGGAATTCTCTCTGGAGAGAATCTGCCCAAAGCTCAATGCATAGGAACGCCGGCAGGTTGTCCTGACATGGTGAGTTCCAAGGGAAATGTACAAAATCTGACGGTCGAAGGGATCACTTTCATCCAATCGCCTTTTTACAATGTATCCATCAATGGCGGCAGCGGCAACACGGTGAACAACGTGAAAGTGATTGCTTGGCTGGGCAATTCCGATGGAATCCAAGCAAGTTATGGAGTGCAAGACACCGGCAGCGTGATTGAAAATAGCTTTGTGAAGAATGGCGACGATTCCATCAAAATCACGGCAAGCAATCTGTTGGTTCAAAACTGCGTAGTCTGGAAATTGAACAACGCTGCCGCCTTTGAGATAGGAGCGGGCATCGGAACCAATGTAACCAACATTACAGTCCGAAATTCCGATGTCATCCGCGGGGAATATAATTGGCCTAATACTTCCGACGCCGTGTTTTCCGCTAATCAGGGTGGCTCCGGAAATCTGAGCAATTACACTTTCGAAAATATTCGCGTGGAAAATGAAGACTGGCAGCTCTTTAGAATTCAGGTTGTTCCGAGCAACTTTCAGCCCGACAACACGCAGCTTGGCTCCATCAGCGCCCTCACTTTTAACAATATCCAAGCGACCGATACCCAGGAGTTTTCGCCCATTTTCCGGGGATTTAATCTCGCCCATCAAGTCTCGGACGTGAATTTCAACGATGTAGTGATCGGCGGCGTGACGACCACAAATCCCACAATCACTTTGGACGCCAATCGCAATATGAGTTATGCCGGCAACACAGTGGGCGATCTTCTTCTTAGAAATCAAAGCAATCCAACTGAGTTTGCAATTCCCGTGTTTAGCCTGGCAACCGCCACAACGCCGTTGCAGTATTCACTTTTTTCCATTTCTCAACCGAATTTCACCGCACAGTTTGAAATGCAAGGCAGCGGCGACTTTTTTGGCGACGGTTATGCCAGCGCGGTGGTCACGAATACGGCTAATGGAGAAGTTGGCATATGGAAGGAACCCTATAGGAATAGCGCCACCCCGTGGAGTGCACAGTACAGTGTGGTGTACCAACTTCCGAGCACGGACGCAGTCGCGGGTAGCGGCGATTTTAATGGAGACGGTTACACGGATATCCTTCTTTGGAATAGCGGCACGCAGGCGGGAAAAGTCTTATTGATGAATGGCGATCGAGTTATCGGGCAGCAAACTTTTCTGCCGACGACGGTGTCGAACTGGTCCGTAGCCGCGGTGGCGGATTTCAACGGCGATGGGCATTCCGACGTTCTGTTGAGGGATACCGGCGGCAACCTTGAAGTTGTTTATTTCTATCCGTTGGCTCCGCCGACGACGACTGATTTTAAAGTTACGAGTCTCGGTTATTCCTCAACCGCCAACTACACATCGATGTACGGCGCTACATCGGGGCATTTCGATGCTACTTGGGGCGTCGCCGCAACTGGAATTTTTCAAACTCTGGGAACTGCTTATGCCAGCATCATCTGGCTTAACCCTTCAACTGGGCAATTGGGGATCACGAATTTCAGACCTTTCCTGAACACTACTTTGTCGAGCCAAGTCTTCGCAAAATTACCAGCGGATACTGAAATCCAAGCTGTGGGCGATTTTAATGGCGACGGCGCCAAAGACCTTCTGTTGTGGAACACAAGCACGTCCGAAAACACGATTTGGTTCATGAATTTCGACGGCGGAGCCTATTACCAAACGGGCCCAACGTTACAGCCGAGCCTGGCATCAGGGTGGCACGTCGTTCCCAACTAATATCGACACCTGGAGCGAGGGAAGAAAGAGAACGACATCGAAGCCGACTGATTAAGAATTCTGACGGATGTTTACCGCCTGGCGGCTCCCCCCCCCGGACTAAGCCTCGCGTTTCCTATCATGTTTTGGTAAAGTGCGCATCGAGTAACTCGTCGCTCCCTCTCTCAAGAGCAGGAGTTTGAATGGCCAACTTAGATTTGCGTCCGCTTTCGCTCGGCGAAATCCTTGATCGAACGTTCTCAATTTATCGCAGAAATTTCCTGCTATTCGTAGGTATCACGGCAATTCCTCAGCTTCTGGTTCTGGCTTTGCAATTGGGTCAGGTATTTGTCACTACCAGCAGCGGCCTACGGAAAACACCGCCCGGTAATGTACTCGCCCTGGGAGCCATTGGAGTATTGACGTTTTTAATAGGGATCATCGTTTATTTAGTTGCCTATCTTTTTGCCCACGGTGGCACCGTTCACGCAGTTTCTGAGCTTTACTTGGGTCGAACGGCTTCGATCGGGGATTCTTTGCGCTGGATGCGCGGTAAAGCGCTGGGCCTTTTTGGAGTATCGTTGTTGAACGGGCTCGCCGCTGGCTTCGCGTTTCTGTGCCTGATTGTACCCGGAATTTACGTCGGGTGCCGGCTTATGACCTGCGTCCCGGCGGCGCTGTTAGAAGATCTCGGCGCCCGCGATTCTTTGGAGCGAAGCTGGTCGCTGACGAAAGATAATGCCGGCCGCGCGTTCGTGATTTTTCTTTTATATTTTGCGCTTCTTTATGGGGCATTATTGCTATTCTCATTTCCGTTTTTGATTGCGATTCCCTTCTCGGCGAAGGATCCGGGCATGATTCGAATTTGGATGGCCTGCAGCCAAATAGGCAATTTTGCGGCGGCAATTCTTGTTACGCCAATTTTCACCATCGCCAGCACGGTGTTTTACTACGACTTGCGGGTTCAAAAGGAAGCATTCGATTTGCAATTGATGATGAATCCGCAGGGGAACATTGTGCCGGCGGCAAGCGGAGTTCCCACGCTGCTTTCGTGAGCCGTCCGGTTACAACAGCGGGCGGTCACGAATGAAACGGTCCCTGTTACATGTTTTGTTGCTGCAGTTCGTTTTTTTGTTCGGAACTGCATCGGAAGCCCATCAAAACTCCTCGTTAAGCGCACAAGGTTCACCCGCGACATATGATGTGACTTCCTTCGGCGCGGAATTACACCGTCTGGATGTTATTTTGCGGCATAAGCCATCGCCAGCCAAAATATCGGATTTGCGCAAATCTCTTCCTTCCGCGTGGAATCTTTATACTCCCGAACAAAGCTACACTATCTCTACCGAGCCCCTGCAAGCTCAACTGGATGCGCGATCAGCCGACAAAGCAGCGGCTTGGATTGAACTCTTAC
>Ga0070765_100000366_pt1 | contig 27062 bp, 20 predicted proteins | sample HubBroMetageWFT5_FD_71516 | JGI IMG/M metagenome (GOLD analysis project Ga0070765, IMG submission 71516) | Warmed and freeze-thawed soil microbial communities from the Hubbard Brook experimental Forest, New Hampshire - Hubbard Brook CCASE Soil... | ecosystem: Environmental > Terrestrial > Soil... | reverse complement strand
CTCGGATTCAGTCTCTGCTTCCAGAACTTCGATCAGGAACTGGCAGGATTACCCGGCGATTACCAGCCTCCCAGCGGTCGTCTCCTTCTAGCCGAATTCGACAGCGAACTAGCAGGTTGCGTTGCGTTGCATAAGCTTGAGCTTGAAATCTGCGAGATGAAACGGCTTTACCTGCGTCCCAAGTTTCGCGGCCAGGGACTGGGCCGGATTCTTGCCGAGGCAATCATTTCTGAAGCTCGCCAGATCGGCTATCGACACATGCGACTCGACACCGTCGGTCCCGTGATGAAAGATGCTGTCGCCATGTATGGCAAGCTGGGCTTTCGCGAGATCGCACCATATCGCGCCAATCCCATGGCAGGAACCCTGTACTTCGAGCTAGCGCTGTAATCGCGGGACAATGATATTCTTGGATATCCAAGGAACAAACCTCATGAAGAAGCTTCTTTGTCTCTTTATTCTGTCGCTGACTGTTTCCGCTGCTGCGGCCACATCCAAGACTGTCTCCTACAATAGCGGTGACGAAACTGTGCAAGGCATTCGTTACACGCCCGCCGGCAAAGGCCCGTTCCCCGCCATCATCGTGATTCACGAGTGGTGGGGTCTGAACGATTGGGTGAAAGACCAGGCCACGAAACTTTCCGATCTGGGTTACATCACTCTGGCGATTGATCTCTACCGAGGCAAAGTGGCCACCACACCCGACGAAGCCCACGAGATCATGCGTGGAGTGCCTGAAGACCGTGCCAAGCGCGATTTGCATGCCGCATTCGAATTCCTGGCTTCGCAGCCGGACGTGAAGAAGGACCGTATCGGCTCCGTCGGCTGGTGCATGGGCGGCGGATACTCTCTCGATGTCGCCCTACAAGAACCTACCCTACGAGCCGTGGTGATCAATTACGGCCACTTGGCCACTGACACCAACTCGCTGAAAGCCATCAACGCTTCCGTGCTCGGCCTCTTCGGCGGGCAGGACCGGGGAATCACTCCCGACGATGTTCACAAGTTCGAGCACGCTTTGAAGCAACTGGGCAAACAAGTGGATGTCACGATCTATCCCGATGCGGGACACGGTTTCGAGAATCCCAACAACAAAGACGGCTACCGTGCCGACGATGCTGCCGATGCCTGGAAGCGCACGGTTAAGTTCTTTGCCGCCACTCTGAATTAACACACACTCGAAGCGCTTGATTGCCCGACGCCCGGGTTTGGTTGTCACCATGAGGCTTAGGTGCCCGCTCCTGGGGCGACGAAATTCCACTTGCCAGACCGTATTACTCTGGTTACTATTCAGCATCGCGGAGAACCCACTTTGGCTTCCTTGTCAATGAACATCGGTGAGACCATCCGGAACTACCGACTGCAAAAAGGGATGTCACAAGGTGATATCGAAAAGCGCACCGGGCTGCTGCGATGCTATCTCTCGCGAGTGGAGAATGGCCACACCATCCCTTCGCTCGATACGCTTTCCAAGATCGCCGGTGCCATGGAGCTGCCGCTGTCCCAGTTCTTTTCTGAAGCGGGACACACCAACGGCGGCAAGGGTCTGCCGCAACTCTCCGACGATGAAGTCCGCTTCCTCAGCCAGATCCGCCGCTACTCCGTCAGCCTGAACGACAGCGATCGCAAGCTGGTCCTGGCCATGGTCAAGAAAATGGCCGCGAACGCCAGGTAGTTGTCCCTTAATGTGACCTTCGTACCATCCCCAGCGGTGACCGACCGGTACCTCGTCCTCAACCCCCGGTAGAATCTAGACTGTTCGCTGGAGAACTCTCGGTGACTATTGACGAAGAACTGACGCACCTCGAGTCGCAGTTGCGCCGGCTCAAGATCGAGTACGAAGTCTATTTCAGCAACCCCACCAAGAAACCTCCCACCGATGTCGAGTGGAAGGTGTTGAGTCTGCTGCGCAAATTCAGCGACGGCGGGCGGCTCACCTTTCAGCAGCGTTATCGCTACAACGAAATGGCCCAGCGTTACGCCATCTACAGTGACCTGTGGCGCAAGAAGGGCCGCATTCGCGAGGAAGGCTACCGGCGTCCCCAGGATGCGCTGCTTTCCGTGCAGGGAGTTCGCCCCGTCGAGGGAGTTGAGCCAGAGCACCACCCGGTGTACGGCCTGGGTCATGCCAGCGCCGTTGCCGGAACCGCAGTTGCGCCAGCGAGAGCGCAGGAACAACCGCTCACCATACAATGCTCCGATCCTGCCGCGGAGCGCGATCAGGTGGAAAAGCTCTACCAGGCTTTGACCGAGGCCAAGAAGAAGAGTGGGGAGTCCGTTGCCGGCAACCTCGACAGTTTCGCATCGTTCGTCCAGAAGAAGACCGCGCAGATCCGCCAGGAGAACAGCTGTCAGGCCGTGGAATACACGGTTGAGATGCAGGACGGCCAAGTCAAGCTGAAGGCGCGCGCCAAAGTGTAGTTGCGGTAAAGCCTTCGACAAAGGGCACGAGTCTTACTCGTGCCGATAAAACTACTCAAGAGGCCGGCTTTAGCCGCTGAGGGCCACAGCCCCGCTCGACCGCCCACCACTGATAGAATTTCCAGTTACCTCGAGGCTCTCAATGTCCAAAATCCAGCGGGCCATTCTAAGTGTTACGGACAAGACCGGTCTGGCCGACTTCGCCCGCAAGCTTTCCGGGCTGGGAGTGGAATTGATCTCAACCGGAGGCACCGCCAAATTGCTGCGCGATTCCCGTATTCCGGTGGAAGACGTCTCCGAGTTCACTGGCTTCCCTGAAATGCTGGATGGTCGTGTCAAGACTCTTCACCCCAAAGTGCACGGTGGCATCCTGCATCGCCGCGAGGATCCCGCGCACCGCGCCGCCATTGCCGAGCATGGCATCAAGCCGATCGACATGGTGGTCGTAAACCTCTACGCCTTCGAAAAGACCGCGGCCAAGCCCGGTGTAGCTTTCGACGATCTGATTGAGAACATCGATATTGGCGGGCCCTCTATGATTCGCTCTGCCGCCAAGAATTTCCAGGACGTTGCCGTCGTGACGTCGCCGGCCGATTATCCGGCGATCGCGGAAGAGATGGCGCAGTCCGGCGGACAGTTGTCGTCCGCAACCAAGTGGCGGCTGGCACAGAAAGCATTTGCCACGACCGCCGCATATGACTCCGCCATCGCGTCAACGCTGGAGCGGGTCAGCGTCAGCGGAGACATCGCCCTCCCAGACAACTTTCCGCAAGACCTCCGGCTTTCCTTCCAGAAGATCATGGATCTGCGCTACGGAGAGAATCCGCATCAGAAAGCCGCGATGTATTCCGACGGCTCCGGGCAGGGCGTGGCCAACGGCCGACAGATTCAGGGCAAGGAGCTTTCTTACAACAACATCGTGGATCTCCAGGCGGCTTGGGACTTGGCTCAGGAATTCGACGAGCCAGTTTGCGCCATCATCAAACATACAAATCCTGCCGGCACAGCCACCGGCGCGACCCTAGCCGAGGCTTATAGGAAGGCCCTCGAGACCGATCCCGTCTCGGCGTTCGGGGGAGTGATTGGGGTAAATCGACCCATCGACGGCCCGGCTGCCCAGGAAATGGCTAAGCTCTTTCTGGAAGCGATCGCAGCTCCGAAATTCGACGACGCGGCGAAGGCAACATTCAGCGCCAAGAAGAATCTTCGGCTAGTCGAAATCACCGATGCTCCGCAGAAATGGGTGCTGAAGAATGTCTCTGGCGGAATTCTGGTGCAGGACGCCGATGTCCGCCCGCTCCGCGAGAGCGACCTGAAAGTGGTGACTAAGCGCCCACCCACAGCGGAAGAGAAGCGCGCGTTGCTGTTTGCCTGGAAAGTCTGCAAACACGTTAAATCCAATGCCATCCTTTACGCACGGGACGGACAAACCGTGGGCGTGGGCGCGGGGCAAATGAGTCGCGTAGATTCGTGCAAGATGGGCGCCATGAAAGCCGTTTTGCCGCTGCAAGGCACAGTCGCAGCTTCGGACGCCTTCTTTCCGTTCTCCGATGGGGTCGAAGAAATTGCAAAAGCCGGCGCCACCGCCATCATTCAGCCTGGAGGCTCAGTCCGCGACCAGGAAGTCGTTGACGCTGCCGATCGCCATGGCATGGCAATGATTTTCACCGGAGTGCGGCACTTCCGGCATTGACGCGGCAATCGGCCATTGCCAGCGGCTAACAGTCCTTGTACCTCCGAATCTGCCTGTGACTCCTTCCAGGCACCGTTTTACCCAATCTTCGGTGACAAGGGTTTACAATATTCCGAGCACCCGCTGACAGTGATTCGGCATCCAAAACGCTGTAGCTACGGTGACCAAGGGTCTTTAATGAAAAGCTTTTACTGTGCTGTCTTGGTGTTGTTCATCGCCACGAGTGCCTGGATGGTGAGTGCAGGGGCGCAGCAAGCGCCAGCCCCGTCTGGTTCTGCACCCGCAAGTTCCGCACCTGCGGCCGCGGCCAAACCAATCGTCCCAGCTCCGGCGCGAAAGGTCGATCGCGCCGCCGCCTACTATCACTACACCATGGCTCACCTTTATGAGGAGCAGGTGGCGATGTACGGCCGCAGTGAGTTGGTCACCAAGGCCATCGAGGAGTACCGCCAAGCCATCGAGGCTGATCCCACATCGGAGTACCTCACCTCCGCCCTGGCTGAGCTCTATACCCGCGCAGGACGCATTCGCGATGCCGTGCTCGAAGCACAGGACATTCTCAAACGTGATCCCAACAACCTCGAAGCCCACAAACTGCTGGGCCGCATTTATCTAAAGTCTTTGGGCGACGTCCAGGCCGGAAACGCTTCCGACAGTGTGCTCAAGCTGGCCATCGAACAATGGGATGAGATCGTCAAGCTCGAGCCCGATAGCGTTGACGACCGCCTGCTGCTGGGCCGCCTTTACAAGGTCAACAACGATCTCCGGAAGGCGGAAGAAGAATTCAAGACTGCCGTGAAGCTGCAACCCGACTCCGAAGACGCCGTCACCACACTGGCCCTGTTCTATACCGAAGAAGGAGACTCAACTCGCGCCGCCGAGGTGTTGAGTTCCGTCCCAGATGCCGCACGTTCGGCCAAGCTGTACTCCGTCCTCGGCTATGCCTACGAGCAGCAAAAAGAATACAAGAAGGCGATTGACGCCTATCGCAAGGCCGCCGAACTCGACCGTGACAATCTCGACGCAATTCGCGGCTTGGCCGAGAACCTGATGAACGACGGGCAGGCCGAAGCTGCCCTCGAGCAATACAAGATCATCGCCGATGCCAACCCCGACGATGCCCAGACCTACCTGCGCATGGCGGAGATCTACCGCCGCCAGGGGCAGTTCGACCTCGCCCTCGCCAACCTGACCAAAGCCGAGTCCATGGTGCAAGACTCCATGGAAGTGCCTTACAACCGGGCCGCTGTCTACCAAGCCCAGGGACGCTATGACGAGGCCGCGCAGATTCTGCAAGACCTTTTGAAAAAGACCGACAAGGCCGACAATAGTTATTCTCAGGGCGAGAAGAACAACCGCGCGCTGTTTCTGGAGCGGCTGGGAACCATTTATCGCGACAACAGCAATACCACGCTTGCCATTGAGACCTTTCGCAAGATGTTGATTCTCGGCGATGACAACGCCGAACGCGGCTATCAGCAGATCATCGACAGCTACCGCGAGGCCAAGCAATGGCAGCAGGCCACCGATGTTGCCAAGGAAGCCGTCACGAAACTGCCGAACGACCGCGACCTGAAAATGGTCTACGCGGCACAACTCAGCGATATGGGCCAGCCCGAAGAGGCCATCAAGCAGGTGAAGTCCCTACTCAAGGGCACGCCCGAGGATCGTGACGTCTATGTCCGGCTGGCTCAGATCAATAGCCGCCTCAAGCGCTGGCCCGATGCCGAGGAGGCCCTCGACAAAGCTGCCCAGCTTTCCGTCAAAGAGGAAGACAAACAGTACGTCGACTTCCTCCGCGCCTCCAATTACGAGCGTCAGAAGAAGTACGACCAGTCGGAACAAGTGTTTCGCAAACTTCTGGTCACCGACCCGCAAAATGCCGCCGTGCTCAATTATCTCGGCTACATGCTGGCCGACCGTGGGGTCAAGCTGGACGAAGCTCTGATCATGATCAAGAAAGCGGTGGAACTCGATCCCGCCAACGGAGCCTATCTCGACTCACTGGGCTGGGCTTATTTCAAATTGGGCAAATTTGAGCTGGCAGAAGATAACCTGACCCGCGCCTCGCAGCACATGGGAGCCGACCCCACGGTGCAGGCTCACCTCGGCGATCTTTATCAGAAAACCGGACGTCTGAAGCTGGCGGTTGCGCACTGGGATCGCGCCATCCAGGAATGGAACAAAACCGTCGCCGCGGAAGTTGATAACGACGAAATGGCAAAGACACAGAAAGACCTTGAATCCGCCAAGGTGAAGCTGGCGAAAGAGAGTTCCGAGCAGAAGTAGTCGGCGTCGCAAGTGCGCCGGTGGGTATTTGAGCGCGAGCCCTGATTCCAGACTGTGCAACAAAAGACTATGCGCGCGCGACCACTCCCAAAGCTCGCCGTCTGTTTCGTTTGTTGCCTGCCGACGCTGTTATCCGCTCAACAAAAGTCCCCGGAGGGAGATAAGATTCTCGCTCTGGAAAAGAAATGGACGGAGAGTTACAAGCAGCGCGACGTAGCCATTTTGTCGTCTTTGCTGGCCGAGGACTTCATCATCACCATCGAGGATGGAAGCACCTACGGGAAGACCGGCTACATCAGCCATAGTGCCGATTCGTCCGTGCACGTGGATGTAGCCGAGCTATCCGAGCTAAAGGTTCGTCTGCACGGAGACACGGCTGTCGTGACCGGCGCATATCACGAGACGGGAGAATCAAAGGGTAAACATTACGAATACCACGATCGCCTCACCGATGTCTGGATGAAAAAGGATGGCAAGTGGCGGGTGATCGCGTCCCACTACAGTGTTCCGCTGAAGTGACGAGGATTACTTGATTACGTGGAACGGCACGTTGCTGGTTAGCGTGCCGCTGGGCGTGGTCACGGTGACATAGCCCGTCGCCGCTCCCGCAGGAACCGTGGCTTTTATGAACGTGTCGGAAACAACCGTAAAGCTTGCCGGGATTCCGTTGAGCGAGACGTTGGTGGTTCCGGTGAACCCTTGGCCGAGGATGCCACCAGTCTGTCCGACCTTGCCTGCGGCACGGACGAAGGTCACGAAGGGGGCTAGCCCCATGTCGAGGCTGAAGATTGTCCCAACGCCAACGGCTCCGCCGCCGGATGTCGTACCATAAAACTTTCCATCGGTAGCTTGATACAAGGCGCTGTAGGGATATGCGCCATCACTGAGCTGAAACGAATGGAGGCTGGTCAAACTGCCACTGGGTGTAACTTGGAACACAGTTCCGCAACCAGAAGGGCAGTTTGCGCTGGTGCCGCCGTAGACTGCGGTACCGTACAAATTCCCGTCCGACCCGAGCGCTAGCCCTGCATAGGGCTGATACCCCTCGTTTCCAAAAATACAGTCTAGGTAAGTGAAAGCTCCTGCCGACGTGATATCAAAGATGGCACAGTCGACCGTCGTGCCGTAAAACAGTCCATCAGGGGTTTGCACCAGCGCTCCATAAGGCTCGCCCTCGCTCCCGAACGAGTACAAAGTGGTGAGCGCGCCGCTCAACGTCATTTTGTAAACTGTTCCAAAGCAATCGTAAAAAAGACAGGCGCTCGTGGTTCCGTAGAGGCTTTTGTCATTCGCCTGGATCAATGCCCCAACCGGTCCTTCTCCGTCGTCGAAATTAAAGCTACGCATTGTTGTGAGAAACCCTTGGGGCGTGATTCGGAAAATAGTGCCACAGCCGGTGTTTTCGCAGTTCCCACCAGCATAGGTTACCCCGTACAGATTGCCGTCAGTTGCCTGAACCAGGGATGATTCGGGAAGGTTTCCGTCAGGGCATCCGACTTGGGCGCAGAAGCTGTATAGCGTTGTCAGAGTGCCACTCGATGTCAGTCTAAAAACAGTTCCACAAAGTGAGGAGGAGAGTGAGCAGGAGACTCCGCCGAGCGCCGTTGTCCCGTAGAAGTTGCCGTCCACGCCCAAAACCAAGCCCGCGTACGGTTGAGAGCCATCGATGCAATTGGTCTGCGCACAAAAGCTGTATAGGGATGTCACTTTGCCAGCAGGACTGACTCTGAAGACTGTGCCTTGGTTATCGGAGCCGCCCCCCTTGGTCGTTCCGTAAAGGTGCCCGTCCCTGCCTTGGACGAGCGCCCCGTAGTACGGGGCACCACCGTTGGTTCCATCAAAGTTTACGATTGTCGTGAACGTCTGCGCCTGCGCAGCAATCGCCGTCGCGGCGCAGTGCAGCAATACGGCGAAAGCCTTCTTCCACCAACTCAGGTTACGCATACTTACCTCCCTTTCGCGGCGATGGCAGTTTACTCCTGAGCGAGACGGCAACCAATAGGGCCAAAGGTATTCCTCCAATTCTCGTTAATCTCATCTGTCCGGCGACTGAATGCTGAGTGCTGACGGCTGACTTCACGAATGCTAAACTTTCCTATGCTCGCCGACTACGCGGTGCATGCGGACCAGTCCCGCGGACGCCGTTTCCCCGAGCCACAGCATCCCTACCGCAACGACTTTCAGCGCGACCGCGACCGCGTCATTCATTCCCGCGCCTTCCGCCGTCTGGAGGCCAAGACCCAGGTCTTCACCCGCCGCTACTCCGACCACTTTCGCAATCGCCTGACGCACACGCTTGAAGTGGCGCAGATTGCCCGCACCATCGCCGCGCAACTCGGCCTCAATGTCGATCTTGTCGAAGCCTTGGCTCTTGTTCACGACGTCGGCCATCCTCCGTTCGGCCACGCCGGAGAAAAAGCCCTCGACACCATCATGCGCGCGCATGGATTCTTCTTCGATCACAACCTGCACGCCCTGCGCATTGTCGAGGACTTCGAGCTGCGCTACGCGGCATTTCGCGGACTGAATCTGACCTTCGAAGTTCGCGAAGGTATCATCAAGCACTCGCACGATTACAGTCCCGACCAGTTTCCCGAGCTGACCGAGTATTTGCTCGACCGCCGGCCGCCGCTCGAAGCTCAGCTCATCGATCTAGCCGACGAGATCGCCTACAGCACCGCCGACCTCGACGACGGATACGAAGCCCGCCTGCTGACTCTGGATACAATCCGCAGCGGCGTGCCCGTGTTCGCGCGCTTCTACGGCGACGCCGAACGAAAATATCCCGACGTGATTGAGAAACTGAAATTCAACGAGGCCATCAAGCACATGCTCGACCGCTGGGTGGGAGACTTGATCCGAAACACAAAAGACCAGATCGTCAAAGCCGGTGTCCACAGCCTTGAAGGCGTGCGCGATTCTCAACGGCGGCTGGTTGAGCTAAGCCTGGAAGTCGAAGAAGAACGCCGCCAGGCCAAGGCATTCCTGTACAGCAGGCTCTACTACAGCCCAACGCTCGATCCCGAAAAAGAAGATGCCGAACAGATCATCACCCGGCTATTCGAGTTCTGGATGGCAAAGCCCGATCAACTTCCCGCCAGCTATCAAGAATCAGCCAACCACACGCCGCTGCCCCGCGTAATCTGCGACTACATTGCCGGCATGACTGACAACTACATCTACGAGCAATACGAGAAGTATCGTTAGTAGAAACCGTTAACCACAGAGATCACGGAGGTTCACGGAGATCTCGAACCGAGTGCTGTCCTCTGTGTATCTCTGTGACCTCTGTGGTTGAAGGTTTACTCGGGCTTCGCCGCCACTCTCGTCACCACGTCATACATCACGCGAAACCCTCGCCGCACTTCATCCACGCGGATGCGTTCATCGTTGCCGTGCTCGGTGTCATTTTCTTCCTGCGTGGCCGTATAAGGATTGAACCCGTAAGCGTAAATGCCCAACGGACGATAACGCTGGTTCTCGTCATACCCACTGGTCAGCAACGGAGCCACGGGTGCACCTGGAAAGTAGTGCGCGGTCACTTGGCGGACGGCCTTATACAAAGCTGTATCGGTAGGTGAATAGTTGGCCTCCCGGAAATCCGCAGTCTGCGGATCCACGGTCACATTGGGATCGCCCACCACCCGCCGCATGGTTTCTAAGAATGTCTTGGGATTCCCTCCCGGCAGCAGTCGCACATCCAGATTGGCCCAGGCCTCGGAAGGAATGACATTAGTCTGCTCGGATCCGCCCAGCATAGTCAGCGAAATCGTGTCACGCAGCAAATAGTTCAGATTCTCGTCGGCTTCAATCTGCCCCCGCAGCTTTGGGTTGTCCAGACTGCGGCGAATATTGCGAAACATCGCGGCCCGTGCCGGCGGTTCGTCAGGAGCCACAGTCTTCAGGAACTCCTCCACCACCGGCAGCACTCGAAGCGGTGTCTTGTAAGCCAGAATTCGCTGTAAAGCGCGCACCAGCCGGTTGGGCGCCGAATCGCTGTTCGGACGCGAGCCGTGCCCTGGTTGCCCATGCGCCACCACGTGCAGCCACAACGGAGATTTCTCGCCAACGTCCACGCCCACATACTTCAGGCGGCCATCGGGCCGCAGAATGTTTTCTCCTCCTTCGTTGATCATGAACTCCGCGTTACCCAGCAAATCGCGCTGATGTGCGATGAACCAGTCAGTTCCGGTCCCGTCGGCCTCTTCGTCGCTAACAGCGAGGAAGATGACGTCGCGATCGAGCGGCACTCTCTCGCGTTGCAACATCACCATGACCATTAGGTGCGCCAAGCCCTCGCTCTTCATGTCCTGCGCGCCGCGGCCCCAGATGGCCCCGTCCACAATCTGCGCGCTGAAGGGTGGCACTTTCCAATGCGCAGGGTCACTGGTTACTACATCCATGTGGTTCAGCAGAACGAACGGACGTCTGGGGTTGGAGCTGGTGTGCGGAATCCTGGCCCATAGATCGGCACGCCCCGGAGCATATTCAAAAACACGGTTCTCAATCCCTTCCCCGTCGAGGATTTTCTTGAAGAAGACCGCCGTCCGCATCTCGTTTCCCGGAGGATTGGTGCTGTCGATACGCAAGTATTCCTGTTCCCACTGCACCGCCTGGTCGGCATATTGTTTCATGTGGTCGGCCGGAATCCGGTCCGACACCAGCGTCGTCTTGCTGTTCTCCTGGGCGTAAACTTGGCCGCCCACGAGTACGATGATGATCAGGAAAAGTATAAGAAGCCAGACAACACGGTTCCTTCGGAACATTCGATCTCCGGGTAATTGATTACGAGGATGTACGCAGTTTTTATACCAGCTTTGCCAAAATTACTCCCATTTGCTCCGGTCAGAGACTACAATATCATTGTTATCTAAGGACTTATCCTGAGTTTTGGTTTGGCATCGAACCTGTTCTACCCGAGAGCGGATGCGCGCATCTAAGCTGTCGTCGCGAGTTGAGACAGTAGGCCTACGAGCCATCGACAGCTTGCGCACGCGACCCTGATTTCGAATATGCGCCACGCCCGCTAATGGCGTACTGGAGTGGAGCTCCCAGGAAGCTCCCTACCACCCCGGAGGAAGTAAAATGAAGAATCGTGTTCTGACCGCCTTGCTGATTGCAGTGTTAGCTCTGCCAGCGTTAGCGCAAACCAGTTCTGCTCCGTCCGCAGACCAAAGCCAAAACCAGGCCCAGGCGCAAAGTACAACCAGTCAACCGGCCGCAGTAACTACCGAAAGCGCAACTGGAAAACCATTACAACCGCCGGCCCGCGAAGGCTTCTGGGGCCGGGTGAATCCGTGGGCTCGTAAGAAGTATGTGCAGCGGCAAGTCGACCCAATCCGCGACCGCAACAATGAACTCGACGAGCTTACCGCCGCCAACAGCAAGATGATCAAAGATGTAGACGCGCGCTCCCAGCAAGGCATTCAACTCGCTTCCGCCAAGGCTAACGAAGCCGATCAGCATGCCATCGACGCCGGTAACAGGGCCCAAGCGGCGCAGCAGACGGCCAACCAGGCCAATACTCGCCTCTCTAGCGTCGAACAGGTGGTCGGCAACCTCGACCAGTACAAGGCCACCAACCAGACCGAGATTCGCTTCCGTCCCGGGCAGAGCGTGTTGAGCAAGAACGCCAAAGCCGCACTGGACGAGTTGGCCACGCCGCTGAAGAGCCAACGTGGATACATCATCGAGGTGCAAGGCTTCTCTTCCGGCCGCGGACAGACCGCGATTGCCGCATCGCAAAAAATGGCGGATTCAGTCGTCAGATACCTCGTGCTGAACCGTGAGATTCCCGTCTACCGCATCTATGTGGTGGGGATGGGCAATGCTCCGGTTAGCCTAGACGATGCCAAGACCGCCAAGCGCACCAGCGGTGGCCGCGTGGAGATCAGCCTGTTGAAGAATGATTTGGACCAGCTTTCTGCCAACTCCAGTCCGGCAGCAGCGCCCCAGCAGTAAGTTCTGGAACGCGCCGACGAGCTCATGGCCCGGCGGCCCTCCCCCCAGAAAAAAAGCCCCTCCGCGCACGGGAGGGGCTTTTTATTGTCTGGTATTTCTTGCTTACGCTGCGCCGTTGGTCTCGTGTTTCAACTTTTCCGCCTGGAAGTGGGCGACCAACGGATCAATCAGCGGCTGGAGTTTGCCGTCCATCACTTCTTGCAGTTGGTGGATGGTTAAGCCAATGCGGTGATCGCTGACACGGTTTTGAGGGAAGTTATAAGTGCGAATCTTCTCGCTGCGGTCGCCTGAACCAACCATCTGCTTGCGTTCTTTGGCAAGGGCGTCCTGCTGCTTCTGCATCTCCATTTCATACAAACGCGAGCGCAATACACGCATGCCTTTTTCGCGGTTCTTGATCTGCGACTTCTCGTCCTGGCAACTGACCACCGTGTTGGTGGGAAGATGAGTAATGCGGATTGCCGAATAGGTCGTGTTCACCGATTGCCCGCCCGGGCCGGACGAGCAAAACGTATCAATGCGCAAATCTTTGGCTTCAATCTTGATGTCCACATCTTCCGCTTCCGGCAACACCGCCACCGTGACCGCCGAAGTGTGCACTCTGCCCTGCTGCTCGGTTGCGGGCACGCGCTGCACCCGGTGCACGCCGCTCTCATACTTCAAGCGTGAGTAAACGCGCTGGCCCTGAATCATGGCGATGACTTCTTTCACCCCGCCTACCGCGGACTCTGAAGTCGAAAGCACTTCCACTTTCCAGCGCTGGGTCTCGGCGAAACGTGTGTACATACGAAATAGTTCAGCCGCGAACAAGGTGGCTTCGTCGCCGCCGGTCCCGGCCCGGATTTCCAGAATGATGTCCTTTTCGTCGTTGGGGTCTTTGGGAAGCAGTAACACTTTGAGCTCTTCTTCGATACCGCCGACGCGCGCCTGAAGTTTGTCGAGTTCTTCCTGCGCATAGGCCCGCATCTCCGCATCTTTCTCAGTAGCCAGCATGGCCTTGCTCTCAGCGATACCTCGAGTCAGGTCCTTATACTCACGATACTTTTCAGTCACCAGAGCGACTTCGTTGTGCGCCTTGGCAGTCTTCTGGTAATTCGCCGAGTCGTGCATAACTTCCGGAGACGCCAGTGCGCGCGTCAGTTCTTCATAGCGGGCTTCGATTTGGTCTAAGCGTTCGAACATTTAGTTTCTCTGTAGAGACGTAGCTTGCTACGTCTCGGAATTGCAGCACCTCGGCCACAACAGCAGGCGCAGCAACCTAGCGTCTACCCTCATTTCTTATTCTATTTGCAATTATGGTAAGGATGACTTATTTGCGGGGTGGCCCGCTAGGCAATCACTAGTTCGCCGCCGTGCTGTTTCTCGAGCGTCATGGCTTCATTCAGCGCCACGATGGCACATTGCGCCTGTTCATCCGCCGGAGGTTGCGTGGTGATCCGTTGCAGCCACAGACCAGGGGTCGTCATCAGCGCGAACAGCGATCCGCGATGCTTGGCAGCGAAACGAATGATCTCGTAGGAGAGTCCCGTGATCAGCGGCAGCAGCGCAATCCGCAACCCAAACCGCGCCCAGAAGGTCGTCACCGGAAACAGCATATACACCAGGATCGAAATGATCATCACTGTCATCAGGAAACTGGTTCCGCAGCGGGGATGATAGGTCGAATATTTCTGTACCTCGGCGGTTTCCAAGGGATCGCCGTTTTCAAATGCGAATACCGTCTTGTGCTCGGCGCCGTGGTACTGATAGACCCGGCGAATGTCCGGCCACAACGACGTCCCCCAAATGAACAGCAGGAACAGAAGCAGCCGGATGACACCGTCCACCAGGTTGAACATGATCTGTCCGCCTAACGCAGGCTCCACCTTCTTCAGTTCCGTTGCCGCCAGCAGCGGCAGATACTTGTACATGAAGATGAAGAAGCCGACCGAGAAGACGATATTGACGGTTGCGATCCAGCCGCTGATTTCGAACTTCTTTTTTTCTGGCTCGCCTGGCTCAGGGGCAGGTTGCAGTTCATCCAAGGCCACGTTGGCGGAAAACTTCAACGCCCGGAAACCCAACGTCATTGCGTGTCCCAGCGTGATGACGCCGCGCATCACCGGCCATCCCATCCATTTATGTTTTTCTGAAAGCCGCTCCAGCGGCTCGCTGTGGACCTCAACTTCACCCGACGGCTTGCGGCAGGCAATCCCCCAGGCATGCGGAGACCGCATCATTACGCCTTCCAGCACAGCCTGCCCGCCAACCAGAGTTTCCTCGCCGCCCTCAAGCGCCGGCAGAAGTTGTACCGCAACCAGAAACTGCGACCATGTACGCCAGAACTGCATAGGGATTGGATGATCCTTCAGGGAACTTCGAACCAACTAGAGTATGCCACAGTTCAGGGAAACTAGGGTAGATGCAAGTCGCAATGCTACCGTAGTTTACAGGCAGACATGAAGACCCTCGCCCAAACTTGTCAGCGAATCGCAGCTACCACCAAGAAACTGGAGAAGATCGCCGTTGTGGCCGAGTTCCTGAAGTCGGCCACAACCGACGAGGCTTCCGTAGCCGCGGTCTTTCTTTCCGGCAGGCCGTTTCCGGTGTGGGAGGAGACCACCCTTCAGGTCGGCGGAGCTTTGCTCTGGCGGCTGATTCAGGAACTATCCGGCAAGAGTGAAACCGAATTGACCGCGTCGTATAGAGAGCTGGGCGACTTGGGAGCAGTCGCGGGAGGAGTGCTGCCTGCCCGCAAGACGGTTGACCTCGACCGCCCAACCTTGATCGAAGCGCAAAGCGCCTTCCGCGCGATCGCAGCTGCTCGCGGCCCGGTTGCAAAGATTGCGCTAGCCCGAGAACTACTTTCCCAAGTCACGCCGCTCGAGGCCAAGTACATCATCAAAATCATGACCGGCGACCTGCGGATCGGTCTGAAGGAAAGTCTGGTCGAAGAAGCCATCGCCAAAGCCTACGGGGTCACCCTGCTCGAGGTGCAACGCGCCAATATGTTGCTCGGGGACATCGGCGAAACGTTGCGGCTTGCCGCCGACGGAAGACTAGCCGAGGCCCACATGCGCTTATTCCATCCTTTGGGCTTCATGCTGGCCAGTCCAGTGGAGTCCTCAGAAGAAGCGCTCAGCTATTTCGAGAACGCACTGCTAGAAGACAAATACGACGGCATTCGCGCCCAGGCACATGTTGCCGGCGACCAAGTACGTATCTTCTCCCGCACCAGGGACGAAATTACGGACTCTTTCCCAGAGCTACCCGACGCACTGGCAGGGCTGCCGAAAGATGCCATTCTCGACGGCGAAATCGTCGCTTGGAACTATCTCGAGGGCGATGCAGGCCGCGCGCTGCCATTCAGTACCCTTCAGCAACGCCTGGGACGAAAGAAGGTCAGCGAACAACTCATGCGCGAAGTTCCGGTCGCGTATCTGGTGTTCGATGTGCTCTATACAGGCGGCGAGTTGCTGATCGACCGGCCTCTCAGCGAGCGGGCTACACTACTTGACGAGTTGTTGGCGAAACGTTCGCCTGGCACCAGGGCAAGAACGACCGTCATCCCTCAAGGAAAGTTGGCGTTCGGATCGGAAGAACCGAGGCTGCACGCTCAAGTCATTCGCGCTCCAGTATTTCACGCTTCGTCCGCAACGGAACTCGATCAACTCTTCGAAGCGGCCCAAGCGCGCGGCAACGAAGGCCTGATGATTAAAGCTCCCGAGTCGGTTTACACACCTGGCCGCCGCGGCAAGTCCTGGCTAAAGCTAAAACGCGAATTGGCGACCCTGGACGTAGTTGTAACCGCAGTCGAATACGGCCACGGAAAGCGCATCGGGGTTCTAAGCGATTACACCTTTGCAGTGTGGGACGGAAACCGGCTGGTGAATATCGGGAAAGCCTACTCCGGTCTCACCGACGTCGAAATCGCTGAAATGACTAAGTGGTTTCTGGAGCACAAAATCGAAGACCAAGGCTTCCGCTTGATCGTTGAACCGAGGATTGTTCTTGAGGTTGCATTTAATAATATGATGCGCTCCGATCGTCACGAGAGCGGCTATGCGTTGAGATTCCCGAGAATCGCACGGTTGCGGCCAGACAAGCTGCCCGAAGACGCGGATACGATCGAGAGAGTCAGAGACGTTTACGAGAAGCAGAAACCAACCAATTAGCACTTGGCACTTAGCATTTAGTCGTCACCAAAGTCGCAGTGGGATCGGCGGAAATCTCTCATGGCTAAATGCCAAGTGCCAAATGCTAACTGCCGTCCTCAGTGGCTATGGCCGTGGTGCTCCGTTTCCCCCACCGGAATCACGCACCCATGCGCCACTTCGCAGACCACGTTTTCAAACTGAATGGTGGTGTGGTCAATATGGAATTCTTCGTGCAGCCGCTCTTTCACTTCACGCAGAATGCGTTCACTGACCGACGGAGGGATGTCCGCGATTGAGATATGGCAGGACAGCGCTGCCGTTTCTGACCCGATGCTCCACACATGCAGGTCGTGCACATCGTTGACTCCTTCCACCGCACAAATCGCAGCTGTCACGCGTTCCAGCTTCATCCCTCGCGGCGTGCCTTCCAGCAGAATGTTCAGCGTCTCGCGCACGATCCCGAAACCTGACCACAGAATCAGCGCGCCGATGGCAAACGAAAGCGCTGGATCAATCCAGTATCGCCCCGTCGCCATAATCGCCCAGCCCCCGGCGATCACCGCAGCAGTCGAAACCGTGTCGCCTATCTCATGCAGGAGAGTGCTGCGAATGTTGACATCACGGTGGGACTTATAAAGCATCAGCGCGATGACGCCGTTCATCACGACGCCAACCGCTGCCACTCCCATCATCAATCCGGCGTGCACCGGCTCCGGGTTCCGCAGCCGCTTGACGGCCTCATAAAAAATAAAGAATGCGATCACCACCAGAGATGCCGCATTCACCAGCGCCGCCAGCACTCCGGCCCGATGCCAGCCATAAGTTTTAGTCGCGCTGGGCGGGCGGGCCTGCAAGTACACAGCCACCAGAGATAACAGCAGAGCAACCAGATCGGACAGATTGTGCCCAGCTTCGGAGAGCAGCGCCAGCGAATGGGCGCGAATGCCGGCGATGACCAGAAGCACAATGTAGGCAAGCGTTACAACCAGCGAAATCCGCAGGACTTTCGAGGTCCGTTCGCCGCCGTGGCTGGCATGCACGTGCATCTACCCTAAGTCTAAGGCGGCGCGGGGCTAGGTTCAAGGCACCAAAGAAACCGGCATTGCGCTGCTCTCAAGACTGGGCTTCATGGCGATCTTTGCGAATTCCTTTGCGTCCTTTGCGGTGAAAGAGCTTTTGACCGCAAAATACGCGGAGGATTTCGCTAAGTACGCAAGGAAAGCATTCTGGTTAAAATCGATTCTGACATGCAAACGGCGGAAGTCGTCATCATCGGCGGAGGAATCGTCGGCTCGAGCATCGCCTATCACCTGACCGCCGCGGGCTGTAAAGACGTACTGGTAATCGAGCGCGAAACCACCCAAGGCAAGGGATCGACCGGCAAGAGCATGGGCGGAGTGAGGGCGCAGTTCTCAACGCCGGTCAACATCCAGATGTCGCTTTACTCCATCCCTTTCTACGCCAGCTTTGACGAGCGTCTGGGATACCCCGCCGGCTACCGGCCACAGGGCTATCTGTTCTGCGCGACGAAAGAAAAGCACCTCGCTTATCTGCGGACCAATTATGAGAAGCAGGTCGCCTTGGGACTGAAGAATGTTCGTCTGATCAGCGACGACGAGATTCGCAGCATGTTACCGCAGCTCCGTTCCGACGACATCATGGGCGGAAGTTTCTGCTCGACCGACGGCTTCGTCGATCCCTACAGCGCCATGAACGGCCTCATGTCTTGGGCCGCCGCCCACGGGGCCAAACTGTGGAAGAACACGCTGGTCACGAACATTCAGCTCGATGATCAGGGCATCACCGGCGTCGGGACGACCCGCGGTTTTGTGTCCACCCGCAAGGTGGTCAACGCCGCCGGGGCGTGGGCGGCCAGCATCGCCCGTATGGCGAATCTGGATTTGCCCGTCGAACCGCTGCGACGCATGCTCATCCCAACCGAACCATTCGACCAGTTTCCTCACACCGCACCCATGATTATCGACATGTCGAACGGCTTCCACTTTCGCCCGGAAGCTTTGGGATTTCTGCTGGCGTGGAACGATCCTGAAGAGACGCCGGGCTACAAGACCGACTTCGAACCTGCATTTATAGAGAAGGTGCTTACACGCGCCGCCGACCGCGTACCCATCTTCGAGAATCTCGCCGTCAATCCCAAACGCGCATGGGCCGGCCTGTACGAGATGACTCCCGATCACCATCCGATCCTGGGAGAAGCTCCGGGCATTCCCGGATTCTTTCTGGCGAATGGCTTCAGTGGTCATGGCGTGATGCACGCTCCGGCAACCGGCAAGATCCTGTCAAATTTGATTCTTACTGGGAAGACCGATCTCGTGGACGTGTCTCTCCTCAGCCTCTCGCGCTTCGCCGAAGGCCGGATGATTGAAGAGACGGCAGTGCTGTGATGCCAAGACCTTCAACCGGAAAGAGCGCCAAGGCTGGCGCGAAGATCGCAAAGAAACTCAGCATCCCTTGGCGTCATTTGCGGCTTGCCTTTGCGAACTTTGCGGTTAGGTTTGTGTTGAAATGGTCTCGTGCTCCTAAGAGAGGCTCTTCATTCGGCGATTTCCGCTCTCACCTCGGCCCACGTCGGCTCGCCCCGCCTGAACTCCGAGACGCTGCTCATGTTTACGCTGAGTTGCGACCGCGCCTATCTGTTCGCGCATCCAGAACGCCAACTCACTCCGCAAGAGAAAATCAATTACCAAGAGGCAATCGCACAACGTGCCATGGGAATTCCAACCCAGTACATCACCGGACATCAGGAATTCTGGGGCATGGATTTGATTGTTTCTCCTGCTGTGCTTATCCCCCGCCCGGAGACCGAGCACGTCGTCGAGGCTGTGCTGAGTCTATCGCCAGGCGCCGGTCTCCGCATCATCGACGTCGGCACCGGATCAGGCTGCATCGCGCTCGCCCTGGCCAAAGAACTCCCACTAGCTGAGATTCACGCGGCTGACACCTCTCCCGCCGCTCTTGAGGTCGCCCGCGCTAACGCGGCCCGTCATGGGCTTGAGAGCCGTATTCAATTTCACCAGACTGACTTACTCCAAGGATTCGAACCCAACGCCTTCGATCTGGTCGTTTCCAATCCACCTTACGTTGGCGAGTCCGAAGAAGATGAAGTCCAACTCGAAGTCCGCAAGCACGAACCTCGGAATGCCGTCTTTGCCGGCCCCACTGGCGTGGAAGTCATCGAGCGCCTCATTCCGCAGGCGCACGTCGCTCTCAAACCCGGCGGATTCCTGATCATGGAAATGAGCGGCACCATCGCGGAAGCGGTGAAGCGCCTACTCAAGGGCTGGACAGAAGTTCGCGTCATCAACGATCTGCAAGGCATCCCTCGCGTTGCCGTAGCTGCCAAGGCTGCGTAGCCGCTCAAAACTATGGAATCAGCACCAGCCTGCGACCGTGTCCGTCGCGTTGCCATGCACTCTCGACCTGATCAAGCGGAACCTGCTCCACCTCGATGCGGAGTTCACCACGCGCCGCCCCTGCCATGACTTGCTGGAAGGCGTCCATCAAAATGTCGGGAGATGGAATGCCGGCAGTCCCGAGGATACTCAGCGGTGTACTGCGTAGCACCGCGGCCGGAAGTGAGATAGTCGCGCCCGCGCTCTCCCCAACTTGCACCAGACGGATCTCCGACTTGACCACGGCGAATTCCTTGCGCGTGAGGGCTGCCAACAGAGCTTCGGTTGGCTTACCCCACAAATAGTCAATGATGACGTCAAAGCCGGAATCGGCGGCCGCGCTGGCGAACGCATGCTTGAGATCCTGCCCAGGTTTATCGATACCGATGGTCGCGTCAGCGCCGAAATCGTGCAGCGTGCTGAGCACCTGTTCATTCCGTCCGGCGGCCACCACCCGCGCAGCACCGAGGAGCTTGGCAATCTGCACCGCGAGTTTACCGGTGGCGCCAGTCGCGCCGAGGACAAGAACGGTCTCACCTCGCACCAGTTTGGCCCGCTGAGCCAGAGTAAGCCAGGCGGAAACGCCGGGATTCATTACCGCGGCAGCAGTCACATCGTCGAGACCTTGAGGCAGCGGAAAGCACCGCGGTCGCGACACGGCCGTAAGCTGCGCCATTGCGCCAAATGGTGATCGAGGGCCGCCGAAATAAACTCGAGCGCCATCCTCGAGGCGGCCGACGCCATCAATACCGCAGACCACGGGCAATTTGCCTGGACTCGCATAGTGCAAGCCACTGGCGACTTGCTTATCCACGGGTTTCAGCGCAGCGGCCTGGACGTGCACGATCACTTCGTTTTCCTCTGCGGTCGGCTCGGGAAACTGCTCGAAGCGAGGGGGTTGGTCGAAATCGTGGAGCACGGCAGCGTTCATAATTAAATTGCCTTTCGTTACTCTGCTACGTAATGTAACTAGGTTCGTGGTTGGCTGCTAACGATAAAGTGGCTATTTATGTCGGAAAAGGGTCAAATCCATAAATCCACACTTCCGGCTCCGGGAAACGTCGAAGAGTTGCGCCGCCTGGCTGAGAGCGACGTACCCGCGCTGGCCTTTGCCTTCGAGCGAAGCGGCACCGAAGACTGGGCAGCAGAGCACAGTCACGCACGTGGTCAACTCTTCGCTCTGACTCGCGGGCTCCTGGTGGTGGAGGCGGGCAGCCAACGTTGGATGTTTCCCTCCCAACGCTGCGCGTGGATTCCTCCGGACTGCAGGCATGCGGCCCGTTCGGTCGGAAGCGCAGCCGGGGCGATGGTCTATTTGTCTGCCGAGACGTGCCGTGGACTACCCAAGATTCCGTGCATGTTTGGTTCTTCAGAGTTGTTGTTTGGCATAGTTGATCGCGTTCTCACCTGGAACCCCCGGCAACCGCTCAACTCCGCGCAAAAACGTCTGATCTCCACTCTTAGGGACGAGATTCGACAACCTGAACGGCAGCCTTTGCGCTTGCCTATCCCTAGAGAGAAGAGGCTGGCCAAAGTGGCTCACGCTCTGCTGGATGATATTGCCGACGACCGCACGCTGGACGATTGGGGGCATCTTGCCGGGATGTCCCGTCGCACTCTTATGCGTGCGTTTTCCGTTGAGGTGGGAATGTCGTTTGGCCGTTGGCGGCAGCAGGCGCGGTTGTTTGCCGCGCTGGAGATGCTCGCGCAACGCAAATCGGTCACCGACGTGGCTATTGCGGTCGGCTACGACAGCGTGAGCGCTTTTATTGCAATGTTCCGCATCATGTTGGGCAGCACGCCGCAAGCATACTTCCGCGGCAAGCAAAAGCGGCTGGAACGCTAATGAGAAAAGATGGGACGAAGCGGCGCTGTTACAGCGTCCGCCCGTTTACTAGCGCTGGTAGTACGGTGCATGGCATCGCTACCCTCGATGCCAGATGCCGTCCGACAGCCGACAAACGTTGCGCGCCCTCCTGGCCTTCCTTTCTTTGATTTCTCTGCCTCTCCTGACTCTGGCACAAACCCCAACTGGATCGATGCGCGGCGTGGTGCAGGATTCCAGCGGCGCTCGGCTGGCTCATGCCAAGATCGTTGCTCGCGCGCGGGGAGCCGCCTTCGAACGCCAGGTCACCGCCGACGATCATGGGGAATTTCGGCTGCTCGACCTGCTCGCTGGAGACTATCGCCTGACGGTCAGTGCTCCGGGTTTTGCCGAGGCCCACGCCGACGTCGAACTGATCGTCAGCTCAGTTCGCGATTACACCATCACCATGAAGCCGGGCGCAGCTCAGGAGTCGGTGCAAGTCGAGTCTCGGGCTGCATCCGTCACCACGCAATCTATTGATTTGGCCAGCGCCGTCCACCAGACGGCAGTCATGTCGCAGGATCTTGAAGCCTTGCCGCTCAGCGCCCGCAGCTTCGCCAACGTCGCATATCTGGCTCCGGGAACCGAACCGGTCGAGCCTTCGGACCCCACCAAGGCGCGCATCACTGCGGTTTCTACGGGTGGGAGTTCGGGCCTCAACAATGCGCTTTCTGTCGATGGTGTAGACAACTCCGACGACTGGATCGGTGGGTTCCTACAGAATTTCTCACCCGATGCGATCCAGGAATTCGCTGTGCAAACCGCCCAAGAAGATGCCGACACGGGAGGCACCACCGCGGGCTCCATCGTCATCACCACTCGGCGCGGCACCGACGATTGGCACGGCGGCTTCGCATTTTTCGATCGCCAGGCCGCCCTCAACGCGCGCTTCCCCATCGAAAATCCCGCCCCCAATCCCAAACAGCCATTCTCCCGTCAAAACTACGTTGGCACCATGGGTGGCCCTATTAAGAAAGACAAGGTGTGGTTCTTCGCCGCCTTCGAGTGCGTTCACGAAAATGCCAGCATCGCCTACAGCGACGCCAGTGTGACGCAGTTCGACGCTTTGGCGACTCTCGCCTCCGAGGGCTTGATTCCCGGCGTAAGTTCGATCGCCGTCCCCAACAACGTGCCAATCCCATTCCGCGACTACAACGGCTCGCTGCGTTTTGACTTCGCGCAATCGCCAAAGTCGCAATGGTTCCTCCGAGTTTCAGGGGACAGCTACCTCACCCGCAACGCCCTGGTTCAGCAAGCCACGCTGCCTTCGACCGGCCTGACCACTCACAACAACTATTGGAACGCCGCCATCGGCAACACATATTCTTTTAGCCCCACCTGGGTAGGCACGTTCACCTTCGGCGCCAGCGAACTGCACCTCACGCAGGCGCGCAACTCGGATCTCGGTTTTGCCCTCGCCTTCCCTTTTAGTTCCACGTCGTTGACTGTATCCGGCTTTGAGACTTTTGGTGACAATCAGTTCGCCACGCCGATTACCCTGTTTCCCGATCTGCGCAACCAGGAGAAATATCAATTTCGTTATGACGTGAGCCACGCATCCCGGCGTCACGGGCCGAAGTTCGGAGTCAACGTCATTCACGAGCCGGTGCTCAGCGGCGCCTTTCCTGGCAACGCCGAGACTCTATTTGCTTTTCCGCAAAACCCGGCGTTTTACCTGACTCAACCACCTTCGGTTTTTACCGCTAACATGCAGGCTGGCGCTTCCACTTCTAATCTCGGTGGCGCCTTTTCGCAAAATGTCCAGAGGCTCGGGCTGTACGCGGAAGACTCCTGGCGGGTGACGCCGCAGCTCACCGTGAATTACGGCTTGCGTTACCAGACCAGCTTCGGACTCTTCCGGGGTTCGGGCCGCAGCCAGCTCGAGAATCCGGCCTACCTCACCCTACAGGCGCTGGGGATTCCCTTGCAGCAGGGCGCGCCGCATGACGATCACGAGCAATTCGGGCCACGCCTGGGAATTGCGTACGCTCCCGGCCACAGCGGCAAGACGGTGGTTCGTGCCGGCTTCGGCCTCTATTACGACGATCTCGCCCAGAACGGATGGGCAACCGCGCTCCAGGCGGTGAATCAACCTGTTGGCCCATGCACTTTCACTCATGCCCCTGCCGATTATTCCCTGTCCGGCTCGGGCTGCATTCTTGGCGGCGCTGGCTCTGGTGGCAACCTGATCGCTTCCAATTACAAGACCCCCTACAACATTCACGTCACCGGCGGCGTCCAGCATGCTTTCAGCGAGAAGTGGACTCTGAGCGCCGATTACACCCACGAGGAAGGCAATCACGGTTACCGGGGTTACAGCTACACCAGCGGCGTGAACCTGCTTAGTCCACTCATTCCTACTTCCGATCCCAACTTCGCCGCCGATCAAGCTGCCGTCGTCCCCAACCTCAACTTGTTCAAGTCTGATAATCGCTCCAGCTACAACGCGATGATGATCCACTTGCAGGGCAACATGTCGCACCGCTTCAGCCTGATCGCCAATTACACGCTGTCTCGAGCCTCAACCTGGGGTTGCGTCCTGGGCGAGCTCTTTGACTACGTGAACGGGGTTTGTAATCCGCTGAACCCTTTCGGCCCCGGCGACTACGGCCCGTCGGGAGAAGATGTCACCCATCGCTTCGTCCTGGCCGGCACTCTGCATGTTCCTGGTGGATTCGAAGTTACCACTCTGACCCAGGCCGAGAGTGCCCGCCCCATCACCATTACCACCGCTGACAACAGCGCCCGCATCTCGGTAAATGGTGTTCCCACTAGCCTGGACGAGTTCCGCGGCACACCTTACATCCAGGCCGATCTTCGCGTCAGCCGGCCTTTCAACTTCCATGATCGCTGGTCGGTGATTCCTTTTATCGAGTTCTTTAACCTCTTCAACCGCAATAATCCCGGCGCCAACTTTATAGGAAACGTCGCGGCGCTTCCGGTTCCGCTGGCCGACCAGCAGTCCGGCAACGTGACCGCGATCTGTACCAATCCAGCGTGCACCACTACAAAGCCGGTCGCCAACCTGCAGCAGTTGACCTTTCCAGCCGGAGCGTTGGGAGACTTCTTCGGTCCGGGAACCACCGTCGGCATCCCCTTCGCCGCGCAGATAGGGGCTCGCGTGAGCTTTTGATGGGCTGCCTCTGAACACCGCCTCAAACCCAGGAAGAGAGGCCTTGATGACCCAGGCCCTCTGTCGGAGCTACCGTTTTTACAAATCCTTACAAATTTCGCGCCCCAGACCGGGACCCCCTGTGCTAAGATGCGCGCCCATGGCCTGCTGCGAGAGACTCTGGCGCGTGCCGTAACCTGGCCCACAACGTTGGAAACATAAATTCTGGACAGCGGACAACGACAACAATTAAGGAGAAATCATGATTCGAAGGTTAAGTACGTCTTTGTTAACAATCGTCGCGCTTGCGTCGGTCGCGAGTATTGCTTGCCGCGCTGAGTCACTGCCGCCGTTGACCCGTCATGTGCGTGATGTGACTCGCAATGGGCAAGCCACGCTCATCGGGCACCTCCCTGCAACGCAGTCCATGCGCCTCGACATTGTTTTGCCGATGCGCAACCAGGCAGCGTTAAATGACCTCTTGAACCAACTCTACGATTCTTCCAGCCCCTCTTACCGCCACTTCCTTACGGTGCAGGAGTTCACCGCGAAGTTTGGCCCCAGTCAAGAGGATTACGACTCTGTGATTCGTTTCGCGACAACCAACGGCTTCACCGTAGTTGGCGGTACCCGCGATGCTATGGACGTTCAGGTCAAGGGTTCGGTGGCGACCATCGAGAGCGCCTTCCACGTCGCTATCGGCGTTTATCACCATCCGACGGAAAGCCGATCATTCTACGCTGTGGACCGCGAGCCCACCGTGGACTTGCCTTTCCAGCTCTGGCACATTTCAGGGTTGGACAACTATTCGATCCCGCGTCCTGCCCTCGTGCATAGGGACTCCAACAAGGGTTCCAAAGCCACGACCGGTTCCTGCCCTCAGCAGTCCTTTTGTGGAAGCGACATGAGGGCGGCATACTACGGCGGAACGGCTCTCGACGGCACCGGCCAGAACATCGGGCTGCTGGAGTATGCCGGATTTGATATCGCCGACGTGAACACCTACTACAAAAATGCTGGACAGACCAGGACTGCCGCAGTCACCGGCATTTCCACGGATGGGACCTCCTTGAGCTGCCTCGCGAATCAAAACTGTGACGATACCGAACAGACTATTGACATCACTCAGGCCCTCGGTATGGCTCCGGGCACAACCACGGTTTACATGTACGTGGGTTCTAGCGATACTGCCCTGCTGGGCGCCATGTCTTCGGATATTCCGTTGCCTGCGCAACTGAGCGCTTCGTGGATATGGTCGCCATCAGATCCCAGTACCGACGATCCGTACTTCATGAAGATGGCGGCGCAGGGGCAGAACTACTTCCAAGCCTCCGGCGACGATGGCAAGTTCAACGCCAACTATCCGACTTGGCCGTGTGACTCTGCCTATGTCACCAGTGTCGGCGGAACCGACTTAGAAACCACCGGCCCGGGCGGTTCCTGGAAATCGGAGACGGCTTGGAGCGCGGGTGGCGGCGGATTTTGGGCTCCGGACGGCATTCCGATTCCCGCCTGGCAGAAGCAAACCGCCAAGGGCTGCTCCGCATGTTCGCAGACCTATCGCAATGCCCCCGATGTTTCGGCAAACGCGAATTACACCTTTTACGTCTGTGCCGACCAAACTACCTGTTCTGCCAACCTGTATGGCGGGACCAGTTTTGCGGCGCCCATGTGGGCCGGCTACCTGGCGCTGCTCAATCAAAAGAGAGCTTCACACGGCCTGAATTCGATCGGTTTCATCAACCCGTCAGTTTATAAGGCTGGTCTGAGCAAGTCGTATGACAACGATTTCAACGACATCCTCAGCGGCAGTAATGGTTATCAGGCGACCAAAGGCTATGATTTGGCAACCGGATGGGGTAGTCCGAAGGCCGGCAACAGTATTGTGGGTGATGTTCAATAATCTGGAAAGCGGACGCGGTTCATGGTTCCCAACCAGATTTTGCCAGCCCGCTCCAATCTAAGGAGCGGGCTTTTTTGGTCCCGACTGTCCAGTCGGCTGTAAGAAGAAAGACTCCCCTGTTAGTCGAAAGACCCCGTTGACCCAGTCCGCTGTCGCGACTACACTTTGTTCCCAGTCCGAGTCTGCTCGAAGTCCCGGGTTCACCTCCGCTCCACGCGCGTTGTTTGGGAAAGACGTGAGAGGATTCTCGGGTCGGTCGATCGAAAT
>Ga0070765_100000364_pt1 | contig 27113 bp, 24 predicted proteins | sample HubBroMetageWFT5_FD_71516 | JGI IMG/M metagenome (GOLD analysis project Ga0070765, IMG submission 71516) | Warmed and freeze-thawed soil microbial communities from the Hubbard Brook experimental Forest, New Hampshire - Hubbard Brook CCASE Soil... | ecosystem: Environmental > Terrestrial > Soil... | reverse complement strand
GCGTAGGTGCTCAAGCGTTCCGTGCCGCCGGGATGCCCCGATACGAAAACCAGTTCGTCTTCTGCCGCGCCCTTATCGTTCCACTTCAAATAATCCTTGCTATCGATGGGCTTTCCGTCTTCATAAACGCGAAATAGCGCCATGTCCAGGTCATAGCGGGGGTATGTGAAGTTATCCGGATCGCCGCCGAAAAACGCAGTCTGCTGTTCCACCGCAAATACCAGCCGCACGTCGGTGTACTTCTTATAGCGGTACAGCCAATACTCCCCGCCCTGGTACAGGGTAACCACATCCGAACGAAACCCAGTCTTGTCCGTGCTCTCTTTCTCGATCTCCGCGGTCACCGCACGGCGCTTTGCAAACTGCTCTTCCGTCTTCGTTATCCCTTTGATTGCCACGTTTACCCGATCCGTCACGTTCTCCATCGAAACCAGCACGTTCACTTCCAGGTCCGGCGATTTCATTTCCGCGTCCGCGGTCGCTGCGTAAAATCCGTCCTTCACATAATCGTGTTCCGCCGTGGAATTTTTTTGCAACTGGCCAAGCGCAACGTGGTGATTCGTCAGCAGCAATCCGTGCGGACTCACGAACGAACCCGAACCGCCATCATTCAGTCTCACTGACGAAAGACGCAGATGATCCAGCCATTGCTGCGTCGGCGTAAAATTGTATTTGTCTTTCAGTTGCTTCAACGGGGGATTGTCGAACGTCCACATTCCTTCATCGGCGAGCACAGTCGGAGTCAGCAGAGCCGCAGCCATCGCCATTGCACACGTCTGCCGCAACAGAAAGCGTAGATTCAAGGCTATTTCCTCGTTTCGATCAGTTTGGAGCCGCCCCACACGGCCCCAACGAGTATACCCGACTCTTGCCATCTCTCTGGGTGGCCTACCCTTTGCGTCTTTGCCTTTGCAAAGGGTGGGCCCCTCCTGGGTCTTGTTGTAGGGGCGCAGCATTGCTGCGCACCATGCCTGCTTGCCACAGGCAAGTCCACGCGATCAACAATATTCCGAGGCGCCTCTTTCTTTTCCCCCGAGCGCTACTCTTCCTCGATTTATGAATGTAAATAAATGAAATGACTGTTGACGTCCTAACTACTTATCTTTATCCTACCGTCAACTTCGGGGGCCCTGGCAGTTTCACGGTGGACGCAGAATTCGCGTTCCTTGCTTGCGAGATTTACCGCAATACGCTGCGTGGTGCGCAAATCCTCCGTTTACCATCCCAGCTACCCCGAGAACAAGAAACCGTGCATTTTGCGAAGGAGGGTCATATGAAGATGCTAATCGCTATCGCTGATGGGGTCATTCTCTGTTCGTTGTTAGGCGCATCGACGGCCTGGGCTCAATCCCGCCAACCCTCGCAGACAGGCAAGAGCGCCGTCGCTGATCTTTTGTCGCGGGTCACCAAAGTGAAGGGCATAAGACTTGCCTCGAATTCCTCCTTGCAGCCCCCGTCAGATGCGCTCTGTCGCACTGATCTGGGCTTCCCCTGCTACAGCCCTCAGCAGATTCGCAACGCCTACGGTCTGACGCCCCTTCTTCAGGCTGGCTTCACAGGTGCCGGACAGACCATCATCATTGTCGATTCGTTTGGTAGCCCTACCATCGCCCAAGATTTGAAAACGTTTGACGCCAGTTATGGTCTGCCCGATCCGCCGTCGTTCAAAGTCCTCGCGCCTCTCGGCACTGTTCCGTTTGATCCCACCGACAGTGTCCAGGTCGGCTGGGCCCTCGAAACTACGTTGGATGTGGAATGGGCGCACGTGATGGCTCCCGGCGCCGCCATCGTACTGCTCACCAGTCCGGTCGCGGAGACCCAAGGCGTGCCTGGCTTGCCCCAATTCCTCGCCCTCGAAAAATATGCCTTGAACCATAAATTGGGAAAGATTATTTCCCAAAGTTGGGGAACCGCGGAAAACACTCTATTCGATTCCGCCGGACAGCAGGTCATTGCCGAATTCGAAGATTTTTATCAGGACGCCGGCCAAGATGGCGTTACCGTGCTGGCCTCGGCCGGCGACGGCGGCACGTCCAATGTCGACGTCGACAACAATCTTTACCCATTTACTACGGTACTCTTCCCGGCGTCGTCCCCGTGGGTCACCGCCGTCGGCGGCTCCAGTCTGTACGCCGATACTTCCGGTAAATATCTATTTGAGATCGTGTGGAATGACCTGGATGGCGCGGCGGGCGGCGGTGGCGTAAGCCAGCAGTTCTCGGAGCCCTTTTACCAATACTCGTTGCCCGGTTCCGTACAGAAAACTCTGGATAACTATCGCGGCGTTCCGGATGTCGCCTACAACGCCGATCCATTAACGCCGATTTTGATTTACGTCAGTTTCCTTGGTTCAGACAACGCCGGGTTCTACTTCATCGGCGGCACCAGTGAGGGCTCGCCACAATGGGCTGGCATCGTCGCTGTCGCTAACCAGTTGGCCGGGCACCCAGTGGGTTTCTTGAATCCGAAACTCTACGCCATCGGCGAGCAATTCAACTTCTTCCACGACATCACCTTTGGCAGCAACGCTTCCAACGGTCTGCCGGGCTATCTCGCCACTCGAGGCTGGGATCTATCGACCGGGTGGGGAACGCCCGACCTCGGCAGCCTAATCCGCGAAATGGCCCAAAAATAGCGACCTCAATGTGGGATTCCCGTAGGGGCGCGGCATCGCTGCGCCCCATGCCTGCTCGCCGTAGGCAAGTCCGCAAGATCAACAATTCTGCCGCGATCTTCTTCCTCTTTTCCATTCTTTCCTCTTCTCTTCCTAAACCTACCCTGCCGCCCCTACCGCCTCCGCTCCCTCCACTTCCAACAACTTCCCCGACCGCACATCGTAAATAAATCCGTACACCGGAATGTTTTTCGGAACGAGCGCATGATTCCGTATTCGCGCGACATCATCCACAACCGCCTGCTTCTGGTCCTTAATCGTCAGCCAGTTGATGTACTCTCCTTCGCCCGACCCCGGTCCTTTCCCCACATCGCGAAACCCACTGGAGCTAAGCTCCGCCGTCTCCAGGCTGGACTTCAGCAAATCCCCCATCACATCATTGGTGAAAAATTCCATCCCGCAATCCGTGTGATGGATTACGAAAAACTCCTGCGTCCCCAGGAGCTTATAACTGATCACCAGCGACCGGATGGCGTCGTCGCTCGCCCGTCCCCCCGCATTCCGGATAACGTGCGCGTCGCCCTCGGCCAATCCCGCGAATTTCGCCGGATCTAGCCGCGCATCCATGCACGTCAACACCGCAAAACGCCTAGCCGGTGGCAAACCCAATTTCCCCTTCTCGCCAAAACTCGCGCTGTATTTGGAATTTGCGTCCAACACTTCCGAATGTGCCTTGCTCATAGCTTCTCCTCTTCTATTCTGTCGTCATGTCACGAACCGCACGAAAGATTCTCTTAGCCCAGCCCGTGTAGCGGCCGCCTTCTGAGGCGGGCGCTTTTCCTCTCCAATCCAACCCAAAAACAAAACGGCCCACCATTTCTAATGGTGGGCCGTCAAAGAATTCGGTTGGAGCTTTACCGCTACCCGCTCGAATCCTTCCGGCCAAAAGAACAGCAACAAACACACAAGCTTGTGCAGCTGCCGCAATTGCCCTGCCGGAAAGCCTTCGATGCGTCGTCCTGAATCACGCTAAGAAATTAGTCCCGCCATTAAGTAATGTCAACTTGGTGCTCGGCCACTCTCACGGCACCGGAATCCGATAAAGGTTTCTGTGGTTCGTCGACCGCGTAAACGAATAGACATCCGGACTCAAGGCCGACTCCACCCATCGTGGCACAAGCTTTAGCCCGGCGATCCCGTTCAATTCTTCTCCACTCGCCACCGGACCTCCCGGCAATTTCGGGAGTTCGCCATGGCTGCCCGTCGGCAGGAAATAAGTGTTTCCGCCTCTGCTCAGGAACGCCAAATAAAAATAGGTTCCATTGAAGTCCCATCCTCCAGCGCAAATGGATCGGCACATCGCTGTCTTCGAACCGTCTGCAACTCGATAGGCAATCATGCGATAGGGATGATCCTCATCGCGCGGCTCCTTTTCAGCCACCATCGCCCATTTTCCATCCGGCGAGAGGGAAAAAAAGTCCAGTATCGGCTCATCCAGCAGCTTTTTCCCGCCGCTGCCATCTGCTTTCTTCATGTACAGATAATTGCTTCCGGCCACGCTTCCCCGGTAGATCAGATCGCCGTTTGCCAGGAACCCTGGCGAATCCTCGCTCTCCTTCGAATCCAGCCGTTTCGGCGAACTTCGCCGGTCCGTCGGTGCAATCCACAGATGCGAGATCCCTTGGTCATCTCGCCGCGCAAAAACAACGCGACTTTCGTCCGGTGAAACTGCGTAATTCCTCGATTCCGTACCTACCTCTATTTCGTAGCCAGGCAGCAATCGCTCGCTCTGTCCAGTTGCGATGGCGCTCCTCCAAAGCTCCGCAACGCCCGCGGTACCGCTGCGCTTCAGGTAGTACAAATTCTTCCGATCACTCGAAAAAGACGTCTGAAACGCACTTCCCTCCGACGACAATTGGTGGTCACCTTTTTGGTCGTGGAGCCACACGGTCAATTGCTGTGTGCCTACGGAAGTGATGAAAGACTTTCCATCGCTGGCCATGGCAATCCCCTGCTCCTCCGTCGGTCCCGAGGTCACCTGCTCCGGCTCGCCGTCCGGAAAGCGTTGTCGCCAGATATGAAAATCGCCTGCCTTGCTCGCGCTTACATAAATCCACTTGCCGTCCGGACTCCACGCGCCCGAAGTGCATACCGCATCCTTTGGCCCCACCAGGCGCTCTTGTCCGCTCCCGTCGAACGGTACCACTCGGCATTGCGTCAATTTCCCCAGCGAATTCATCAGCACCACCAGCACCCACCGGCCGTCCGGTGAGAGATACGAGTGGTGTGCCATGCTTCTTTCACCCGCTGGAACATATACATCCCGGCTTTGTCCTCGCCCTTCATCGGTAGTCACCACGCACATGTGCAACCCGCTCTTGATCTCGCTGAACAGCAACTTTTTGCCATTCTCAATCCAGCTCAGCGAAGACGCGTTCTTCATGATCGGCCGCGGCTCGCCCCCAAGCACGCCGATTTCCCACGTATCCCACGGGTCCACAGTCCCATACACAATTTTGCTTCCGTCCGGCGAAAACGCCGGTGCCAACTTGTCCCTCCTGTCATCGTGCGTCAATTGAATCGGCTCGCCGTTCGGCAGCAGCTTTACGCAAATGTCTCCCGATCCGATAAATGTATCTTCACCGCGTATGTACGCCAGCATCCTTCCGTCCGCCGACAATGCCGGATAGACCGCCGAATCCGTATAAAACGTAAGCTGCTCCCAGCCCGCGGCTTGCTTCTTTGTGTTTCCCGCAAACCGGAAATACAAAACCACCGCCACAATGGCAAGCAACAACACAGCAGCGGCCGCCGCGATCCAGCCCAGTCTCCAACTGGAACGTCTCCGACTGCCGGCGCTCCCGGACACCATCACTTTTCCGCTCTCGGTGTCTCGCCGCAATCGCTGCAGGTCCGTCCGTAACTCTGCGGCGCTTTGATAACGAAGGTTCCGGTCCTTTTCCAACGCCTTCTGAATAATCTCGTCCAGCTTCCCGGGGATCGCGTGATTCAATTGCGGCGAGGGCACCGGGTTGCGCTCCAGAATTGCGTGAAAAATCAGCGCCGCAGTGTCCGCCTGAAAGGGAAGCGCTCCAGTACACATTTCATAAAGCACCGCGCCAAACGAAAACAAATCCGTCCGTGCGTCCAATTCCTTCCCGCTAACCTGTTCCGGCGACATGTACGCAACAGTCCCGAGGGTAGACCCGGGGCTGGTGAGGTGTTCGGCCAGGTCCAGTGTCGCGGAGTTTCCCGAGCCCTCGGGACTCCCCAATTTTTTTGCCAGCCCAAAATCCAGAATCTTCGCTACTCCCCGGTCTGTTACGAAAATGTTTCCCGGCTTGATATCGCGATGAACGATGCCCTTGGCGTGCGCCGCTTCCAGCGCATCAGCAATCTGAATCGCCAGCGGCAGCAGCGTCTCTACGGACATGGCGCGCCCCGCGATCAGATGTCGCAGCGTCTGGCCCTCCATGTATTCCATGGCGATGAATGGATGCCCATCCTGTTCGCCGATGTCGTGGAGCGTGCAGATATTCGGATGATTCAGTGAGGAAGCGGCCTGCGCCTCCAGTTGGAAGCGCGCCAGCGCACTGTGGTCTCGCGCCAACGCCGGCGGCAAAAATTTAAGTGCCACAAAACGCCGCAGCCGCGTGTCTTCGGCCTTATATACCACTCCCATTCCGCCACCGCCGATCTTCTCGACAATGCGGTAATGCGAAACGGTCTGGCCAATAAGCGGATCAGTACTGGACATGCGCCTGCAATGTTAGGTTGCACCAAATCCCAAGTCAACGAAGGCAAATCCACACACACGCAACTGTTCTTTTAGGGGGTCGGAGCTTTGCCGAGCCGCCTGTGTAGCGGCCGCCTCCCGAGGCGGGCGCTTTTCTCTTGGGGTTCGCTTCCTGGGAAAACTACTTTCTTCGAGAGGGCACGACTTCAGTCGTTCCGTAACTGCTTCCAACGAACTGGGCTTTAGCCCCTGACGAATCTTTCGGCCACAAACCCTCTCATTCCCGAAAAACGTTCCGGTACAACCCAATCATCTCCGCAAACGCCAAATCCGTCGCCTCCGGATCAAACCGCGGCCCTTCATCGCGCGTGAATGCATGTTCTGCCGGATACAACAGCGTCCGATAGCGCGCGCCCGATGCTCGCAGCGCCTGATCGATCGTCTCGCATCCCGCATCCGGCACATGCGGGTCCTTCGTCCCGAAGATCATCAAGAGCTCGCCACGAATTTCTTTTGCACGCGCCAACGAACCCGCATCCGCGTCCTGCCCGAGCTTTCCGTCATGAATTCCTGTTCCGTAGTAGCAAACCGTTGCGCGCACATCCGGCTGGAACGCCGCACGAAACGCCAAATGCCCACCGATGCAGAAACCCACCACACCAATTTTCCCTCGCGCCACCTTCGGATGCTTCGAAAGCCAATCCAGACCCGCGCGGCAATCTTCGTCGAAATGCGCCACCGGCGTCTTCGCCGCATCCTGCTGGCCTCGAACGCGACCCGCATCATCGAAGGGAATCACCGTTCCCGGCGGCTCAATACGCCGATAAATTTCCGGCGCCGCCGCAACGAATCCATATCCCGCCAGCCGCACACAAAATCGCAACAGTGGCGGCGTCAGCTGAAATATATCCGAATAGCACCACACACCGGGATACTCACCGTCGGCCTTAGGCGCAGCCACAAAGGTCCGCATCGGCGAACCAGCCAGAGCAATGTCCGCATATTCCGTCTGTACGATCATCCTCTTCTCCGCGCCAGATTCTGATGTAGCCGCAACCGCCAGTCAACTCCTCGCGCACTTCGCGCCCCATTTGCTCAGCGTGCTATAAAGAGTGCCTTCTTATCGGACGAAATTCTGAAGGAGACTCATGCGCCATCCTGAGGTTGCCATCCCACTTGTCAAGTCGCGCCGCAGCTTTCTTCGCTCCGTTTCACTCGCCGCTGCCACCAGCGCCATATTCGCCGAAGCACAGGTTGTTCTCGCCGGCCCGCAAGCGGCCGTGAACACCGAAAGCCAGTCGGCATCTACCTTGGATGAAAAACGTATGCGCGAACTGGCCGCGTGGACGGCCTTGACCATGAACACACCAAACCCCGTTCCCTTCGGTGCGGAAATCGTCCACAGCCAAGCAGGCGAAAGTCTGATGCGCGCCTCCAACGCCGTCGGACCACAGCACGATCCCAGCGCCCATGCCGAGGTGCGCACAATCCGGCTAGCGTGCAAGAAGATCAACGCGTACTTGCTACGAGGCTACACGCTCTACACCACCTGCGAACCGTGCCCGATGTGCATGGGCTGCGCGCTGTGGGCGGGTGTCGACCGCGTGGTGTTCGGCGCGACCATTGCAGACGCCGCCAGCTTCATACCGCAGATTGAAATTCCCGCAGCGGAGGTCGTAAAGCGCTCCGACATGAAGTGCGTCGTGGTTGGGCCGGTCCAGCACGATGCCTGTTTGGCACTCTTCACCAATCCAAACATGCAGGAAACTTTCAAGCGATGGAATTCCCAAAGACACTGACTCGGCACACGAATCGTGTCATCTTTTTAGTAGACACCTTTTTGAAGACATCAAACTGTATTCTCCGCCTCACGCCCGCACTGGGAGTGGCACAATGGACGCAGGAGGCGTAGCTCCAGATGTCCAGGCTAACAAGACCCACCGGCCCGGTTCGCCTTCGAATCTCATAACCAATGAAGCGTCGCAATCCAAAGGCAAGAGCCAAACGGAAGCTCAAAGAGAATTTGAACCAGCAGCCCGCGACTGCAGCGGAACCGGTCCTGACCCATGTAGAGCGAGAGCAACCTGCCAACGACGTCGAGTTACAGCCTGAAACGCAGAACCTCGCGAGCGCGGCCGAAATACAAGTTCAAGCAGAAAACTCTGTGGCCCCCGCGGACCTTCGCGGTGTCACTGAGAACCCTGCCAACACCACCGAACTACAGAGCGAAACCCCAAAACTTGCCAGAGCTGCCGAATCACAAGTTGAAATCCAAAACTCTGTAACTCCTCTCGATCTTCGCGATGAAACCGAGGACTCTGCGAGCACTTCCGTCGAGGCACAAACCGAAGCTGAGGACCTCGCCAGAACCGAAGAAATATATGCCGAAATCTCAAGCTCCGTGGCTCCCGTAGAGCATCGCGATGACATCGAGGATGCTGCAAGCACCGTCGAGTTACGGGGTGAGGCAGAGGATCTGGAGAGTATCCTCGAAATACACGTGGAAGTTGAAGACTCCAGCGGTCCTGTGGAGATTCGCGATGTTCCCGGAGACGTTACTGGCGACGTTACCGACGGCGCAACCGCGAATGTTTCTACTACACCCGCTGTTCCTCCGGACACGTACAGCAGCGGCAAAATCCCTACTTCCTCTGTCGCCATACCCATCGATAAGGAAAAGCCTGCCCCGCGAACCGCCGCCGATCGCCGTGCGCATCCTCGCTACGCTTTCATCGCCGCGATTGAGGTGATCGCGGCCGAGCCCAACGCACGCATCAAATCGCAAGTGCGGGACTTAAGCCAGCAAGGCTGTTTCGTGGACACCGACAAACCACTCGCCTTGGGAACCGCCACGGACGTGCGCATCACCAAGGGCGCAACAAACTTCGAAGCCCGCGCGAGAGTCGTCTACAACCAAATGGCCAAGGGCATGGGACTGATGTTCATTGCCGTGGAACCGCAACACCTCAGGACGTTAGATATCTGGATTTCCGAATCCCGCGAAAGTTCCTGGCGCGCCGCGAATCGCCGCAGAAGCCAGCGCGTGCTGATGAAAGTCCCTGTGCAAGTCTCGGGTCAGGCCGCTGACGGCGCGACCTTTGAAGAAAGCACTCACACACTATCAATCAGTCCACACGGTGCGTTGCTTGTCCTCGCGGCCCCCGTGCGTCGAGGGCAACGCTTCATCCTCGCGAACATGCAGACGAAATCCGCGCTGGAGTGTGTTGTGGCCCACTTGGAGCCGACTCCCGGTGCGCCGACGCAAGTAGGAGTGGAGTTCAGCCTGCCCAATCCGGCGTTCTGGCGCATAGCCTTCCCGCCAAAAGACTGGACGCCGCGCCACCCCGACGCCAAATCCCGTTAAATCCGCGATCGTTGCTGCTTCTCGAAAAACGCAGAAACACGAAGGCGGCCCACGCGTCGGTGTTACGTGTGGGTCTTGGGTTTTTCTCTGCCGTATCCCCGAAAACTAAAAACTAAGAGCTGGAGGCGAACTGCCCTAAGCGTTCACTAGTAACCAATCGGAACCACGACCACATTCGTATTTCCTAGCGGAGTTATACTCCGCCTTAAGAAGTGCGCCCCGATGAATTATCGGTCAGCGCTCTTTTATAGACCGTCTCTGGAGCGGCCTTCTTTCCTTCGAGACAGTGTATGCAAGCCTCTCGACCAGAACGCCCGGCTGACCTCGACCTCTCCGGGGCGGCAGAGAATCTGCTTCACCTGCAGGCATCTGCACTGGAAGCCGCTGCCGATGCTGTCGTCATAACCGAACGCGACAGCACAATAATTTGGGTCAATCAAGCCTTTGAGCATCTTTCCGGTTATACGCGCGATGAAATCCTTGGTCGGAGCACCAGCCTGCTGAAATCAGGTCATCAACCCGCCTCATTTTTCAAAAACATGTGGAGGACGATTCTCTCCGGCCAGAAATGGCGCGGGGAGTTGGTGAATCGGCGCAAGGATGGAAGTCTCTTCCAGGAAGAGATGACCATCGCTCCGGTGAAAAACGCAGCAGGAGAGATCACTCACTTCATCGCCATCAAGCTGGATATTTCGGAACGCCGGCTTGCCGAAGAAGAGATACGACATCTGGCCTTGACCGACCCATTCACCGGGCTGGCCAATTGCCGGCGGCTTCTTGACACCCTTGACTCAGAGATCAAGCGGTGCCAACGTACCGCGCGATCTTTCTCCGTCCTCCTGGTCGATTTGGACGGACTCAAGGAGACCAAGGCTGGGCAACGTCATCTTATGGCAAGCCAGGCGCTCGCCCGCGTGGCAAACATTCTACGAGTGCACTGCCGCGCCATGGATACCGCCGCTCGGTACAAAGGCGACCAATTTGTGATTGTTCTGCCTGAAACGAGTTCTCAAGCAGCTCGACAAGTGGCACAACGCATCTCCGCGGAGTCCCGAAACGACGCCGAAGAGGCGTCTATCTTCTTGAGTACCGGGGCAGCCATTTTTCCGCAGGATGGCAAGACCATCAATGAGCTTTTGGCTGCGGCGGACCACGCTCTGTACCGTGAAAAGCGGTGTTCCAAACGGTTATCCGTCACCGGGCAAATTTCCCACATGGCCGATTAGCGCGTGCACCAAAAGCGTCCGAACAGAGGCCCGATTTTGCCTCTCCCATCGCGGTTAAGCTCTCTTGACGAGGTACCATTACCATGGAGTACCAGCACCATTTTTTGTCTAGTCCGTCACTAACCTCGGGGTCTTTCTCGTTGCCGTTCCTCCGCTGCATTCCTACAATTCTTCCGAAACAGCAAACTGCGGTTCAAATTGGTTCGGTCGAAGAGGATTATGCACGAACAATTCTTTAATTTCATGGGCTTACGTGAGGATCCCTTTCACGTTTCTCCAGACCCTCGTTTTTACTATCCCACTCCTGCTCATGAATCGGCTTTGGTGGAGCTCCTTTCTGGCATTGAGACTCGTCAGGGAGTTCTCGTTCTTACTGGCGAGGCTGGCACCGGTAAGACCAGTCTTCTGAACTATCTCCTCGACTGGCTGCACCGCCGCAAACGTTCGACTGCTTACATCTTCCACGCCCACCTCGAACCGATCGGGCTTCTGCGATTTATCCTGCGCGATTTCGGCATTCCGTGCGACTCCAAGTCCAGGAGCGACCTCGTTTCTGCTCTGCATGCCTGGCTTCTCGAGCGCTATGCCGCCATGGATCTGCCGGTTCTCATCCTTGATGAGGCCCATGCCCTTCCGGTACAGAGTCTCGATGAACTTCGTCTGCTGCTCAATCTCGAAACTCCTTGCGGCAAACTCCTGCAAATTATCCTTTCGGGCCAGCCAGAACTCGATGAGAAGCTGCGCTTGCCCGCACTTCGTCAGTTGCGCCAGCGCATCATGTTTCATTCCCGCCTCCCGCTTCTCACCCAGGAAGAAACTTCCGCCTATATTTCCAGTCGCTTGGCTTGCGCGGGTTGCTCGGACTCCTCCCTCTTTCCAGATGAAGTTGTACGGGACATTTTTGCCGCTTCCGGTGGCATTCCGCGCGTGGTCAATCTCCTTTGCGAGCACGCCCTCATCTCCGCCTACGCGGAACAAAAACGCGAGATCTCTCCTGAAATCATCCACCGAATTGCGATGGACTTTGACCTTCACACCAATCCTCTAGCTGTCAACACTTCGGAACCACGGCCGCTCTATCTACGACGCCTCGCTCCATTTCCATTCATCGAAAAACTCGAGTCGGCGCCCGCGGCCAGCGCCGTCGCCGTTGAAAGCGCGGGCGAAAGCGCTGTCGCTGTTGAAGAAGAGCCAGTTTGGGATCTGCCTTTTCTTCCTATCTTGGAATTTCCGGAGCCTGTCGCCTCTTCAACCGTGGACGCTTCAACCCATATCAAGAATGGGAAAATTTCGCGGCATTGGCGCCTCCGTCGACGCCCTTCGAAGCTTGCCGCATTCGCGCACAATTCCGCCGCATCCGTCAGACGCGCTTGGCACGCCTTCCTCGCTCCGTTTCCGTCCATCGAAAAACTCGAGTCGGAACCCGTGGGCAGCACGGTCGCCGTTGAAGAAGAGCCAGTTTCGGAGCTGCCTTTCCTGCCTCCCTTGCCTAGCTTGGAATCTCCCGAGCCTGTGGTCTCTCCGGACGGGGACGCTTCAACTCAGACCAAGCCTGGGAAGAAAATTTCGCGGCATGGGCGCCTCCGTCGACGCCCTTCGAACCTTGCCGCATTCGCGCGCAATTCCGCCGCGTCCGTCAGACGCGCTTGGCACGCCTTCACTCTACCGTTCGTCTCCTATACTCGCTCTGTTTCTCATTCCTTCGTCCGTGACTGCCGCCGGATGTTCCGCGCCCTTACTCTTCCCACGCCCGCTCTAAAACTTGATCCTTCGATTGTCGGCGCCACTGTGCACTCGACCTCAGAACGCGGCATTCTTGCTCCCATAGTTCAGTGGTTGCGGCAACCCATTAATACGGGACAGATGTCCGGCAATCGTTCGGCGCACGCTTTGCCCAATCGCAAGCGCTAGTCTCTCCCCATTTCTGCGATCTTTCGGTGCGCCGCCTGCCGCCGAAAACCAGGAGCTATCTCACAAAGGCTCTTTGCGAGAATCTTCGTCGTTGCATCGACCAGATGCACGGAGATATGCTCTGGGCCAATCGAGATCGCAAAAAGGGAAACTCCCGTTAACCACCCAAGACCTTGCCGTCTCATCCTCTCATCCCCTTCAACGGAGGGATTTCAATGAATCGGAAAAGGTTTCGCATTGCAGCTTGTCTTTTCGTTTGCTGGGCAAGTTGCCTGTGCAGCCAAGGCCTGCCCACCGCAAAGCGGCCGGAAGACGGTGGCTTCTCATCGGAACGTCTGAACCGCATCACCAAATTTTTTCAAGCCGACATCGATAAGGGTGCAATTCCTGGAGCAGTTGTGTTGGTGGCTCGCAACGGCAAGGTCCTCTACTTCCAGGCGCTGGGCTTTCAGGACCGCGAAAAGCAGACCGCTATGAAGCCCGGCGCAATCTTTCGTATTGCTTCGATGACCAAGCCGATCGCCAGCGTCGCGATCATGATGCTGGCAGAGGAAGGCAAGATCGATCTTCTCGCTCCCGTCTCTCAATACCTTCCCGAGTTCAAAGATGTGAAGGTTGGTGTGGAGAAGGTCGACCCGAGCACTGGAAAACCTGTTTTGTCACTTGAAAATCCCCGGCACCCGATGACCGTGCAGGACCTCCTTCGCCATACTTCTGGCCTGGTCTACGGCCCGTTCGGAAATACGCTCGTTCACCAAGCCTACAGAAACGCCAATCTTTTCGACCCTGGTCAGACATTGGCGGAATTCGTGACCAAATTGTCGAAGCTGCCGCTCGCGCACCAACCCGGCACCGCGCATGAATACGGTATGTCCATCGACGTCCTGGGCCGAATCGTGGAAGTTGTTTCGGGAATTCCGTTTGACCGTTTTGTCGAAGAACGAATTACCAAGCCGCTGGATATGCAGGACACTGCTTTCTATGTGAGTGCCGCGCAATCTTCACGCGTCGCCGAACTGCAAGTTGATCCCGCCACCGGAAAGCGGCCCAGCAGTGCTCTGGTAGAGAATCTCACAAAAGAGAAACAGAAATGGTTCTCCGGTGGTGGTGGCCTGCTCTCTACCGCTTCGGATTATGCGCGGTTCTGTCAGATGCTTTTGAATGGTGGGGAACTGAATTCCGTTCGACTCTTGTCGCCCAAAACCGTTGCGGTAATGGATTCAGATCAGCTTCCGCCGGGAATCCCGCGCGTCGGTGGCTATGAGGACTTGGATCCCTCACCTTCCCTCGGCCAGAGCTTTGGCCTCGGGTTTGCCGTCCGCACTCAACTAGGCCCCAATCCACTTCCAGGTTCGCCCGGCGATTTCTTTTGGGCCGGCGCCTACGGCACATACTTTTGGGTGGATCCTCAGGAAAAGCTATCCGCCGTGCTGATGATGCAAATGCCCTTCGAACAATCAGGTTATTACCGCCGCACTCTGCGCGAACTCGTCTACGGAGCACTGCTACACTGAGCTGCACACTTTCAAATCTCTTCGCTTCAATCGAAAGACACGTCAGCGACTTTCCAATTTATCGAGCAGGCCGGCGCCAACCCATTTGACAGGAGCCGCGCTGCGTCCTATTGTTGGCGCACGTTGTTTTCGCAATTCAGGCAATTTTCCACCACGAAGTAAGTTCAATAGCTGAAATGAGAAAGTTCTGACCCAAGGAGGGTCACACATGAAGCATGTCTTACGGTTTGTCGCGGTTGCTCTTCTAGCTGTCGCTGGTTCTTTCACTGTGCAAGCGCAAAGCAATCCGCTTGTTGGCACTTGGAAACTGAATGTCGAAAAATCGAAATATGAACCCGAACCGGTGCCAAAGAGCCTCACCCGCACGGTCGAAGCGCAAGGCGCTGGCGTGAAATACACCTTCGCGGGTGTCGCCGCCGACGGAAAGCCCATTGCCTACGGCTTCTCCGTTCAATTTGACGGCAAGGACAACCCGGTCTCAGGTTCAATGCCAAGCGGTGCGGACACTATTTCTGCCAAGCAGACAGACTCCAACCACTACGTCGCGACCTTGAAAAAGGCCGGCAAAGTAGTCGGCACCTCCAAAGTAACGGTTTCAAAAGACGGAACCATGACCACCGTCGATGCCTCCGGTACCACCGCAAGCGGTACGAAAATCCACGAAGTGCAGGTCTACGACAAGCAATAGCAATCGACCATCGCACTGACACGCAAATTCAGAAGCGATTCAAGGGCGGACTTCTCTCAGGCCGCCCTCTTTATTTTTGTGTTTGTGTAGCGGCCGCCTTCTGAGGCGGGCGTTCCTGGTGTATAACGGTTGCCATCTGGACGGGGAACAGTGGTAACCCCGGCAAAAGATCGTACGGAGGAAAGCGAAATGAAAAAATCAGTGATCTTGTTAGGTGCGGCGGCTTTGATCCTTATCGTAATGTCGAGCGTTGTGCTGGCTCAGAAAGATTCGAAGAGCGTTATCTACGTGTCTTCTTCTAGCGCGACGTACAAACCGTCTCCAATGGGAGGCGTCTCCATGGCGGGCGTGTGGGGCGACGCAGACAAAGGTCCTCACGCAACATTTACCAAATTCGCGCCGGGGTACGACGCGGGAATGCACACGCACACCAATGATGTCTCGATCGTCGTTATCAAGGGCGCTTATCTGTACAAAGATGACGCGGGCGAAAAGCGCGTCGGGCCTGGAGATTTTCTCCGCGTGCCAGGCGGCCACAAGCACTGGAGCGGCGGCGACAAGACGGAAGGCGCGGTCTTTTATGAGGAAGGTTCCGGAAAGTTCGACGTCATACCTGTGAAGTAACCTACAAAGCAGAGGCGCCCGCGAAATCCTTTGGTGGGTGCCAACTCTATCGAGAAAAGCCAACTCACCTGAGCGCGGCATACAGCGCTTGCTTCCAGCGCGCGTTATCGATGGTCCAAAAGACCTTCGCTTTGTGTCCCCCAGCGAGAGCGGACGCCCACGCATCGCGGTTGCGCTCGTTGTGCGCAACGTTCAGGCGGTCGACCACAGTCATGCCGCCGGTGAGTTCGCTCTCCGTTTCCACCTCCACAAAATGCTCCGATTGCGAAGTGACGATAGACGCATCCAACGCCACCGCCATCGCGACCGGGTCTGGCAGAGATATTCCATGTTGGCCAGTCTGTTCGAGGAAGGCTTCTTGCCCGCGGCTGTTGCACTCGATCGCGAATTTCGCGACGGGCGTGCCGAGACTCAGAACGTGCTGAATGTCCGATAGATTCAGAACTGCTTCGCCTCGGCACAGGTGCCAACCAACTAGTTCAATGGGAAGGCCGCTTCTCATCACGATGCGCGCTGCTTCCGGATCGCACCAGATGTTGTATTCGGCCGCCGGAGTGACGTTGCCCTCGCAGCATGGCGCGCCGCCCATTACCACACAGCGACTCACCTTCGCGGCGATGCTCGGCTTCTTTTTTAAGGCCAGCGCGACATTCGTGAGCGGGCCTAGCGTCACCATCACCAGGTCTGGGTGAGATTCAAGCATCTCGATGATGGCATCCACGGCGCCCTGCTTTTCCGGAGCCCGGCGTGGCGGCGGGTAGCCGTGATCGCCTAGCCCGTCGCGTCCGTGAAACCACGACGCGTCTACATGCGCGCGTTTCAGCGGCCGCTCTGCGCCCGCAAACACCGGCACGCTTGAATCGCAAAGCTCTGCAGTATAGAGCGCATTGCGGCTCGCTTGCTGTACGTCCACGTTTCCCGCAACGGTAGTGATGGCCACAACCTCAATTTGAGGAGAGCGCAGCGCCATGATCAACGCAACCGCATCATCGGAAGCCGTATCTGTATCAATCAGAAATGGAGTTTTCACGCGACGCAGCATAACAAATCACCACGCGAAACCCCGTACAAAATCTTCCCCACTGATCTCGCACACCAGAAACGCGGAGGGTGCCCCATCCTTCGCGCCGTTTGCGAAGGGTAGGTCTCGGGTTGCTCTTCCTTCGAAATGCAGCGTGTAGAAATACAGCGGGGCTGTCATATTTTTGACAGCCCCGTGATCACCGCTCGATCCGCTGAAATTACTTCGGCGTAGCGGAATTCGCGTCGACGTCAACCGTCTTGCCTGGAATCACCGTAACGCGTTCTTCGTGCAGTACCTTTCCGCTTGCGTCGCGCAACTCGATGTCATGTTGGCCCGGAGCCAGTCGGAATTTCTTCAGCTTTCCGGCCGTTCCAGCGTAGCCGCCGTCCACGTACACCCGCGCATCTTTGTTTTGCGTAACGAGTTTCACTTCACCTGGATACGCTGCACCATATCCTTCGCCGTAGTAATACCCATACGGACCCCAGTAGGGATACGCCGAATACCATCCCGGCCCCCAACCGAATCCGCCGCCGATAAATACGCGCCCACGCTGCGCCGAAGCCACCGGCGCTAGCATGATCAGACCTAACAACCCAATCGAAGCAAATTTCAAGACTCGTACCATTTGGCCCCCTTACAACTCCTCAAACGGAGACCGGCAGATTTCGGCGAGTTCATGCTGCCGCAAGTTCTTCTCCAGTTAATTAGACGCGGCTCGCGAACTGCCGGTTGTACAGCGTCCGCGCATGAAAAACAGTCAGTCCACAACCCCCAATTTCCCGAGCATTCCAGAAACACGGAGGGTGCCCCATCCTTCGCGTCGTTTGCGAAGGGTGGGTCTTGGGTTTCTCTTTCTTCGATTCTTCGGCTGCTACAGGCGCTCGCGGATTTAGTGCGTCGCATCCTCATACTTAACCGAGCAGCCATACGGACGCGTAGCGGCCATCTCCACTTGCTTGCCGGCTATGGCCTGCTCCAGCGCGCGGGTGACGTAATTCGTTGCGTCCGTCACATCTTTCAACTCAGTCGTCGGTTTATCATCGATCGCGCCGTCATAAATCACAACACCCTGGGGATTGATCACCACCATCTGCGGCGACGTCTTCGCATCGTACAGATGGCCTATCTCACCCGACGGGTCCAGCAGCGCCGCAGTCGGCGCGGCTTGCATCTTGGTCAGATAGTCGTTCTCTTCATTCGCGGCCATATAGCCCTGTTTTCCAGGCGCGGAAGAAAGAATGGTGAACCACACGACGCCGCGGGCCGTCCACTGTTTTTGCAGCCGCTGCATATTCCCGCTGTTGTAGTGCTTCCGCACGTAAGGACATCCATTGTTGTGCCATTCCAAAACAACATATTTTCCGCGGTAGTCCGAGAGATGAACGGTCTTGCCGTTGCTCGCCGTCGCGGTGAACTCCGGCGCCGCGTCGCCAACTTTCGCCGCCGACAACAGCAACGGGGCTGCAAACAGCAGCACAACGATCATCAGGTAGAGAGTGGAACGCTTCATCTTTGTGCTCCTTCATCAAGAGATTGAGCCGGCGTGAATTCCTACTTTTGAGCTATTTCCCGCTGCGTCAGGTTTGGTGAGCGGCGCGTCGATCAAATAGGCGCGATCGCCGGAAAGCACCAGCACGCCCTTTAGCTGTTCGATCGGTTTCAGAAGTTGATCGGATTTTTGCAAAGTCATCTGGAAGCCTGTAGCCACCGGCAGGAGCTTCTGTGGCGCCGCGTTCTGAATCTGTGACTCGGCAAGCGGAAAGAAAATCGCCTGCGTAACGGCGTGCCCGACGTTACCCGTAAGCACAAAAGAATCCTTCGCGTCGCTGATGCTGAACTTCCAATTCGCCGGGGCGTGAAGTGGCAAAGCCTCTCGCGCGGCGGCGAACAATTCCACGGTCCGGGCATCGGCAGTTGACGGCAGGGATTTTATCGGAAGCGTGAGCGAAAGTTGTGCCTTGCCCGGAATGCACATTTCGCGACAAACCAACACTCTAATCTCGGCACCGAGAGAAGCTGGTCCGCTGGCCGCCAGTCCGGCTTCCGCATGCATTGGCACGACAAGCATCACTGCGTCTTCGTACCCATAATCCGCAATGCTGGAACTGCCGAGACGCCTCGGAGTAGGCCACTCCATTGCCCCAATGGTTAGACCGCTAGGCAACTGCCACTTCACTCGGGGTGGCTCGCCTGAATCGCCTGGGTTGACCCAATAAATGTGCCAGCCCTTCTCTAGTTGAAAATGCAACCCCAGATGGAACGTTTGCCCCGCGGCAATCGACGGATTTTCTGCGACTAGCTCCACTGTCCCGTGCGGAATAGGTGTGCCACCGGCGTGCACACCGGTGGCACACAATAACAGTCCCGCCACAAAGAACACGAGGGACCCTAGGAAAAGGCGCCGTAAGAAACCCGGAAATGAATTGCACCCGCGCATGTTTTTCCTAACCAACAAATCGGATCGTGCAACGCGCCTCTTTCTATCTGACGTTTTGCCCAACTCATTGGTTTCCTCGTCATTTGTAGCGGCCGCCTTCTGAGGGGGGCGCCTTTCGCCAAGTCACTATGTCACAGATCCGTTACTCAAACCTGCCCGACCTCAGTTGCGAGTGGGGCTAGGTTTTCAGTCTTGGGAACTCACTTATCGCCGACTGAACTTCGCGCCTCGGCATCGGTCTTATACCCATTCAATACTCCGCGCATCATGTCGGCGTAATCCCGGTCCAGAAATCCCAAGCGGAACAGCCATCGTCCCAACGCACCAAGATTCCCGGGGAATACATCTTCCTTGAGCTTGAACGAGTACGTCCACGTCACGCGCGTGTGCGTCGGATCGATTTGCCCAGTCCGGAATTCACCCACCCCGTATGCCACGGGACGTGCCTTGGGCGTCACATAGTTCCAAACGATGTAACGGAATCGACTCGAGTTGGCAGCCTCCTCGCGTTCCAGCGCCTCTTCTTCCACGCTCCCGCCATCGGTGAGGCACACGGTGTGCCGCGATCCTGGAGCTCCGAAGCTCCCTTTGGTGAGCATGTAGTCTCCGGAAACCCCAGGCAGTGAGCTCGACTGGCGAAGCGCCTGATCCAGAGGCTTGTTCATCGCCGCCGACACTACCCGAATCGGACGGCCGATGACGATTTCCTCCGTGTGTGAGACGAGTTCCTCGCTGGGCGCAATCTGAGGGTGAGGGGTATCCATGAATTTTGCTGGAGGAGCACACGTCTGTCCCCGCGCACTGCCCGCGAAAGCGGTCAACAGAACCGCGTGAAATACCCAATTCATGAGTCGCTGTGGGCACATATTCCGCTCCTCGGATATTACGACAGTCGGAATATATCGCTTTTTAACAGGCACAGTCAACGGTCGCGACAGGATTGGCATTTCTGAGCGAAAATAAAATCGATTACCATTATGTCGGTCGGACACACCTGCGCTGAGTCGCCCGCGACAGAATTGCGACCGGTGGACTATCATCTCCAGAATGAAAAAATCATCCTCACGTCACAGCGCAGTTTCCGATCGACAAGCTTTGGCATTGGACGAGGGTGTGGCTGTACTCCTCCTCCGCTTCAAACTGGAGCCAAGCCTGATTGCCGGGAACCCCTATGCAAATCTTCAGGCCAACGACGTCGGCTTACTGGTGGCAATCAGCGAAGCAGGGAAGTGGAACGTTCGTAAGATCGCCAACGAGCTTCGCGCACCCATCTCTACCATCTCTTCCGCCCTGGACCGGCTTGAGACGCGAGGACTGGTGACCCGCCGCCGGGAATCCGCGGACCGCCGCGTCGTATACATCGAACTTACCGCGGCCGGTTCTCGGCTCGTAACCAGAATTCGACATAACCAGGTTGAGACTTGTCGCGACATGCTGGCGCGCCTCAATGCCAGCGAGCGCGAGCAACTCATTCGCCTCGTAAGTCGACTCGCTCAAGGCTGACGACCATCCTTCCACGCCTTCACGTGAGGCGACTCGGACTAAGCGAATTTAAACCTCGTATCGACTCATCGAGAAACCACGCTTTCGCCATCTATTCAAAAACACAAACACGCGAGGGGTGCCTCATCCTTTGCGTCGTTTGCGAAGGGCGGGTCTCGGATTTGCTGTCATTTCTTCATTCCGCCAATTCGCCGTAAAATAGAAGGGTAGAACCTTACAACGTTCTGCGTTCACTACTTGCATGGATCCCAAAGAAAAAGCCAATGCGCTGCCGGAACTCCCGGGCGTCTACCTTTTCAAAGACGCGACCGAAAAGGTCATCTATGTCGGTAAAGCGCGCTCGCTGCGCAGCCGCGTGCGCTCCTACTTCCTCGAATCGCGTTGGGCCGATGCCAAGACCGGTTCGCTCGCCCGTGACATCGCCGAGCTCGACACCATCGTCCTCGAGAACGAACGCGAAGCGCTAGCTCTCGAAAACGATCTCATCAAGCGGTACATGCCGAAATTCAACGTCCTTCTCCGCGACGACAAGACTTACCCGTACATCAAATTCACCGCTTCAGAAAAATATCCGCGCGTCTATTTCACTCGTCGCGTCAAGAAAGACGGCTCACTCTATTTCGGTCCCTATTTTCCGGCCAGCCTTGCGCGACGCATTCTGCATTTCATCCATAAACGCTTCCTGGTGCCCTCGTGTTTCGTCGATCTCACGAAATCGCATCCGCGCCCGTGCTTGCAGTACTACATCAAGCGCTGCCTTGGGCCGTGCGTCGGGGGTCTCACCACCGACGAACGTTACGCCGAAGCGGCTCGCGATGTTTTGCTTTTCCTCGAAGGCCGCCGCCAGGATCTCATCAAGAGCCTGGAAGAACGCATGGCCACCGCGGCAGAAAAGGAACTCTTCGAGCAAGCCGCCGTCTATCGCGACCTGCTGAAGACTCTGGAAGACATCGAAGAGCGCCAGCGCATTGCTTCTGCGCAAGGCGATGACACCGACGTCCTCGGCTACTACGCCGAGCCTCCGCTGGTCGCCGCCAATTTATTCCACTTGCGCGGCGGCCGCGTAGTGGATCGTCGCGAATTTTACTGGGAAGATTTGCAGGACTTCGATCCACATGAATTCGTTCCCTCGTTGCTGAAGCAGCTTTATCTCGACGCCGAATATCTGCCCAAGATGATTCACGTTCCCATCGACTTCGAGGAGCGTGAACTGTTGGAACAAATCTTAAGTGAACAGGCGGGACACCGCGTGGAGATTTTCACCCCGCAGCGTGGCAGCAAACGCGCCTTCCTCGACTTGGTCGAAAACAATTCCAAACATTCCTTCGAGCAAAGATTCCGTGTACTCAAACCCACGTCCAGATCCATCACCGAAGCTTTGCAGAGCACCTTGAACTTGCCAGAAGAGCCGAAGCGCATCGAGAGCTTCGATATCTCTCACATTCAAGGAACCGACACGGTTGCGTCCATGGTCGTCTGGGAAAACGGCCGCATGAAAAAATCCGACTATCGCAAGTTCATCATCCGCGGCGCTTCGGGAGACCTAGGCCCGATAGCCGGACAGCCCTTTCCTGGTCAAAACGACGATTTCGCCAGCATGCACGAAGCGGTTTTTCGCCGCTACAAACGCCTGCAGGAAGAAGAAAAGCCCATGCCCGGCCTGATCCTGATCGACGGCGGCATCGGCCAGTTGCACGCCGCGGCGCAGGCTTTGGACGAATTGCAGATCATCAATCAGCCGATGGCCAGCATCGCCAAGAAAGAAGAAATTCTCTATGTGCTCGGCCAGGAGGACGAACCTATCGTCCTGGAACATCACTCTCCGGTTCTCCACCTGATTCAGCAGATTCGCGACGAAACCCACCGTTTCGCCGTTTCGTTCCACCGCCAGCGCCGCGGCGCCAAACAGACGAAGACCGCGCTGCTCGAAATCCCCGGAATCGGCCCGAAGACGTCGCTGCGCCTTCTGCAACGCTTCGGCAGCATCGCCAATCTTCGCCGCGCCAGCCAGGACGAATTAACCCGCATGTTGGGCCGAAAAAGCGCGGAAAAAGTCTCCCGATACCTCGAAAGCACGCGAATCCCCACTTAACCTGTAAACGCGCCAACAGGGGTTAAGCTCTATTGCTGCAACATCTTCGCTATGCTACGTTTTTGGTGGAGGTTACTATGGCCGACAACGTTGGTTCTAAGGTGAGCTATTTCTTGGTGGGGCTCGGAGTGGGCGCTCTTGTGGGCGTTTTGTTCGCGCCGAAGTCCGGTGAAGATACTCGTGAATTTCTGTCCAAGCGCGCCGATGATGGCCGCGAATTTGCCCAGAAGAAGGCACGCGAGCTTCGCGAACGGGCCGATGAATTGATCGAACGCAGCAAGGAAGTCGCGGGTCGCAAACGGGATTCTCTCTCCGCCGCAGTTGAGGCTGGTCGGGAAGCGTTTTTGCGCGAATCGAAGTCCTAAGGCCGGCAGTGCATCGCTTGGGAGTTCCGCGAGGTTAGCGGAAAAGAGAGTGTGTCCATGCATGTCGAATTCTGGATCGCGTTTTCCAGCGTTGTTGCCGCCGTTGCGCTGCTGGTGCAAGTCGGCATCCTGATAGGGTTGTTCCTGCAAGTAAAGAAGACCACCGAATCGCTCAACAAAGTCGTGAACGATCTGCACACGCGCATGGGCCCGATCCTGACGCGCACGCAGATCCTTCTCGACGACACGCAGCCCAAAATTTCCGCGCTGGTTGAAGATGCTTCGCACGTGGTGTACCTGGCGCGCGGCCAGGCGCAAAAAATGGATCGCGTGTTCAGCGAAGCCGCGGACCGTTTGCGCGGCCAGTTGGTTCGCGCGGACCGCATCCTAACGGGCACGCTGGAAGCGGTGGAAGATGTGGGCGTGCAATTCAAGCGTGATTTCTGGGGCCCGGTAAAAAAGGCTTCCGCAGTTGTGCAGGGAATCAAGATCGGGCTGGATGTGCTTCGTTCGCGGCGCGGCGGCAACCGCCGCTCTGAGCGCGAAAGCGTGGAACAAGAAGACGAATTGTTTATTTAAGCTTGTTCTGTCCTCGGCGTTTTCCGCGCTGTTTCCTCAGCGCACTCCGCGTAACTCTTTCTCTCTGTGTGTGTCTCCCTCTCGCTACTTGATCCAGCCCCCGCCGAGGACGACGTCGCTGTCGTAGAAAACTGCTGCTTGACCTGGAGTTACGGCGCGCTGCGGGTTGTCAAATACGATGCGCGCGCGATTCCCCGGCAGCGCTTCCACCATTGCCGGAGCAGCTTCGTGCTTGTGACGGATTTTCACATGCGCACGAATCGGCTGCGCTGGTTCCTCGATCGAAATCCAGTTCACTGTCTCCACTTCAAATTCGGCCTTGCGCAAAGCGCTGTCATCGCCAACGATCACACGATTGTTTTCTGTATCCAGCGCCAAAACATACACGGGCTTTGCAGATGCGAAGCCAAGTCCCTTTCGCTGACCAATGGTGTAGTTATGAATGCCGTTGTGGCGGCCCAGTACTTCGCCGTCTTCGGTAACGATTTCTCCCGCGGCGTCGCTCACCGGCGTGCCGCTTTCTGCCGCATACGCGTGGATGAATTGCACGTAATTGCCGTTGGGCACGAAACACAATTCCATGCTCTCTGGTTTTTCGGCGACCGGTAGATTTACTTCACGCGCCAGCGCGCGCACTTCTTCCTTGGTCAGTTCGCCAAGCGGGAATTCGCTGCGTGATAGCTGCTCTTGTCTAAGTCCCCACAAAAAGTACGATTGATCTTTGGAATCATCGCGAGCGCGCAGAAGTTCGTGGCGTCCGTTTCGCGAATTGTGCCGGATGCGCGCGTAGTGTCCGGTGGCAAGGCGATCCGCGCCAATCTGCCGCGCCATGCGCAGCAGCGGCTCGAACTTCACGTCGGTGTTGCAATTAGTGCAAGCAATCGGCGTGCGTCCGGAAAGATATTGCTGCACAAACGGGCGGATTACGCGAGCTTCGAAGTGCTGCTCGAAATTCACCACGTAGTGCGGGAAATTCAGATGTTGCGCGACGCGTTTGGCGTCGTACACATCGTCGAGCGAGCAGCAGCGATGTTGCGCGGGTCCATCGCCCTGAAGCTCCGGCAGACGCCGTTGATTCCAAAGTTGCATGGTGAGGCCAACGATTGGGTGACCCTGCTTCTGCAAAACGGCCGCCACGGCGGAGGAATCGACACCACCAGACATCGCGACGGCAATCATGCCGGGCGTGGTTTCCGCGGCGGGCAGGCAATCGAATTCAGTTTGCGTGGACATGCAGTATCTAGTTTAGCGGGTTGTCGAGGAGTTCGGTAGTTCGGGCCGGGCAGATGAGACGGCGATCAGGGACCAGCGATCAGGGATCAGGAACCAAGGCACTCGAGGTTTATACATCGTGCGGGCAAGGGGGCGCGGCAGTGCTGCGCCCTTACAAAGACGCATAGGAGCGGTTGCGCGATTAGGTCAGAACTTTGCCACTTGGTAGGTGGGAGAGAGTTCGCGGAGTTGAGCGACGGAGGCGGAGATTATTTCGAGGGCGGCGGCGATTTGGTCTGGCGTGGTTTGACGGCCGAGGCTGAAGCGGATGCTGGCGCGAGCTTCGGCTGAGGAGAGGCCGATCGCAGTAAGGACATGGGATGGTTCGACGGCGCCGGAGGAGCAGGCTGCTCCTGTCGAACAGGCGAGGCCTTTCAGATCGAGAGAGATTACAAGGGCTTCGCCTTCGATGCCAAGGAATGTGAGGTTGGTGGTGTTCGGCGTGCGTGGGGCGTTGGCTGCGTTGGCGAAGGTATTCGGGATGCGGGCGAGGAGTTCACTTTCGAGTTGATCGCGGAGGGAAGAGATGCGACTCGCGTCTTCGGTCAGTGCGAGTCGAGCGAGGTCGGCAGCTTTGCCGAGGCCGACGATGCCGGGAACATTTTCGGTGCCGGGACGAAAGCCGCGTTGGTGATGGCCACCGTAGAGAAGTTGGCGGAGACGTGTGCCGCTTTTGATGTAGAGAGCGCCGACGCCCTTGGGCGCGTAGAACTTGTGGCCGGAAAGAGAAAGCAGATCGAGCTGGAGAGCGTTGACGTCGACAGGAATCTTGGCGATGGATTGAACGGCGTCGGTGTGGAAATAGACGTCGGCTTCTGCGGCGATGCGACCGATTTCCTGGAGCGGCTGAACGGTGCCGAGCTCGTTGTTGGCATGCATGATGGAGATGAGAGCGGTTTCGGGTCGAAGTGCGCGGCGGACGTCTTCGGGATCAACAAGACCTTCGCGCGAGACGGGTAGATAGGTGATGGTGGCGCCTTGTTTTTCGAGAAACTGGCAGGCGTTGAGGACGGCTTCGTGTTCGATTGCTGACGTGATGATGTGCTTTGCGTTGCCTGTGGCGTTGGCGATGACGCCGAAGATGGCGTGGTTGTCGGACTCCGTGCCGCCGCTGGTGAATACGATTTCCTGCGGGCGGGCGTTGAGCAGGGTGGTGATTTGCTCGCGTGCGGTTTCGACGGCGGAACGGGCTTGTTGACCGAAGGTGTGTATGGAGGAGGCATTGCCGAAGTCAGCGGAGAAGAAGGGCAGCATGGCGTCGAGGACGGCAGGGTCGACGGGAGTGGTGGCGTTGTGATCGAGGTAGATGCGGTTCATGGGATGGAAGATTCAGGATAGAGGGGTGGTGGGTGGGTGTCCAGTGTGGCGGGAAGAGTGGACGGCAGTTCCGAAATGGGACAGCAGGGGTATCGAGATAGTTAATCCGGAGAGAAAATTTTGATTTTCGCGTAAGCGCGCATTCTAAAGGGGCTAGCTGGAACGAGGTCTGTAAGGGCAATAATATACTCGACTCAGTAAGGAGATTCTGATAAGTCATTGGCGTTGTGATTAATCCTCGCCTCAACAGGCCAAAAAGCACCTTGCTGATTTGGAGGCGACTGTTCAGGCGTTCGTTGAAGGTAAGCCGTATACTATCGCTTCTAAGCCCCACCCTGTAGCCGAGATCGAACACGCTGCTATCTACATCTCCGGGGTTGCCGCAATCCCCGCAGAGATACCCCTGCTTATCGGCGATTGCGTCCACAACCTCCGGGCTTCTCTCGATCACCTTGCTTGGCAACTTGTCCTTGTGCAGGACAACCACACGTCAAAACTAGGCGGTACGCTGAACCCTCTTTCTAGTCAGCGTCGCACCACGTTTGGACGGTAGAGGAACTGGTCGCCATCATGCCGGAGCCTGTCGCAAAGAAGCGCGGGACGTACAAGCCACGTTCGCGATAGTATGGCTGCCATGAACAAACGTAAATCAAGTAGGATTACGGGCGTATTTGTCATACTGTTCGGTTTTATGCCACTCCTAAACAGCCTAAGCAATCCTCGCCTCGCAGCCGCCCACGGTTCTGATCTCTTAAAACTGATCGCCGTAGGAGTGTGTTTCGGAATTGGCGCGTTTCTATTGGCTGGCTTGTTCCGCTTTCCGGGTGAGTGATAGATCGCTTGG
>Ga0070765_100000363_pt1 | contig 27145 bp, 16 predicted proteins | sample HubBroMetageWFT5_FD_71516 | JGI IMG/M metagenome (GOLD analysis project Ga0070765, IMG submission 71516) | Warmed and freeze-thawed soil microbial communities from the Hubbard Brook experimental Forest, New Hampshire - Hubbard Brook CCASE Soil... | ecosystem: Environmental > Terrestrial > Soil... | reverse complement strand
GCACTGCAGCCGGATCTTGCGGGTGGCCTCAGGCATGCACGCTCTCCAGCATGTCGATAAGTTTTTCAGGGGTGATCGGAATTTGCCGGATGTCCACACCGGTTGCGTGCGCGATGGCGTTTGCGATTGCAGGTGCCGTCCCATCCAGCGGCAGTTCGCCGATTCCTTTTGCGCCCGCCGGACCACGGCTGTAGGGAAGCTCCTCGAAGAACACGCGAATCGGCGGAACATCCATCGAGGTGGGCATGATGTAGTTAGTCATTTGGCCGTTGATCATGCGGCCTTCCTGCCAAACTACATTTTCATAGAGGGCAAAGCCGATGCCCTGTGCCACGCCTCCTTCGATTTGTCCCGCAGCCATGACCGGATTGATGACCTTTCCGACTTCCTGCACAGCGACAAAATCTTGCACACGAACCTCTGCCGTGCGCGTATCCACGGAGACTTCCGCGACGTAAACGGCCCACGCGTAGGCGCCGTACGCGTCGCCCTGATATTTTCCATCGTCCCAGTGAAGATCTTTGGGATGCTGGTATTTCACCAACGATTCCAGGGTGCCGAAGTTTTCGATGTATCGGCGGCACGCGCACGAAAATTCCCTAGGGGAGTACGGCTCCTTCAGAAAACCGCTCTCTAGCAAGGACTTTCTTATAGCCAACGCGGCGGTTTCCACCAATTTGCCGACGATCATCGTTGTTCGCGACGCTACCGTCGGTCCGCTATTCGGCACCAGCGCGGTATCGGGCTGTAGGATTTCGATCTGTTCGCATTCCAGCGCGAGAGCCTCCGCCGCAATCTGCGCGAAAACCGTGTTGGTTCCCTGACCCATCTCTGTGCTGCCCGCCAAAACACGCACCTGCCCGTCACGCGTTACGTTGATTAGCGCTTCGGACGCCAGATATTCTTCGCCCGAGCCGGTGAATCCCGCTCCATGCAAGAAAGAAGCGAAGCCGATGCCTTTTTTGATCGGGCCGCGGAGATTGTCTTCCTGAAACTGTTTTCGTTTTTCGTGATAGCCGCTTAATTCCAGGGCGCGATCCAGCAGTCGGTGCATGTCCACTTTTTCGTGAACCACCTGGCCGAAGGCGAGGGTCTGGCCCTGCTGGATAAAATTTCGCTGGCGCAATTCTTCCGGCGAAATTCCGACAGCGGCGGCCACGCGGTCCAGATGGCGCTCGAGGGCAAAGACGCTTTGCGGCGCGCCAAATCCGCGGAAAGCGCCATGCGGCGGGGCGTTCGTAGCGACCGCGCGGCTACGAATGCGCACATTGGGGCACTCGTAGGGTCCCGCGGCGTGGATTGTTCCTCGCGACAGTACTACTGGCGAGAGCGTTTCGTAAGCGCCGCCGTCGATGGTGAAATCAATCTCCATCGCCAGGAGTTTGCCTTCGCGCGTCACTGCGGTGCGATGCCGCGTCAAGGACGGGTGGCGCTTGGTGGTTGCCACCATGTCCTCCGCGCGGTCATAGATGATCTTCACGGTCTTGCCCGATTTCCAGGCCAGCAGCGCGGCATGACCAGCAATCATGGATGGATATTCTTCCTTGCCGCCGAAGCCGCCGCCGGTTTCCGCTTGCACTACGCGGATTTGTTCTTTTGGCAGGCCAAATAGACGCACCAGCGCTTTGTGCACGTAATAGGGACACTGCAACGAGCCCCACACGGTGACTCCGTCGGCGGGATTCGCGCGCGCGATCATTCCTTGCGGCTCGATGTAGAGCTGTTCCTGCGCGCCCGTTTCGTATTCGCCTTCGACGATGTAATCAGCCGCATCCCACGCGGTGTCTACGTTGCCCTTTTCCATGTGATAGGACTTGAAAATATTGTCGTCGCCCCAGATCAGCTGTTTTTTTTCGAGCGAATCTTCGATGGTGTAGATCGCGGACAGCGGCTCGATGTCGATGCGCACCGCTTGGCGGGCCACTTCCAGCAGATATTTGTCGGGATGAGCGAGCAGCACTACCGCTTCTTCGGGGTGGTTGACAATTCCATCCGCGAGGCAAGGCTGATCTTCTATCAAGAGTGCGATGCAGTTCTTACCGGAGATGTCTTTTGCGGTGACGATGGTGAATTCGCGCCAGGGAATGCCGTCTGCGAAATGGATGCCAAGTATCTTTCCACGGGGAGCGGAACTCCGAACGGTCACGCCGTAGATCATGTCCGGGAAAGTCAGGTCGTCGACATAGCGCGCGCTGCCGGTGACCTTCCCGCGGCCTTCCTTGCGAGGAATCGATTTTCCGATTTGCTGGTGTTCCGTGGTCATCGTTCGATATCGCGAGTGCTGCGCTACGTCGGGTTTCGTGCGATTGTAGCGCACCTGCTTTAGATTCGCCCCAGAACACATGGTTTGCTTGGTATTTAAGTGGACCGCGGCACGGCAAAAGAGATAACGCCGAGGACGCGGAGAGCGCTGAGGGCGCAGAGGAAGAGCCGACGGAGGGTGTTCAGCAATTTGGCGAATTCATGCGAGCGGCAATTTTGATAGGGCTATTTGGAGATTGATATTTCGCGGGTGGCGGGGCACCCTGAACAGGGTAAAAATCATGTCCGAAGAATTCATGCGTCGGGCTATTGCCTTGGGAATCGAGAACGTTCGCACCGGGCAAGGCGGGCCATTTGGCGCGGTGGTGGTGAAAGATGGCCGCGTTGTGGCCGAAGGCGCTAATCGCGTGACGACCACGAACGATCCTACCGCACACGCGGAGATTGTCGTGATTCGAGAAGCGTGCCGCGTGCTTGGTGCTTTCCAGCTTACCGCTTGCGATCTCTATACCACCTGCGAGCCCTGTCCGATGTGCCTTGGGGCCATTTACTGGGCGAGGCCGGCGCGCGTTTTCTACGCTTGCGTGGCTGCGGATGCCGCCGCGGTTGGATTTGACGATGCATTTATTTATGAAGAGCTGAAGCATCCGCCTCAGGGGCGGCGACTGCCAATGGAGCAGTTGCTTCGCGAGGAATCGCTGGAGATTTTTTCGTTGTGGAAAAGGCAAGTAAATAAAACGCCTTACTAAGGAAGCGAAACTGTGGCTTGTCGCGGGTGCGGAGACAAATTTGGCGAGACCAGCTGCGGAGAAAAACCTTTGAAGCGTTTCGCAAAGAAATCTTGTGCAATCGCGCTGGGTCTGAGTTGCTTTGTGGTCTGTGCTGTGGGTCAAACACCTGCCGGGGCGCCTATCGCGGTCAAAGTCGTTGTCGTGACCATGTTCGAACGCGGCGAGGACACAGGGGACGTTCCAGGCGAGTATCAACTTTGGGTTGAGCGCGAGCATTTGGACCAAATTATTCCCATGCCATCCGCGTATCATCACGCGCGGCTGAACAAAGATGGAATTCTGGGAATCCTAACCGGCGTCGGAACCGCCAAGGCAGCGGCTTCGGTTATGGCTGTCGGCCTCGATCCACGATTAGATTTATCGAAAGCATATTGGATTGTGGCGGGAATCGGTGGCGGTGATCCGGCGGACGTTTCTCTGGGATCCGCAGTGTGGGCGGAACACGTCGTCGACGGTGACCTCGCGTACGAGATTGATGCGCGGCAAATCCCAGAAAAGTGGACGACAGGGTATGTTCCGCTGGGCAAGGGATCACCTTTCGAGGAACCCGCGAACAATCAATTCGGCCAGGCTTATACGCTGAATCCGGCGCTGGTTGCGTGGGCGCTTCATCTCACGCAAAACGTTCCGCTGACTGACAGCGATTCACTGCGTACGTCGCGAGCTCGCTTCGCCGGATTTCCGAATGCGTTGAAGCCGCCGTTTGTCACCAAAGGCGATCAGATGTCCTCCAGTACGTTCTGGCATGGTTCGAAGATGAATGAGTGGGCCAACGCGTGGACGCGCTATTACACCGGCGGCAATTACATGGTTTGCGGCATGGAAGACACCGGCACGTTGCAGTCGCTTACTTTTTTGGCGCAAGCGGGGCGCGTGGACCTTAATCGCGTGCTGATTCTTCGTACGGTTAGCAACTACGACCGCGAACCGCCGGGAGCAAACGCCGCGGATAGTTTGAAGTCGATGGTGGGTGGAAATTATTCCGCATATTTCCCCGCGCTGGAGGCCGCGGAGTTGGTCGGAGACAAGGTGGCGCGCGAATTGATAACGCATTGGGCGGAATACGAATCAAAGATTCCCGGCGATACCCGGGCGGCGACTAAGAGCGCCACGCAATAGCGATCGAGGGACTGGTCTGAGTCCGACAAGGTCGGAGGAGAATTCCGGTTGCTGGAACGCATCTTTCATCTTCAGGAAAATAACACCACCGTACGCCGGGAGTTGCTGGCGGGGCTGACCACGTTCATGACCATGGCGTATGTCGTGGTGGTGAACCCGCGCATTCTGTCCGAAGCGGGCATGCCGGTGGACGGCGTGTTGTTCGCGACGTGTATTTCGGCGGCGGTGGCCACGCTGATTATGGGTTTGTGGGCCAACTATCCGATTGCGCTGGCGCCGGGGATGTCGCTCAACGCGTACTTTACGTATTCGATCGTACTGGGGCGGGGAGTACCTTGGCAGACGGCGCTCGGCGTGGTGTTTCTCTCGGGGATGCTTTTTCTGCTGCTCACGCTTACGAAAGTGCGCGAGCAAATCGTGAACGGTATCCCGGATTGCCTTAAGTACGGCACAGCTGGTGGCATCGGGCTGTTCATCGGGTTCATCGGTTTGCGCAACTCCAAAATTATTGTGTCGAACCCGGCTACCTTTGTTGGATTCGGGAAGATTTCCGATCCGCAGGTGCTGCTGGCGGCGATAGGGCTGATTTTTGTGGCGGTGCTGATGGCCCGGCGTGTCAGCAGCGCTATTTTGATTGGAATTCTGGCGATCACCATCGCGGGGATTCCGCTCGGGTTGGCTCATTTGCCCGCGCACTTATTTTCGTTGCCTCATCCGTCGGGCACGTTCCTGAAGCTAAATTTGCGGTCCGCGACGAGCCTCGGGCTTGGCGAATTGATTTTTGTTTTCTTCTTTGTGGATCTTTTCGACAATGTGGGCACGCTGGTCGGTGTTTGCGAAGAAGGCGGCTTCCTGGTGGACGGAAAGTTGCCGCGAGCCAGCCGGGCATTGCTCGCCGATGCGTTTGGAACTATTTTCGGAGCGCTCACGGGCACTTCCACGGTGACGAGTTATATTGAAAGCGCGGCCGGGGTGGCTGCCGGCGCGCGCACCGGACTGGGCAATGTGGTAATCGCCGGGCTTTTTCTTTTGGCGATGTTTTGCGCGCCGTTGATTGCCGCGATTCCGGTTTACGCCACTGCTCCGGCGCTGATTTTAGTGGGCGCGCTGATGTGCGGAGCGGTCGCGCGTGTGCAGTGGAATGATTTCAGCGAGGCGTTTCCCGCATTTCTTACGCTGGTGGCAACTCCGCTTACGTTCAGTATTGCCACCGGGCTGAGCCTGGGGCTGCTGTCCTTTACCTTTATAAAAGTGGGGACGGGCAAATACCGCGAAATCAGCCCGCTGATCTGGGTGCTTAGCGTGCTTTTTCTGCTGCGTTACGCATTTCTGGGAAGTGAATAGCGATTGTGTTTGGCAGCTCTGTCTGAATAAAACGGGAAACTAAGGAAACGCCATCTGTTGTCTACGGCTATCTCGATGCCCTCACGTTAGACGTCGCAAAGATCTACCGCCTGCTTGAGAGAGGCAAGCGGATCCCGGGTGGGCACAAACTCGTGTGCAACGTAGCCGTTAAACTTTGCGGCGACGATCCCACGCATTACACCATCCCACTGCACTTCCTGACTGCCATCCAGTTCGTGGCGACCCGGCACACCACCAGTGTGAAAGTGGCCAAGCCATTCGATGTTCTGCTGGATCGTGCGGATCAGGTCACCTTCCATGATCTGCATGTGATAGATGTCGTACAGCAGCTTGACCCGCGGTGAATTCACCGCTTGCACAACCTGCACTCCCCAAGCGGTGTGATCGCACATGTAGTCTTTGTGATTCACTTTGCTGTTGAGGAGTTCCATGCAGATAGTGACGCCGTGATCTGCGGCGATTTTTTTAACGCGGTTGAGTCCGGCGATGGTGTTCTTTGCGCCTTCTTCGTCGGACATTCCATCCCGGTTTCCAGAGAAGGTGATCACGTTCGGGACCCCGGCCTTGGCTGCCAGGGGAATGTATTTGCGAAATCCTTCTTCAATCCTGGCGTGATTTTCCACGCGATTCATGGCGCTGGCAATTTCGCCGCCACCGGCGTAACCCATGCTGCAGACAAGGCCATAACGCCGGGGTACTTCGTATTCCTCGGGATTTAGCAGATCGATGGCCAGCAAACCAATCTCCGCGGCGCTGGCGCAGAGCTTATCGAGCGGAATTTCTTTGTAGCACCAACGAGAAACCGACTGGCGGATTTGACCTTTGCGCCGTATGGGAGTTTTCTGTTGCGACCAAGGCGTAGGAGAAACGGAAGCCATGGCGACTCCTGAGAGAACGCTTTTTAGCATTTTGCGCCGCGATACGTTAGACATAGAGCGCACAGAGTGTACCGAAGAAATCGAATCAGTGGCGAGTATAATCGGCGCGCGCATTGCGACCGCTATGCAGTTGCTGCAGAAGCCGTCGGATTCTTGAAGGGGAGACAATGCACTTGCACACCGCAAATCCTGCCTGGACTCGACTAGGCCTTTCGATCCTCTTGTCCGCTTTCTTTGCGGGTTCTGCCGCTGCGGCGCCTCAATCCATTCTCCTGTGGCCGAATGACGCGCCCGGATCGGAAGGGAAGACCGCGGAAGAATCCGTGCGAATCAACGAAAATGGCGAACACATCGTATCGGGTGTCCACCATCCTTCGATCACTCCCTATTTCCCATCAAAAGAGACTGCAACGGGAGCGGCGGTGATCATCGCACCGGGGGGTGGCCACCGCGAATTGTGGGTGGATCACGAAGGCTACAACGTTGCGAAATGGCTGAGCGAGCACGGTGTGGCTGCGTTCGTATTGAAGTATCGTCTCGCGCGAGAGAAGGGCTCGACGTACTCGATCGCAGGGAATGAATTGCCGGATATTCAGCGAGCGACACGACTGGTGCGAAACCGCGCCGCGGAATGGGGAATAGACCGGCGAAATATCGGGGTGATGGGTTTTTCGGCGGGTGGAGAACTCGCGGCGCTTGCCGGCACGCACTACGACAACGGTTCTCCTGACTCGGCTGACCCAATCGAGCGCGAAAGCTCCAAGCCTGCGTTCCAGGCGCTCCTTTATCCGGCCATTCCGCACGATTTGAAACTCTCCAAGGAGACTCCGCCAGTTTTTCTGGCGTGTGGTGAAGATGATCGACCGGATATATCGCGCGGCCTTGCGGAACTCTACCTCGCTCTCAAACAAGTTGGTGTGTCGGCGGAGCTGCACGTTTATGCCGGTGTAGGCCATGGCTTTGGGCTCCGGGAAAGCAATCGACCTCCCGTTTCCGGCTGGCCTCAACTCTTTCTGGATTGGCTGGATGCCGAGGGATTCCTGAAGCATAAGTGAGAGGGAGCCGCCCAGTAGCTATGACTCATTGCAGGCCCACTGCTACCAGGACTGGAAGGAAGCGGTTGCTCGCGGGACTCCAAGTGGTAGGATGAGCGAATCCGTGAAGAATCGCAGCATTTGGTTGTGCGCATCCTTACTGCTCCTGGTTGTTCGGCTTGATGCGGTCACCCAACGCACTTTGCCGGATGGATACACCAGACGTGTGTGGCAGACGCAAGACGGCCTTCCTGAGAGCACGGTGCAAGCCTTCGCGCAAACACCGGACCATTACCTGTGGATTGGGACGAGCGGCGGGCTGGTACGTTTCGATGGCGCGCGATTTATCGTATTCGATCGCGAGAACACGCCGACGATTCGAGAGAACAGCATTTTTTGTTTGACGGTAACGAGCGATGGCAGCCTTTGGGTTGGCACGGATGGCGGCGGACTGGTGCGGTATCACAACGGCGTCTTCCGCAGATTTTCCGCATCGGACGGATTAGCCAACGACTTCGTGCGGGTCGTTTATCAGGACCGCGAAGGAATATTTTGGGCCGGCACCGACGATGGGTTGTTCCGGCTTTCTGGTGAGCGCTTCGTGCGAGTGGACGGCACAGCCAAAATTCCCGCCCTGGCTGTGCACGATATTCGCGAAGACCACGGGGGCAGACTTTGGGTGGGCGGATCGAAGCTGGTGATGATTCAGGGGGACGAATGCACAGAGTTTCGCCTGGAAGGCTATCCCAGTGCTACGCGTGTAAAGTCCATTCTTGAGACGAGCGATGGAACACTTTGGGTAGGCACAGTCTCCGGTCTACAGCGGCGACGAGCTGCGGCAGATAGAGCGCGGTTCGAAAAAATCCCGGAAATTTCCAGCACCGTCCGCGTGCTACGGGAAGACAGCGCGGGATCCCTCTGGATTGGCAGCATCGGGGGCGGACTGACGCGTTTTCGCGACGGGCATTTTACGCATGTAACCACACCGGAAGATCCTCCGAGCAGTACGGTGCTTGCTCTATTCGAGGACAGTGAACAAAACATTTGGGGCGGCCTGCAAACGGGGCTGTTGCGGCTGAGCCGCACGGCGATGAGTACATTCCCGCTTCCAGACGCGCCGAATGCGGATTTCGGAACCGTTTACCCGGACACGGACGGTTCGCTTTTGGTTGCCAGCACGCATTTGTATCGGATTAATGCGCGACGCGACGATTCCACCCGCGTCGCGTCTCCGACGCCTGGAGTTCGTGTACGCAATGTCCTCCGAGATACTTCTGGTGCACTGTGGATCGGGACAGACGGCCACGGCGCATTTCGATCAAACGCCGGCAGCCAAGTTCACTACACCACGCGCAACGGCCTGACCAACGATTTTGTTCGCGCGTTCCTTGAGAGCCGCGACGGAAGTATCTGGATTGCGACCGATGAGGGCGTCAACCGCTGGCAAAACGGAGTAATCACCAGTTACCGGATGGCCGATGGCCTGTGCTATTTCAGTGTTCGGACACTGATGGAGGATAGTCGCGGCGACCTGTGGATCGGAACTGACCGGGGCGTAAGTCACTGGCGAAATGGAACATTTCTACGGGACGAAGTAACTCAGCGGCTGCGCGCGGAAAAAGTTTGGACAATTCATCAGGATCGCGATGGGGGTTTATGGTTTGGGACTCGCGGCGGCGGGTTGTTTCGCTGGGAGGCGTCGAAGTTGGTGGCGTTCAACAGCGCGCAGGGGTTGGCCAGCGATAGCATCTATCAGATCCTCGAAGACGCGCGCGGGACATTTTGGATGAGCGGCCCGAACGGAATTTCCTCGGTTGCGCGCCGAGATCTGGATTGGCTTGCGGAGCACCCGGATTTTCGCCCCGCAGTTACGCTTTACGGACTCTCGGACGGAGTGGAAGCGACCCAGATGCATGGCGGAACGCAGCCCGCGGGATGTCTGACTGCCAGCGGCGAATTGTGGTTCCCAAGCAATCGCGGGCCGGTTCGAATCGTACCCGATCAGGCGCGGCCGGGCGATTTGCCACAAGTAGTGATTGAGCAAGTGCTCGTAGATGGGCGCGAAGAGCCGGTTGGCGGACGGCTGATTGTTCCTCCCGGCGAAGGAAAGCTCCGCATCGACTACAGTGCAATACGCCTGCGCTCGCAGGAGCGCATCCGCTTCCGGTACAAGCTGGAAAGTTTCGATCGCGACTGGACGGAACCGCTCAGCAGCCGGGTGGCTAACTACACTAATTTGCCCGCGGGAGAATATCGATTTGCAGTGCAAGCCTTTGAGATGAACATGCCCGATAAGGCGACGCAGGCCTTTTTGGGGATCGAATTGCAGCCCCATATTTATCGTACCGTTTGGTTTTTGGCCCTGTGCGCGGGTCTGATTCTCGCCTTGGCTATCGGGGCGTATCGCCTTCGATTGGGACAAGTGCATGCGAGATTCGATGCCGTGCTGGAAGAGAGGAATCGCATCGCGCGCGAGATGCACGACACCGTGATTCAGGGTTGCGCCAGCACTTCCGCTTTACTCGAAGCGGTTGTTTCTCTGGAGGGAGATGAGTCCAGACCAGGCCGCGCGCTGCTCGATTCAGCGCGCAACCAAGTTCGTGCAACCGTGGACGAAGCGCGGCGCGCGGTTTGGGATCTCCGGCAGAAGGGCACAACTCCGCCGGAAATCAGTCCCTTGCTCGATCAAATGATCAAGCAGGTGAGCCATGTTTCGCACGTGTCCGTGCAATTTGAATCGTCCGGTAGACAAGTGCCGCTCGATGACGCGGTCGCGCACGTCGTGCTGATGGTTGCGCGCGAGGCCGTGTATAACGCAGTTCGTCATGCGCAGCCTCAAGAGGTACGGGTCAGCGTGCATTTCGCGGCCCGGAGCGTGCGTATGCAAGTCAGCGACGATGGCCGGGGTTTCGATCCCGAAGAAGCTTTCGCGGCGCACGCTGGTCACTTCGGGCTGGTTGGTATGCGGGAACGGATTGAGGGTGTGGGCGGCCATTTCGAGGTGAAAACTTCGCACGGAAAAGGGACGGTGCTTTCCGTCGAAGTCCCAGTGCGGATGAGTACCGCGTAGAACCGAGGAGCTTGAGGGATGAGCCAGGATCATAAGATCGAAGTGCTCGTCGTAGACGACCACCCCATCATGCGAATGGGTGTCTGCGCCATTATCGACGCTCGCGCAGACATGCGGGTATGTGCACAAGCAGGTTCAGGGGATGAGGCGGTGGCTATGTTCAAGAAACATCGTCCCGACGTTACGTTAATGGACCTGCGGCTTCCTGGAATGAGCGGACTGGATGCGCTGCGGACCATCCGTCAAGAGGATGCCCACGCGAAGTGCGTCGTGCTGACCACCTATGAGGGCGATGAAGATATCCATCAGGCGCTGACCGCCGGCGCGCTCGGCTACCTCATCAAGGGAATGTCACACGACACTTTGGTGGACGCGGTGCGCAGGGTCCACTCCGGCGGGCGCTTCCTGCCGCCTCCCATCGTTCGCAGCTTGGCCGACCGTACGCCCAACTCTGATCTGAGCCCACGCGAACGGGAAGTTCTCACGCTGATGGTGCATGGAAAGAGCAATCGGGAAATTGCCGGTCAATTGGGGATCACTGAAGCTACCGTCAAATGCCATGTCAGCGTGATCCTGATGCGTTTGGAAGTCCACGACCGGACGCAGGCGGTAATCGCGGCCCTGCAGCGCGGTCTCGAACATCTCTGAGATTTTCCCCGTCTTTTAGCTTCCCGCTATCCGACCTTAGTAGGATTCCCGCCGTCGCCCCGACAGATAAGCTTGTTCACCGCAAGGATGTCTTGGAAATTCCAGTTCATGAGAGTCTTTCTACAAATCGGGCTGATTCTTGTTTCTCTACTGACCGCGGGAGAAGTTTTCGCGCAGTCTTCTGCGGTTGCGAAACAGGAAACGCAATCGATTGTCGAAATCGATGCCAGCAAAGTACCTGGGGGCCCAGTTCCACTCTCCTTTGCAACCGGGGGCCGTTCGCCCGGTGGTCATGTGCTTTCTGCGAACAGCCAGTACTTGACGCTGGACGGCACGCCCTGGTTTCCGGTGATGGGTGAGTTTCATTTTACGCGCTATTCCGAGGCCGACTGGGAAGAAGAGATCCTGAAGATGAAAGCCGGCGGTATCGGGATCGTATCGACCTATATTTTCTGGATCCACCACGAAGAGATCGAAGGTCAGTTCGACTGGTCAGGCCGCCGGAATCTCCGCCGCTTCGTCGCACTTTGTGCGAGACACGGGATCTATGTGTGGATTCGGATAGGCCCATGGGGACACGGCGAAGTACGAAACGGTGGATTTCCGGACTGGCTTCTCCAGAAATGCCCGACGCGGCAAAACGATCCAACGTATCTTCGTTACGTGCGGAGCTTCTACGACCAAATCGGCCAGCAAGTGAAAGGCTTGTTTTGGAAAGATGGCGGCCCGATCATCGGCGTCCAGATCGAGAATGAGTACCGGGCGCGCGGTCCGGGAAAGGGAGCGGAGCACATGCTCACGCTGCTGGGGCTCGCTCGCGACGCAGGGATTGACGCGCCTTTCTACACCGCGACGGCATGGGACGGTGTTGAGTTTCCTCCGCAGAAAATCCTTCCTGTTTTTAGCGGGTACGCGGACGCATTCTGGAGCCGCAAAATCGAAGAGCTCCCGCCGAACGCAAACTATTTCTTCGGCACGATTCGATGTGAGGAAAACGTCGGCGACGACCTACGCTCAAAGCGTCCGGATATTGATGCTCAATATGCCTCCTATCCGTTTTTGACCGCTGAAATGGGCGGTGGAATGGAACCTTCCTATCATCGTCGCCCGCAGATGAGCGGCGACGATACCGCGGCGATGGCGCTGGTGAAGTTAGGCTCAGGCGTGACGATGTATGGCTACTACATGTTCCATGGTGGAACCAACCCCGAAGGAAAAGAGACCACTTTGCAGGAATCGCAGGCTACCGGATACCCCAACGACTTGCCGGTGAGATCCTATGATTACCAGGCGCCGCTCGGTGAATTTGGGCAGATGAATTCATCGTTTCGCGACGTCAAAACTTTTCATCTTTTTTTACGGGACTTCGGCTCAATTCTTGCCCCAATGACTGCTTATCTGCCGAAACATACTCCCGCAAGCAAGTTGGATACGAAGACGCCTCGCGTTGCTGCGCGCGTGGAAAAGAATCAGGGTTTCATTTTCCTGAACAATTATCAGAGGACTTACCCTCTTCCCCAGCGAAAGAATTTTCAAGTCCGGCTGAAGATAGCTTCGGGTGTAGTTCAACTACCGCGTACACCCGTGAACATTCCCACGGGGGCGTACACCATCTGGCCAGTAAACCTCACCGTCGGCGGAGCAGTCCTCCAATATGCGACAGCACAACTCTTGTGCAAGCTCGCGGACCCGAGTACGTATGTGTTCTTTGCTTGGCCTGGATTGCCGGCGGAATTTTCATTTGAGGAGGCGAATCTCGAATCGATCGAAGCCCCTCACTCCCGCGTCACTCGAGAGGGCGGATTCGTTTACGTCGACAGGATCGAACCGGGGACCGAAGCGCGCATTCGGATTCGTACTCGAGATCACAAGACCACGGAAATCGTGGTTCTTTCCCGTGAACAGGCTCGCAACATTTGGAAAACAACGCTGGCTGGACGGGAACGATTGATCCTCTCGTCCTCTTCGGTGTTCTTCGAACACAATCTCATGCACCTGCGCGCTACCGATCCATCGCAATTGCAGTTTGGAGTTTTCCCCAAGCCCGACCGAACGCCGGCAGGTTTTGCGTCCGCCGGCCGCGACGGAATATTCGAGCAATACGTGGCTCACGTGAAGCCGACGAATATCACCGCAACGGTGGAACACCTGAAAGAAGCTAATCCGCAGCCACCCGTCCGGATGGGCGAGGAAGTAGCTGCCGCGCCAGATGAGGCCGCCTTCGACAGCGCCGGGCGTTGGTCCATCCGCATCCCGCCCGTCGGGTCCCCCGATGTCAAAAACGTATTCCTTCGCATTACGTATGAAGGGGATATCGCGCGGGTTTATGCCGACGGCAAGCTTTTCACCGATGATTTTTTCAACGGCACGCCATGGGAGATCGGCCTGGGCACGCTGATGTCACACGAAGGGGATCCAGAACTGGAGCTCAGAATTCTCCCGCTACGCCGGGATGCGCCGATCTACCTGCCGCCCGGAACGCGTCCGGTGTTTTCCTCCAGCGGCGAGGTTGCCAGGCTGGGGCAGGTTCAAATCGTTCCGGAATATGAAGCGGTTGCCGACCTGAATCCGTGACCTGGTACCCAACTGGAAGGCCAAATCCTTAGTTTGCAGGTAGCAAATGGCCAGGCGGGTCGTTTACCCTCCTCCGTAACGATGCAAAAAAGCAATCTGTTCCATCGCTAATCCTACTTTAGACGGATTTCTTCCCACATTGGCTGACCGTACAATTCGGCTCAAATGGGCATACCGGATCGTGGCGGGTACGGAGGTGTAGCCGTGGCCAGGTTCGGCAATACAAAAAAATCCGTCGAGGCGTGACAAGTAGTTGAGGATGCGGCGAACGATGCCCTCTGTGGTACTCGTGGCCCTTTGGAGTGCGCTCCACACGTTTTCCGGTGGAGCGCACAGGGCGGGTTAAGAGTAGCGCAGAATTTCAGTTCTTCGTTCGGTACTTCGTTCAGTAATCCGCATGGTCGTTCACGAACACCCAGGGTCGTGGGTGCACGGGGTCGTTGCAGTACTCGAGTTCGGGGTGCGGTTTGTCTCTCAGGAGGCTCAAGTGATCAACGCGGAAGCGCTTCGCAGGTACGGTTTCGTGTTTTTGTTAATGGGGGCGATCATCGTCGCTCCTCTCGCCAGAGCCCAAAACGCGAACACAGGCGAGCTCAAAGGCGTGGTGACGGATCAAACGGGGGCATCTGTCCCCGGAGTGTCGATCGTGATCAAGAACGTGCAGACGGGTGTCGCCACAGAAAGAATTTCGAACCAATCCGGTTTGTACGATGTGCCATTTCTGGCACCGGGTAGCTACAGCATCACATTCCGGAAGCAAGGTTTTGGTGAGTATCGCCGCGAAGGCATTGTTCTTCAGGTCGAAACTCTGGAAATTGACGCCACTCTGCAGGTAGGAACAACGACCACCGAAGTCGTAGTGAACGACGCGGGACCGCTAGTGGAAACGGAAACAACCTCGCAGCACATTGAGCTTTCCGCGCAGACGGTTCGGACCGCGCCCATCGTTGGCGTCGATTGGCGCGCCCAGTTGACGCAGCTTATACCGGGTGTGAACAACGGCGGAGGAACAGGCGAAGCCAACGGTCAGAATATCGGAGTCAACGGCACGCAGTCCTACAACGTGAACTTTCTGGCTGACGGGTCGTCCGGCACCGCTCCGAGAGATTTTAACGGCAGCAACTTTATTCCGCCCATTGATTCCATCGGCGAGATAAGCATCAATTCAGGCAATGCCAACGCGCAGTACGGCAATGGCCTTACTTCCATCAACGTGATCACCAAGAGCGGAACAAACGAATGGCATGGCAGCGCGTACGAATTCGTCCAGAACACAGCGCTCAACGCCAGGGGTTTCTATAATGCGACGGGGCCCAAAGCCGTGGAACATTGGAATGAGTACGGCGGAAGTTTGGGTGGACCGATCCTCAAGAACAAACTGTTTTTCTTTTTTAACTACCAGCGCAACCCGGCGTCTTCTCCGACTTCTGGACTTTATACCTACCCGACTGCGGCCATGCAAGCGGGGGACTTCTACGGCGTTCCCGGCGCAACCGGGCCCGCCTTCAGCCCCACCGGAACTTTGCTAGGGAACTATGATCCGGTGGCGTTGAAGCTTCAGACCTACTTCCCGGCCTCAACCGCTCCAGGATGGGTTCCGGGATGCCCGGGTCCGGTGAACGTGTCGGCGGGCGTTGTACAAACCTGCCCTACAACTAACAATTATGTGTTCAACGGTTCGAGTCCCAACACCAGCACGTGGTATACGGGCAAGGTCGATTACAATTACTCAACCAATCAGAGACTCTCGTTCAGCTTCAACTATTTTCCCGCTACGGTGTCGTATGTCCCGGCTGATCCACTTTTCCCTAACAACGCGACGTCCTACAATCTGGGGAATACAGACAATCTGACGGGTCAAATCTCCTGGGTGTATACGATTAGCCCGACTTTGCTGAACGAGTTTCGTATAGGTGCCAGCCGCGAGCTCGATAAATACGTGCCTCCCTCCTTTGGAAAAGGGTCCCCGGCGGCGGTCGGGCTTGAGCCCGCCTACGGCACCAATGCGCCGTCCGATGTGTTTCCCAAAATTACGATCGATACCGGAGCTGGCGTTGGATGCATTGCTTTGGGCGCCGGATGCGGCGAAAACGGGAATATCAACGCCGTTCTGGGCCAGGGAGTCTACAACATCTCGGATGTCGTTACGCTCATTCGCGGCAGACATACGATCAAGGTCGGCGGCGAGTTCGACAAGGTCTACCAGAACTACACAAACTGGGGCGATATCACCTCCGGCAATTTCGAGTTCAACGGAAGTGTTACGGGAATCCCCTACGCTGACTTCCTGTCTGGCAATGTTTACGGTTGGTTCGTCTACGAGTACGACCCCACCAGCGCTCACAACTGGAATTCGGCGTTGTTTGCCAGTGACGACATCAAGGTCTCATCGAAGCTAACGCTGAATCTGGGTCTCCGCTGGCAGATTCAATCTGGCTGGGGCGTGAACCACAATCTGTTCGGCGTCTACGACCCAAATCTGTCCAATTCCGCGAACGGCGGGCTCTATAAGGGGGCCATCCTGTACGGCGGGCAAAGCGATCCGAGCTTTGGCGGGAATCTAAATACAATTCAAAACGCGGATTATAAAGAGTTCGCACCACGAATTGGTGTTGCCTGGTCGCCGCGGCCCAAGTGGTCCATTCGGGCAAGCTACGGACTTTTCAATGCGCCACGCGACGCCGAGAACTATACCGATGGCGCGCTCGGCCTGGGATTCAATCCACACAACGAGGGCAATGGCGGATACGTCAACGGTAGCTCTCCCTGGAAGTTAGCAGTGGGGCCACCTCCGGGCACTGTCGTCTTTCCAACGCTCGCAACTCTTTCGCCAGAAATTGCCAACTTTAGCGGTGTGCAGTATTACCCGCGGAATATGCCCACTGTCTATGTACAGACTTTCCTGTTCAGTGTTCAGCACGAATTTACGGGTGGCATCCTGCTGGATACCAGCTACGTCTACACTCGCGGCACAAACCTGAACTTTCAGACCGACATCAACCAGGCTCCGGCAAGCGCGCTGGGTTGCACCGGCTACAACTGCGGAAATCCTAACCCGAACTTCAATAGTATTGCCGGCGCAATCTACGATGGATGGTCGAATTACAATGCGCTGCAAGTGCGCGTCCAAAAGAGGATGTCGTACGGACTGACCTTTTTGTTCAACTACGCCTGGTCAAAATCACTCGATACGGGGACGGGCACCGGTCACGGGTCGGGCGTCGATATCTACCAGAACGCGTACTCTCCTGGCCTGAACTACGGCTTGTCTGACTTCAACGCAGCGAATACGTTTGTCGGCCAGGTCGTCTATGAACTGCCGTTCGGCAGCGGCCGCCAGTTTCCGCTTCACGGCGTGCTCGATCAGATCGCGGGCGGTTGGCGCGTCTCCACTCTTTTCCAATGGCACGGAGGAGTTCCATTTACGCCGGTGATCCAGAGTTCCGTTGCTACCAGCATCGATCCGGGATTGGCCCCGTCCCTCAGCGCAGGGTCCACGCTTTATCCCAGGATAATTGGCAACCCACATTCATCGAATCAAACTATCCAGGGTTGGTTCAACCCCGCCGCCTTTGCTGACCCCTTGCCCGGCAGTTTTGGCAACACCGGACGCAACACCCTGATCGGCCCGGGTTTCGCGAACGTGAACTTCGGAGTCGGAAAAACGTTCAGCCTCAAGGAGAGGTTTAGATTCGAAATCAGGGCCGATATGTACAATCTGTTTAATCACATTAACTACGCTAACCCGGATGCGAATGTGGGCTACACCTGCGCAGACATGACCGCGGCGTGCGGCCCCGGCAATGGGACCTTGGCCGATACGACAGCGGGCACCATTACCGGCCCCGCGGGCGGTAACGGTAACCGGCGAATCATACAATTGGGCGCTCACTTTACCTTCTGAGTTGACCGCTGAAGTTTGAATGTGCGATCCCTTGCGGGGTGCGGAAGTGACTCTATTTCCGCGCTCCGCAATTCTCTTGGGCCTCGTTAGCGCAGAGGCATTCGTGCTATCTTTCGCGCAGTCACGACGTCCGAATTTCAGCTCGCTGCGTTAGCATGCTTGGAGACAGTGAGTACTCAATCCGATAGTCCTCGCAAATTCGCGTTACGCTTCAGCGCCTCTCTGACTGCGGCTGCGAACTGCTTCGCACGATCAAAGTGCAGACTTCCACTTTTGTTTTTTACCCTTCTGTTGAATGCGCATGGCTTGATGGCAGCGCAAACCGCAGGTTCTCGTGCGGAGGGAATTCACGATCACCTTCGGAAGGCGGCCGAGTACCTCAAAGCCAACGATGCGAGTTCCGCGACTAGCGAACTGCATGCAGTCCTGGCACTCGATCCTAAGAACGCCGAGGCCTATGCAAACTTGGGTGCGATTGCCTTCGTGCAGCGCGACTATCCGAACGCTTCACAATATCTGCGCAAGGCGCTGGCGATTGATCCGTCTTTAACGAGAACTCAGGCGCTCTTGGGAATTTGCGAGAGAAGATTGGGCCATGCTTCGGCTCAAGCCCTCCTGGAGAAATCGTTCCCGCGGCTGAAAGACAAGAACCTGCAGATCCAGGTCGGGATGGAACTGGCTGGCATCTACTACCAGCAGGACAATCTCGAACGTGTGGCTTCCGTGATGCAGTCTCTTGTAGATCTCGACCCGGACAATGTCGACATCCTGTACATGGCGCAGCGTGTTCATTCTGATTTGGCCGACGAAACTCTGAATAAGCTGGCCATCCTTGCACCGGATTCGGCCCGCATGCAGCAAGTGATCGCGGAGCGCTTGATCAATGATGGAGATTTGAAGGGCGCCACCGAGCACTACCGCAAGGCTCTGGAACTTGATCCGCGCTTGTCTGGCGTGCGCTACGAACTCGCAGAGGCCATTCTGGAGTCGGCGCCCTCCGATCCTCAGGTTCAGGCCGAAGCGGAGAAGGAGTTGGTAATTGCCGTGAAGTTCGACGGCCAGAGTGCCAGGACCGAGTGCCTTTTTGGCAGGATCGCTGATTTGCGAGCTGATTTACAGAGTACCTATGCGCACTATAACCGTGCCTTCGCTTTGAATCCAGAAGACGTACAAGCCCAACTCGGCCTGGGCCGTGTTCTGGCGACCATGGAAAAGCCCGAGGAGGCGGTGAAATATTTGCGCATGGCCGTCCAATCCGATCCGCTCAATGAGCAAGCGCACTTTCGGTTGGCAACGGTTTGCAAGAAACTTCAGCTGAACGACGAAGCGGATAAGGAGCTTCGGCTGTTTCAGGAAATAAAGCAGACCAAGGCGCGTGTTCGGGAACTATACCGACAGATGAACAGGAAAACGAAGGACCAGGATGACCAAATCCCGGACGCACAACAATCAACGCCTCTTTGAGCGCTTCAAAAAGCCGTCTTGCCGCATCTCCCCGCAAACTTTGCCGAATCCAACCTTAGTTGGATTCCTGCCGCGAATCAAAAAGGTAGAGTTTCGACATCAATTATTTGAATAGTCGAGCCTCAGGCCGGAAGCGAGGGCCTTCGGGGCCAATCACCCGGGGTTACCGGAAAAGTGCAGACACAACCGCGCTGTCTCTCTTGCTGGCTGGTCATGATTCTCGGTCTCTGGTGCGCTATTGGGTGTGGAGGTGGATCTTCCGGCGGCCCACCACAGACCCCTCCCCCAGTTGCCATCGAGCCGCCAACGCTCTTGATATCTTTCGGAGCCGCAAACATCGCGTTGAACGGGACTACTTCGCTGACCTTCCAATTGTCCAACCCTAACGCAGGTTCATCTCTGACCGGGATCGGCTTCACTGACAATCTGCCGGCCGGTTTGGCAGTCGCAACGCCAGATGGGCTGACCGGAAGTTGCGGTGGCGGAGCCATCACGGCTGCCGCCGGATCGGGCAGCGTCAGTCTTTCTGCTGCAACCCTTGCCGCTAACGCTTCCTGCAGCTTTGCGATAAACGTTTCCGCCACGGCCACAGGAACGCAGAACGACACGACCAGTGCGGTGACTTCCACCGAGGGCGGAAGTGGCAAGACCGCCTCTGCCAGCATCACAGTGACTCCGTCCAGCCAGCAGCCTCCACAACCCACCGACATTACTCCGCTCAATGGCGAGGTCAACTATGTGTTGAACCAGCTGAGCGGTCTGCAGGCTGATCTCAACAACAATTCCACTGCGTCCGGTGATCGCATCCTTCAACAAGCGCGGAGTTTCACCAACATAAGCCAGCGGTGGGCGTTCACCAGACTGACGGGCGGCTTCTGGCGGATTAGCAATACCGGTAATGGCTTGTGTCTGGATAGCGCCGCGAATTCCGGAGTGACCTACGTAGTACAAAATCCTTGCGTCGCGGCGACCACGCAGCAGTGGGCATTGACTGCGACGAGCAACGGCTACTATACGATCTCCAACATGAGTACCGGTCTGCTGATCGATCTGTTCCAAGGTTCGGTGTCCGCTGGCACGCCGCTGAATCAAACGGCGCTGGCCGGCAATGCTACACAAAGCCAGCAATGGCTCCTGCGTCCGGCGTTCTTCCGCGGTGTAGACAATGCCTTGCTGGAAAAGCAGGAAGCGGCACGCACCTCAACTGGATTGTCCTGGTGGAAGGATGCAGGACAGCAGCAGGATGTGCTTCAGATTCTGAAGAACCACGGCGTCAATATGATTCGTCTCCGGCCATCCTCGGTGCCGCCGTACGCCAATGCATCCCAGTCGGGTTGCACCGGGAACGCTTGCTACGCGGAAACGGAAGCGCAGGATCTGGATCTTGCAAAACGCGCCAGGAATCTCGGCATGAGTGTGGAACTGACGCTGCTCTTCGACGGCGGCGCATCCTCCAGCGTTCCTTCGGCATGGGCAAACGACACGCTCGCTCAATTGCAGAACGACATCTACGCGTACGTTAAGGCCGAGCTTCTCGCGTATCGTCAGGCGGGAGTTATGCCGGATTTAGTGTCCATCGGCAACGAAGTCGATACCGACTTTCTTGGTTCGCCCGGAAGTCCGACCGGCGCGGACTTTAGTGGCTTCGCCGCGTTGCAGATTCAGGCGATGCAAGCGGTGAAGGACGCCGCTGCAGACACCACGGATGCTCCCGCGATTCCCGCCCCACTCACCTGCATTCACATTACGCCTGCGTGGGATATCACAGAATTTTTCACGCTTGCGAATCAAAACAATATTCCGTACGACGCCATCTGCCACAGCTACTATCCGATCTTTCACGGTCCATTGACGGACGCGCAAGCAGCCGCCAGCAATCCCAACAACAATCCAGTCGAACAGGACGTGCTCGTTGCCGCAGCCACCAACCTCGGGAAGCCCATTTTCATCATTGAAGCCGGAGAACATTATGAAAATGGCTATCAGTCAAACGATCCTTGGTATGCACCGCCGAGCCCGGCGAATCAGCGGCAATTCCTGCTCGATTTGCAGAGCGTTCAAAAGGGTTTGCCAAATAACCTGGGCATGGGGATCGCATACTGGGATCCCGCGGGTGTAAACATCCCAAATTCGAGCGGCGGATTGTTCAACGGCGACAATCTTTCGGACGCGATCTACATCTGGAATGGCCTGACGCTCTTCGACAATGCCGACACTTCAGGAACCACGAACGCTAATGCTACGAATTATTCGGCCTTGTTGCCTGGCATTGACGCGCTGGGCGGCAAGCTCGATTCCACGCTGAGCTACAAGTTCGTCAATCGCAGCAATGGCCAGGTTCTTTCCGTCTTTCAGGCCTCTTCTGCCCCGGGCGCCATGCTCGACGCCGAAACGGATAGCGGGAATCCGTCGCTGAGCCAGCAGTGGCGTATCTCCAGCAACAGCGATGGATATTTCCAGATTGCCAGCCTCAATCCGGGAGCTGGAGTCACCACGAATGTCTTAGATGACTCCGGCGGTTCCACGACCAACGGAAACATCATCGTCCAATCGGCGGCGGCCAGTGGCGCTCAGGAGCAAGAGTGGGACATTCTTACCGCAGGCGGCGGCTACTTCTCGATTGTCAATCGCGTGAGTGGTTTGGTTATAGACATGAGCGGTGGCACCGGCCCGCAAGCCGGCTTCGCCGTTCAAGAGCCACAAAACGGCGGTAGCGCGACGCAGCAATGGCAAATTGTTCCGGTGCACTGACATTTCGCGTGAGGAGGCGCTTACGGTCATGATCAAAGTTCAAAGTCTCGTTCTCTTGGCGTTGTTCCTGTGGCCGCAAGCATCATCCATCCGGCCCGCCGAGTATGTGGTCGGCGCCGATCTGTCTTTCCTGAAGATGGCGGAGGATCACGGGAAGATTTTCAAGGACGGCGGCCAAGCCAAACCGGGCTTGGAGATTTTTAAGGATCACGGCTACAACTGGATCAGGCTCCGGCTGTTCCATACGCCTACTGAACTTCCCAACAATCTGGAATACACGATTGCGCTGGCCAAAGCGGCGAAGCAGCTTGGCTATCATTTCCTGCTCGATTATCACTATTCCGATACCTGGGCAGATCCTGGCAAACAGTTTCTTCCTAAGGCATGGGAAGGAATGTCTCACGCGCAACTCGTTAAAGCCGTGTTCGATTATTCCAAACAAACCATGACCGCATTTCGCGAGGCGGGTGTGCCGCCAGACATGGTGCAAATCGGAAATGAAATTATCAACGGGATGCTCTGGCCGGACGGGCGTTTGCCGGGCAATTGGGATAATTTTGCGGACCTGATCAAAGCGGGTATCGCCGGCGTGGAAGCCGGAACCGGCGATGCGCCTCGCCCACAAATCATGATTCACATCGATCGAGGCGGTGACAAGGTTCGGACCAAGGAATTTTTCGACAAACTGAACTCCTATCACGTGCAATATGACGTGATCGGACAGTCTTACTATCCGTGGTGGCAGGGCAGTCTGAACGATCTTCGCGAAAACATGTTCTTCATGGCCCGCGAGTATAAGAAGGACATCATCGTGGTCGAGGCCGCCTACAACCGGATTCCTGCGGAGTATAAGAAACGCCCGGGGCCATTTCCAGAAACAGCGGAAGGGCAAAAGGAATTTCTTGAGGAAGTAAATCGTGTGGTGCAGGAAACTCCCGACGGCCGCGGCAAGGGAATCTTCTGGTGGGAACCCGCTGTTTCAGGGCCGCTGGGCTCTCGAGGATTTTTCGACGAGAACGGCAACGCTCTTCCTGTAATAACCATTTTCGACAAATTCACACGCTACTGAAGGAGACGCTATGGCGAATGACGATGGTGTCTCGACAAGCCTATTGAGCCGGCGTCAACTGCTCCGGCAGGCCGTTGGTGCCGCGGCGTTGGCTTCTGGGTTCGCAACTGCGGGCCTGAGTGCTGCTGAGAGCGGGCCCAACGTTGCTGCATCGAGAATTCTGGAGAACTTTGATTTCGGTTGGAAGTTCCGCAAGGGAGATTTCCCAGGCGCGGAGGCGACCGAATTCTCCGATTCCGGTTGGAAAACTCTCGATCTGCCGCACGATTGGAGCATCGAAGGCCCCTTTAGTGAAAAAGAACCAGCCGGATCCTGCGGTGCGTATTTGCCGAGCGGGATTGGATGGTACCGGAAGCATTTCCGCTTGCCCGCTTCGCATCAAGACAAAAAACTCACCATCGAATTCGACGGCGTTTATCAGAGCAGCGAAGTCTGGATCAACGGACACTATCTCGGCAAACGTCCCTACGGGTACATTCCTTTTTTCTACGACCTCACCACGCACCTTAATGTGGCTGGCGAAAATGTTATCGCCGTCAAGGTGGACAACTCCCACCAGACGAATTGCCGCTGGTATTCCGGCTCCGGTATCTACCGGCACACCTGGCTGCTGTCGACGAACGCAATGCACGTTGCTCAATGGGGTACGTTCGTCTCGACGCCACAGGTGTCAAAGGAAGTCGCGACACTCCAGGTCAAAACCATCGTCCAGAACGAAGGAAGCAGCTCCGCTCGTTGCATGCTCACCACCAACATACTCGATGCGGATGGAAAAACGGTCCAAACCGCCGAAGCCAGTGCGGACGTCACTGCCAACGGTGAATACGATTTCGTCCAGCAAATAAGAGCGACCAATCCTCGCCTCTGGTCGATGGCTGATCCGTCTTTGTACAAGGTTCGCGGCACAATCCGCGTGCAAGGCCAGGTTGTGGACTCGTACGACACGCCATTTGGCATTCGCGAAGCTGTCTTCGATGCCGACAAAGGATTCCTGCTCAACGGTGAACACGTCAAGCTGAACGGCGTTTGCCTTCACCATGAGGCCGGCTGTGTGGGCGCGGCGGTGCCGGAGCGTGTCTGGCAGCGACGCCTGGAAACTCTGCGCGAGATGGGCTGCAATGCCATCCGCACCAGCCACAATCCTTACGCCGCGGAATTCCTGGATTTATGCGACCGCATGGGTTTCCTGGTGATGAACGAAGCCTTCGACGAATGGAAAGTGCCCAAGGGCCAGATCGGTCCCAATGGCTACAGCAAATATTTTGACGAGTGGTTCGAACGCGACGTCCAAAATTTCGTGCGCCGCGACCGCAATCATCCCTCAGTGGTTTTATGGAGCGCCGGGAACGAAATCGGGGATCAGGGCGCTCCGAAAGGTGCGGAGACCCTTGCGAAGCTGCTGAAGGTATTTCACACCGAAGATCCCACGCGTCCGGTCACCGCCGGTTGCGATCACATCGCGTCGGAGCCCGTCTCGGAAGCCGCGCGGCCGGAATTTCTCGCGCTTCTCGATGTCGTCGGCTACAACTACGTGAATCGGTGGCGCGACCGCACGGAAAAGTATTACAGCATCGAGCGGCACGCGTTTCCTCGCAGACGATTAATAGGCACCGAAAGCGAAGCCATGGGCGGCATCCGCGGCGACTATCACGGTCTGTTTCCGCCGTCCGAGGGTCCGCCCGATTTTTTCGGTTTCCGAACCGCCCGGCGGATCGACGTGGAACAACTGTGGAAGTTTGTCCGCACGTATGACTATGTAGCTGGCGATTTCATGTGGAGTGGGATCGATTATCTTGGCGAGGCGCGCTGGCCGATGAAAGGGTCGCCTTCAGGCGTGCTCGATAGCTGCGGATTCAGGAAAGACGGCTACTACTTTTACCAAAGTCAGTGGACCGACAAGCCTGTTCTGCATGTTTTCCCCCATTGGAATTGGAAAGGCAAGGAGGGGCAGATTGTTCCGGTTACGTGTTTCACGAATTGCGACACCGTCGAGTTGTTTCTGAACGATCGCTCTTACGGTGTGAAAGGCTACGAGTTTCCGCGACTTGGAATGGAAGAGCGTTACGGAAACTATCCGGCCCGCGCGAAGGTCAACCGGACGACTGCCGATCTGCACCTTTCATGGGACGTGCCGTACGAGCCGGGCACACTGAAAGCGGTGGGAATAAAGGATGGAAAAATTGTCAGCACCGTCGAGGTTTCCACAACGGGAGAACCGGCAACGATCCGTGTCTCCACGGATGCAGACACGATTGCGGCGAATCGCCGCGATGTGGCTCATTTGACGGTCGAGATCCTGGACGCACAGGGCAGAATTGTGCCGGTCGCGGACAACGAGATTACCTTCGAAATTGAGGGCCAAGGCTCGCTCATCGGTGTCGACAACGGCGATCCACAGAGTCACGAGAACTACAAGTCCAACCGCCGAAAGGCTTTCAACGGATTATGTCTGGCGATCGTCCAATCCACGAGCCATCCGGGCCAGATCCGCGTGAAGGCCACCTCGCCCTCGCTTCAGCCGGCAAGCGTGATTGTGTACTCCAAGGCGTAGATGGTGACGCGCCATCTCGGCCGCCATCGTGGCCATTTTTTCTTTGGCCTTCCCATGTATGCGAGTTCTGACACAAGAACACAAGAAAAGGTACACAAGCTGTGTTTCAGTTTGCTAAGAGTGGCAAATGCCTTAAAATCAACAATAGTAACCGCTATGGGCGTGTAGCTCAGCTGGGAGAGCGCGTCGGACGCGCTGCGGGCTATATGACTAGGCCCCGAGCAAATCTGGGCAAGCCACCGCTGCACGTATACGTTGTGCAATTGGAGGAGGCGAGGGCAGAGTGGAGACGGAGGCACCCAAGTACGACCTCACTAACAGACGTATTCAGGGTTACAAAGCCATCAGTAGAACGACAACCACGGCTATCAGAAACACTATTCCGATGACGATATTCGCGGACTTTCGATTGGGCCGAAGCTCGGATTTTATAGCCCATAGGGCCGATATTGTTCGCCTGTTTTACACTCTTGCCGCAAAGGCTCTCGCGGACAATCGGCGGCGCTCTAACAACTAGACCACGGTCAGCTGTGCCGAGCCTGCACAACCCTAGCGTTTGGTGCGAAGGGCGATCTGTCCGCGTCCGTGAATGCGCCGCAGGTTATTGGGAAGCTGCCTCCACTGAATTGATATGAGGAGGTTATGATTGCGGCTATGGGCGGTCCGTTACGTTACAACAAGAAGGCACGCAAGCGAATGCGACGGTTTGCTAAGAAAGTATCTGCGGCGGCGGACAAACTCGAAGCCGAGTACACCAATCGCACGGATGTTGCTGTAATGTTGCCCAGCATGGCCGTATCCAACCTACGCCTCGCCAAAGCCCACAAGAAAAAGAAGTCCAAAAGGTGCCCAGTAAACTGAAACCCCGTCAAATCCGAAGGACCTGCCGGGCTTATCATTTCGACTTCCCTACAGAGGCGCGGGATGGTCGGGATGGGCGGCTACCCCGACTCTTCTGTACGAAAATACGACGATTATCGTATAGATGCAGGCCTACACTAAAGGTTGTCCTACGGTTTGGTTAGGATGGAATCAGAACTTCACCGCTTGCACGGGCACGTAGTCCTTGCACTTGCACTTCGGAAAGTTACAAGGTTGGAGCACTCGCGAACTTCGACGCGCCCGACCACGGTTATGGTGAATGGACATTCCATGGCCGCAATAGCACGGTTTCTTTCCGTTTGCAGCACGACCCCGACGCTTCATTTGAGTTTCCCGGGTTTGTAGTCCTTGCATTCGCAGCCCGGATGAGAGCATGGATGCAGCTTCTTTGAACTGAGCGAGAGTCCTCGACGCAAGAACCGATGAGCCGCCAAACTGTGGCCGCAGCAACACGGTTTCTTCGTGACTTCGGCTGGGTGAGCCATGTTAGCCTCCGATACGCCAGAGTTGCGCGGTACTCGGGAGCTAGTTTGATTCTATCGCAGTTTCGCGGCGCTTTTCAGGCACTCCACGCCCGTAGCGGACCAATTATGAAGCGATCGCCCGATAACACTGTTCGATTCTCCGCAACAATATCTGACTCTGACCATCGACTCCAAAACTCCGGGCGTCTTTTGGCCGATGGTTAAGAAGACCCGGTTAACTGTCTTTTCCGGGTTTTTTTTATTGTGGGATAAATCCTGATACCAAAACCGGGGTTGTCCCGATTGCAGGTTCCGCGTA
>Ga0070765_100000362_pt1 | contig 27148 bp, 16 predicted proteins | sample HubBroMetageWFT5_FD_71516 | JGI IMG/M metagenome (GOLD analysis project Ga0070765, IMG submission 71516) | Warmed and freeze-thawed soil microbial communities from the Hubbard Brook experimental Forest, New Hampshire - Hubbard Brook CCASE Soil... | ecosystem: Environmental > Terrestrial > Soil... | reverse complement strand
CGGTGCTTACAACTTGCGCCTGGGAGTGATGGACCGCCCGTCCCAGCAGATTGGCACTGTGGATGTGCCGCTGGTAGTGGCCTCCGGAGCGACGACGGCGAAGAAGTAATACCTAGTTCGGCTGCGCAGCGAAGCTGTTGTAATACTCCTGCAGCACGAAGAACGCCTTCTTCTTTTGCCCTTCGTTCGACACCAGGCCCTTGCGGTTATAGAAGTTCTGTATCTCCGGCAAAGTCCGCCGCGGCGACCGGAAATCCATCAGGATCCACGGGCTAATCCCGCGCAGAAACGGAATCTGCTTCAGCATCGCAATCTGCTGCCGGTAGATGTTCTCCTGGTACTCCTCCGTCCAGCGTTGATCAGACGCACCGTGCAGCCCGGACTTGGCATCGCCTCCAAACTCGCTCATGATGAGCGGCTTGTTGTAATTCGATTTCCACCGCGTGCGGCTCGCCAACCCCGGCGCTCCCTCATACCAGCCGATGTACTCGTTGCATCCCAGCACATCCAGGTACTCTCCCAGGGGATCGTCGATGACCTTTGTACGAATTCCCTCCGGAGAGTCCGGCGAGGTTGTCACTAGCAACGCCGCCGTTACCGGCCGACTCGGATCGTCCGAGTGCGCCGTCGCGATCAAGCTCTTCAGAAACGCAAGCCGAGCCGGAGTGTTCGGAGTTTCGTTGGCCACCGACCAGAGTACGACTGACGCCTTGTTTCGGTCGCGACGGATCATCTCGCGCAGTTGGTTGGTGGCGTTGGCCAGCGTCGCGGGATTCTCCCACTCGATCATCCAATACACCGGAACCTCTGACCACACCATGATTCCCATGCGATCCGCCAGTCGCGTCATCCGCTCGTCGTGCGGATAGTGCGCCAGGCGGACAAAATTCGCGCCCAACTCTTTCGCCCAGCCAAGGAGTGTCTCGGCATCCTGCTCGCTCCAGGCGCGGCCCGAACGATACGGGGCTTCCGCGTGAATGGAGACTCCGCGCAGAAAGATCGGTTTGCCGTTCAGCAGAATGTTGTCGCCCTGAACTTCGATCGTCCTGAACCCGATTGAGTCCTTCAGAATGTCGCTTCCGGCGCTGATCTCGACTGCATACAACTTCGGACTCGTCGGCGACCATCGTTGCACGTTCGCAGCCTTGAACGAGAATGCTGCCTTCCCCTGCGCATCGGTGGTAGCGGTCTGCGCTAGGCTCAGCTCAGGAATTTTCACCGCGACCTGCATGCCCGCACTGCCGCCAACCGTATGCACCCAACCGGCAATGGTCGAGCCATTCCCCCGATCCAGCTGCAGCCAGTAATCGTCGACAAATATTTCAGGCGTCTCGATCAGCGACACGTCGCGCGTCAGTCCACCGTAATTCCACCAGTCGGTGTTCAGTGTCGGAACGCGATCGCGCTTCCGCTGATCATTGACGTGGATCACAACGAAGTTTCCGCCGTCCTTCAACAGGCTCGTCACCTCGCAGTCGAACGGAGTAAATCCGCCCTCGTGTTCGCACGCTTTCTTCCCGTTCACGAACGCCTGGGCGACATAGTTAGCGGCCCCGACATGAAGAAACGTGCGGGTCTTGCGCTTACGCTGGTATTGGAAGTCCTTTTCGTACCACACCGTGCCTTCGTAAAAGAACAGCGAGTCACGTTGCGAATTCCAGTCGCCAGGGACCTTCAGCGTCGCGGATTTCGCAAAGTCGTATTCGATCAATTTGTTGCTGGTACCGGGCTTCTCATTCAGAAAGTAGCCGTCGGGGCGTACTTGCATGCGGAAGTCGTAATACCCGTTGTCGTAGGGATCGACGATCGCGTGCCAATCGCCATCGAGACTGATGGACGCCCGATTGTCCGCATCAACCAGTAGAGTCGGAGTTCCGTCAGCCGCGCATAACGGCAAAGCCAGAAGCGCGAGACACAATGCGGCGGTCAAGCTGAAAGTTCTTAGCGGCATGTCGAGGAACCCGCCCTGCACGAAAAAGCGCCCGCGCCAGGCTTTCTTGCTGCCGGCGCGGGCGGAAAATTTCCAATCCATTACGCCATCAGCTTGCTCAGGTAGACGTAGCTCATGCGCAGGCTTTCAAACGCCGGTGTGCTGCCATTGTCGCGCTCGACGAAGAAGTATTTCACGCCGGTTTGTTGCGCGGTTTCAATCACGGCCTTCCAGTTGATCGTGCCGCTGCCGACCTCGGTTATGTGTTCGGCATCGGGCCCTAACATCTGCGTTGTCGGGAAGCCCGCCTGCCGGTCCTTGAGGTGCAACAACTGAATCCGGCTGCCGTACTTCTTCAGCATCGCGACCGGGTCCTGTCCCGCCTGCGTGATCCAGTAGCAGTCCATCTCTAAGCACACCAGCTTGGGGTCGGCGGTCTGCGTAAGGATGTCGAAGCCCGTAGTGTTGCCGAACTTCTGGAACTCATAATTGTGATTGTGAAAGCCGAACTGCATTCCCATGCTTTTCACTTGTTCGCCCCACTTGTTGAACTGGTCCGCCGCTTTCTTGAAGCCGTCGGCCGAGGTCCACATTGTCTTGGGGAGCATGGGACAAACCACGTATTGCACGCCCAGTTCTTTGGCGTAATCGAGCTTCGACTCCAGACCGTCGTAGTCGAAGTGGCCGCTAGGCACCGACAGCCCATTGTCGACGATCATGCTCCGCAGCTCTTTTGCCGGATGCGTGTAAACGTTCCAGTAAGTCTCAACTTCCTTGTACCCGATCATGCTGATGTGGGCCAGAACGGCGCCAAGGTCTTTTTCCGCTTGCTCGCGTACGGTGTAGAGCTGCACGCCGACGGGGAAGGGCTTGATGGCACCGAAAGCCAGGTCCGACAGCGCCAGCGCGCCAACTCCAGCGGCAGATAATTGCAGGAAATTGCGTCTTGTGATCATCGTCTCCCTTTCACAAACCAATCAGCTAATGGCACCTCAGTGTGGATGCTGGCCGGTGTATGGCGAGCAGCACGGTGTCTGCACCGGAGTGAATTCCATCAGTTCGACCCGCGTCCCGTCCGGATCATACAAATTCAACTGCCACTTGCCATCTTTGCCAATCTGTTGCTTCTCCTCGTCGGTTGGCTTCCAGCCACGCGACCGCAGCAATTGCGCGGTCTCGCTCATCTCCGGAACGCCCAGGGCTATGTGGTTCAAGATTCCCAGCACTCTGGGCGACGGTTGCTCGGTTCCCCGCACCAGCATGTACTCCAGCCATTGCGTCCCGTCCGGAACCTGCATATCCACCCAGTCCGTCTCGCCATCTTTCATTCCGCCTTGCCAGTACAAATGGAAGCCAAGCAGGTCCTTGTAAAACTTATCTTCCACCGCGCGATCATGCACCACGAACCCGGCGTGAATCATGACCTTCGAGACCGGGACCTCCGGACTTCTACCTGTAAGTGCGGGTCGAGCTTGCACAAACTCGATCGGGTTCCCCTCCGGATCTTTCGTCGCAAACCACATCGAACCGTCGCCACCTGTGCTGACTCTCTCTGGAACGCTGACGCCGTGACTCGCGAGGTACTTGCGGACACCTTCCGCATCTGTTGTCGCGAAGGCCACGTGAGAAATCAAGTCGTGCCCGTGGTTCGGCGGCAACGGCTCCAACTCAACTGATTGCACTCCCACGTGGTACACGTTCGGCCGAGTCTGGTCCACGGCCAGTCCCAACAGACCTCCATAAAATGCCTTGGCCCCTTCAAGATTGCTGCTGAAAAACGCGACGTGAGAAATGCCCGTAATCGGGGGGCGCTGCGCTGTGTTCTGAGATTGAGCGGCTACTCCGAGAGCGATGCTGATGATCGCCACACACAACGACTTGCACATAAGTGTGGTCCGGCGGCCGTGGCTCATAGGTGCCACAGATTATAGTTCACAACTCAACGTCACCTGTACAAAATGGTTATCCCCGGAGTCTGTTGGGTCATCGTCGCTCGCGCGAGCACGCCGGTTCAGGGAAGGTCTAACCTAATACCCTAAGGGAACGTTCAGAAGGAAGGGAAAAGAGCCAAAGACAAAAAATATGGAGCAGTTCTCGAGTCTGTCATGGGGTGGGGCCACAGGGACTCGAAACTTGCTCCAGAGAAAGTGCGAAACTTACAGTCGTTAACTCAAGTTCGCAAAATTATAATAACTGTCACCGACTAGGTGCTGCAATAGCCGAAATCTACTAAATGTAGAATTCTTTTGGCGATCATAGCGTCACTATCGTGACGTTTTGCAAGTAGCAGATAAAGCGACACTTAGGCGGCAACCTACGGAATGTTGACCAAGCCGTTGCGGATCGCATACACCACCAGCTCTGCTGTTTTATGGATTCCCAGGGCGTCCATGATGTTGGCGCGGTGCACCGCCACAGTATTAGCGCTTAAGCTAAGTTGGGTCGCAATTTCCTTGTTCGATAGCCCGCCAACAATGAGCTGTAAAATCTCCAACTCCCGTACCGTCAGCCCCGTCTCACGTTCGCCTTTAAGCGTGGCCCGGCGTGCAATCTGCGGATCGAGCACCTCTTCTCCCGCCGCAACTCGCCGGATCGCTGTTACCAACTCAAGATCGACTGCATTCTTCAACATGTAGCCGCGCGCACCCGACTCCAGTGCCTGCCGCACCCATGTGTCTTCCGAGTGCATGCTCAACATCAAGACCGCCGCCTTCGGGTTGTGGTCGAGAATTTGCCGTGTCGCCACCAGTCCGCTGATGCCGGGCAGCGCGCAATCCATCACGATCACTTTGGGTTGTAGTTGCCGCGCCAGGCGCACGGCTCCCTCGCCGTCACTCGCCTCTCCCTTCACGACAATGTCTTCCTCGTCCTCCAGCATGCGTCGAAATCCTCGACGCACCAAAGCGTGATCATCAACCAGCAGAACTGAAATCTTTTCTGTCATGAGCTCCTAAGTTCCAACTCCGGCGGCTTCTTTCGGGACCGAAAGGCGCACAAGCGTCCCGCCGCCCTGCGGATGCAGAAACTGCAGCTTGCCGTTCACCAACTCTGCCCGCTCCCGCATGGCCACCAGACCAATACCTCGTTTGCCATTCGAATGAAAGCCGCCGCCATGGTCTTCTACGTCCAACTCCAGCGAGTCCTCCAGGAAGCGTAACCGCACCCAGATTTCCTTGGTGCCTGAGTGTCTTGTCGCGTTATTGAGCGCTTCCTGCAGCACCCGGTAAACATGAATGCCGGCGCGGCTCTCGACCGGAAACGCATTTCCCGCCTTGGTGTAGTGTATGACGATTCCGTTTTGCCGTTCCACTACCGGAAGGTACCAATCAACTGTACTCTCCAGCCCTGCCTCCTCCAGCGTCACCGGATGCAGCGCCTGCGAAAGGCTGCGCACCTTGTCCAGCGTCGACTGCGCTATCTCGGAAATCTCCACCAAGTCGGAGCGTAGAGGCGACCCTTCTGGAGCCTGCCGCCCCGCCCGCCCCAGCATCGACCCAATTGCGGTCAGGATCTGGCCAAATTCGTCATGCAGCTCACGCGAAATATGCAGCAGCGTCGATTCCTGCGTGGCAATCAGCTTCTGCGCTAACTCGCTGCGCTGTTCCGACAAGTCGGAGAGTTGTTGGAACAAGCGCCGGTTCGACCGGATGAGATACAAGCTGGTCAGCACGATCGGCACTAGCGTCGCCAGCAGGAACAACATGACCTGCCGCTGTACCCGGAAATAGATCTCCTGAATGCGCTCTCCCGCCTGCTGCTCGGCTTCATTGTTCGCAACCAACTGCCGCGCCACCGCAATACTCAGCGCCGCTTGGTGTGCCTGCAACGACACCCTGATCTGATCGCGCGCCTCGGCTTCTTTCCCGTCGGCCGCTAGCGCAAACATGTGGTCGGCCGCCCCCCAGAACTGCGCCAGCGACTCTTCCATGTAGTGCCTCTGCTCGGCCGTGCGGTAGGCGACCGACAAATCAGCCTCCAGCCGCATGGCATCGGCCAGGTCCTGGCGGATGCGTTGCAACTGCCCTGCCCACGCGCTCAACGGATACGGTTCGGTATTGTCGATCATGTCGCGCATCGCGATCCCCAGCAGGTTGAGGTCGTTCTGAATGCGCAATAGTTGCAGAGAGTCTTTACGATTGCGGCCGATAATGTTGCTTTGCAGCTCGCGCAGTCCCTTGATCTGGTAGGTGATGTAACCCGTATACGCCACCACCGCCGCAAGCGTTACCACCAGCCCGAACAGCAGGCCGGGAGTGGGCGAACGCCTGGGTTTCAAGGGAGCCGTCACGGTCTGAGAATACAATGCGGTGCTCTCAACCGCCAATGCGCATTGTCGTTATGCTTCAATCTCTTGATGCTCCGGCGCCTCGGGACCGAGCGCCGCGATCTTACGCGCATAAAGGTTGATCCCCGGCACGGCGCTGAATCCGTGCGCAAAGATGCTCAACGCGACGGTAACAATCACTGCCAATCGTGTCGTGCTCTCTCCCGGCAGATACATCCCTTCCTCCAGGTACACCAGCCCAAGCACAATCGACGCCAATCCCCGTGGACCGAACCATCCCATAAACACCACGCTGGCTGGACTCAATCCCGTGCCGATAAGCGCTATCGCCACCGGAAGCATCCGCACCACCGTAAGGCTGAGGACCGCGTACAGGAACACCGGCAGGGTGTATTGCGGCCAATCCTTCAGTATCAGCACGCCAAATAAAAAGAACACCGCCAGGTTGAACAGTTGACCCCACTCCTCTGTGAACTCGACGCTGTCCTTGCCCGCATCCTTGAATCCCACTTGCACCGTCAAGCCTGCAACGAAAGCCGCGATGAACATGCTGGCGCCAACCATTTCGGAGATCACCAGGCAAAGCAGCGGCAGCGCAACCTCGGCAATTTGCCGGAACGGCCCCGCAACCCAGTCACGACGTCGAGCCCATCCCAGCAGCCATCCACCCGCAAGTCCGATCGTCGCGCCGACCACCAGGCCGTAGCCAAGCTGCTGCCCAATAAACTCTGCCAGGCTCTCCGCCCCTCCTTCGATTTTGGCTGCAGCGAGTGCCATGAAAAAAAGCAGAAACGGTACCGACAACCCATCGTTGAGGCCGGCCTCCACGTTCAGCGCCTGGCGCACGCGCAGCGGCACGCGCGGGCTGTTTACAATCACTTGTCCCAGCCCGGCATCAGTCGGAGCGAGAATGACCGCCAGGATTCCTGCCTCCCACAGCGAGAGCTCCGGAAATACCAGCCGAGCCGCGACCATGCCGAGAAAAATCGTGAGCAACAACCCTGTGCTCAACAGTCGTATGGGTAGGTTTCCAATAGTCTTCAGGAATTTGAAGTCGGTGCGACTGGCGTCAGTGAAGAGCAACAAAACCAGCCCAACTTCCGCCAGCCGGAGAAATACATTCGCGTTAAATCCAGCTTCCATGATCGCCGGCAACGCGGGAAACATGAACATTCCGGCGATAGTAAACACAATAGGCGCAGTGAGGACAGTTTGCTCAAGACGCCTCGAAACCAGGGAATATCCGAACAGAAGTAACACGAAAATGGCGAGCTGTATCATCGGTGATCCGTTCTCACAAATACGCCCACCACATCCGTCCTTTCCCCCTGACTACGATGCTCGTCAATGCGGCCGCAACCCCAGGGCCCGCAACACATCCTCATCCTCAATCGTCGTCCCATTATTCTTGGTGACAACCCCGAAGCCGCCCTGGTAATCCCACATCGTCCAGCCGATTTTGTTCTGCTCCAGTGCAGTGCGGACCGCCTCCAGCCACCGCAGCCGATCTTGCGGATTCGAGTAATTGCGATAGACGCCGAACTCATTGCAGGTGAGTGGCAGATTTCGCCGCTTGGCCCAGTCGGCAGCGAATTGTATTTCCCCCGCCACGTGCTGCGCGTCCCAATGCTCCAGTCCGTACTGGGTTAGCTTCCACCGCGCGAACTCGTCCGTCTGCTTTGCGATCGCCGCTGCCACCAACTCCGACGTTCCGGGGAACGGTACTTGCCGCAGGCTGGCCCAATAACCTTCTCCCCAAGACGCCCCCTGGTGCGTGAAAATGTGCGGGTTGTAGTAGTGGAAGTTCACGATGTAGTTGTCATCGGCAACTTGCGGCATGCGCGCCAGGTCGTCGGCATTCGAATATTCTCCGCACGTGACAATGATCGTGTGCGCGGGAGCGTCACGCCTTATCGCGCTCACCAGGCTCTGCTGGATTCCCGCCCAACGGTAGATCCCGACCTCCGGCTCATTCAAAATCTCGAAGAAAACCCGCTCCGGATCGCTTTTCGCATAATGCGTCGCGATCTGGCTCCATAGCGCCGCGAACTTATCGACCGCACTATCGCTGCTCGCCAACTGGCGCTTGTAATCATCGTTGGGATGAACATCCAGAATCACAGCCAGGTCCAGCGACAGCGCCTTGGCGACCACCTCATCGACAATTTGTACCCGCTCGCACTGGTCCCACGGACCCTGGCATTTGAAGACCGTCGGATCGATGCTCAGCCTGACATGATCGAATCCCATGGCACGCATCCGCGCGATGTCGTCGAGCGTAGTGAAGGTGCGCAGTCGCTGCGGACTATAGTCACTCGACTGCGCCAGCCATTCGCTGGCATTGATGCCGTGCCGAAGGTGTTCCACCCGTTTCCACGCGGGTGAAGCAGTCTGGGCGTTCAGGCTGAAACTCGTCAGAAGGACAATTGCAAAGAGCACGCGACGTCGCACGATTCGTAGGCCTCATCGAGCAAAATTGGTACGGTTTCTACGCAGCCATGTTACCAAGCCGGGTGAACGCTGGCTGTGACGAACTTCGCCACCGCCCCATGTTTTACACTGGCTTGTGCATTCTGAAGACATTCATTCTGAATCTGACAGTAGCCGGAGACTGGCATGATCGACGTCGGACTAGTTGGTTTTGGATTCGCCGGGCGTACATTTCATGCCCCGGTCGTTGCCGCAGTTGAAGGCCTGCGTCTCGCTGCTATACTCCAGCGCCATGGCTCCGAAGCAGAGCAAGCGTACGCAGCCGCTAGGGTCGTCCGGAGCGTCGACGAGTTACTCGCGATCGACTCGATCCGGCTGGTCGTCATCGCGACGCCCAACACCACGCACTTCGACCTCGCAAAGCAATGTCTGCTGGCAGGCCGCGACGTAGTCATCGACAAGCCGTTCGCGACCACCTATGCCGAGGCTGCCGAGTTGGTCGACCTCGCGAACGCCGAAAAGCGGCTACTCTCCGTCTACCAAAACCGCCGTTGGGATGGTGACTTCCTCACCATCCGGCATCTTCTGCCGGAAGGCAAGCTTGGCCGTGTCGTCCTCTTCGAATCGCACTTCGATCGCTTTCGTCCGCATCTGAAAGGCAACGCCTGGCGCGAACGCCCCGAGCCCGGAAGCGGTGTGCTCTTCGACCTCGGACCTCACCTGATCGATCAAGCCATGGTGTTATTTGGCACACCCGAGGCCATCGGCGCCGATGTGCGCACCGAGCGTGACGGGGCCACAGTAGACGACGCCTTTGATGTTGTCCTCTACTACTCGGGCCTGCGGGCCCTGTTGCGGGCTGGCTCGTTGGTCAGCACGCAGACGCCCCGATTCGTAATTCAAGGCACCCAAGGCGGCTATCTGAAGTACGGGCTCGATCCCCAGGAAGAGGCGCTCAAGCGTGGCGAGACGCCCGCCGGCGAATTCTGGGGCTACGAAGCTCCTGAGCGCTGGGGCACTCTCCTCATCGCGCAGGGAGATTCTTTCATCACCGACAAGTTTCCAACTCTACCTGGCGACTACCGCCAGTACTATCAGAATGTGAGGGATGCGATCCTCGGCTCTGCTCCGCTGGCAGTCACCGCGGAACAGGCGTTGCGAGTGATGCGTGCTCTGGAACTGGCTGTTGAAAGCAGCCACCAACGTTGCGTCGTGCCGTGGAGACCCTGAACGGCGACTACTGTTTTGGCTGTGGGTTGCCCGTCTCCCGCTTCCGGTCTTTGATCTCGCGATAGACCGCCAATTCCTTATCGGCCTCAGCGGTGCGGCCCGCCTTGCGATAGGCAGCCTGCAACTGGTAGTGAATGTAATCGTCTTGCGGATCGAGCCGCGCCGCGGCCTCCAGGTGCTGGACAGCCTCCTTCGCATTTCCGGTGGCAAGCAACTCCTTACCCAATTGATATTGCGCCTGTGCGTGATCGGGATGGGCGACAACCAAGGCCCCCAGGATGGCCATCGCCTGGTCCTTCTGCGATGTCTCGAGCAGGGCGTATGCCAGGTTGTATTCAGTATCCGGATCGTTGGGAGTCAGCTTCAACTCCGCCTCAAATTCGGGTATCGCCTCCGACGGACGCCCCAGGCGAATCAGCGCCACTCCAGCGAAGTGGTGCGCCCGCTCCATCGTGGGGTCCAGCTCGGATGCCTTCCGGAAACAACGCAGCGCGTCTTCCTGATCATCTACCTGGCTGTAGACGTCACCGGCCGTCATCCACATCTCTTTCGGCAGCGGCTGCGCGGTGAGCTTGTTCAGCACCTCAGTGGCTTTCTTTGGATCGTTGGTTCGCGCCAGCGAGTAGGCCCATGCGTACGCCATGCGCGGGTCGCGATAATTGCTGTCGCCAACCTCTCCAAACGCTTTCGCGGCCTCAGCGTACTGGTGTGACGAATACAGCGAGATGGCCAGCATCGACCGCGCCGACGTATCGTTGGGGTCCTTGTCCGCGGCCACTCGGAAGGCGCGGGCGGCCTCATCGTTGTTCCCCAGTTTCAGCGCGGCCAAGCCAACGTTGCGCATCACTCCTGGACTGGAGTTGTCCCACTTCTCCGCGTCCTGGAAGTGCGATAGCGCCATACCGAACTGACCTCGTTTAGCTTCTGAGGTTCCCCAGTCGTTGTAGCCGGTGCCAAGAATCGCACGCAAGTCCTTCACCCGCTTCTCAGCCTCTTCGAGTTGAGCGGTTGTCAGTCGGGTGTTCTCCAGTTGTACTGTGCCGATATCGGCGGTGAAATCAACTTGCGCGGGCTGGTCAGTTGGGACCTTGGGCTTCGGAGCAGGTCTGCTGTACATTACCCCTGGCCCTGCATCGTCTTTATTATTGTTTAGATAGGAGGAGAAGGCCTCTTCATTCGTACGATGTTGCGAATCGCTCAAAGTTTTAGCTTTGTCGAAGTAAACCTGAGCCTCTTCTTTCTTACCTTCGGTTGAAAGAATTCGCGCCAGCGCGATGTATCCCCGCCGGATGTTGTAGTCGTTGCGCGATACATTGTCCCCGGTCAGAAGAATCGCCTTGCGCAAATACGTCTCAGCCGTCGCATTGTCATGCTGTTTGAAGGCATTCAGCCCCAGATACATGTAGGGGTCAGGATTGTTGGGATCGGCCTTCGACGCCGCCAGCAAGTGCTTATTCGATTGCTCCACGTCCCCATCGCGGGATTCGAGTCCCCCCAGGCCATAGTTTCCAAAGAAATCGTCCGGAAATTGCCGAACCTCCTCCTGGTACTCGTGCATGATCTCGGGAGTCGTGCCGTTGTTGTTGATTTCCATCAGGGTCAGGCCAAGAAAGTAATGCACATGCGGCACTGTATTGTCCATCGCGATGGCCTTGCGGAATTCCTCGACGGCTTCAGATTGAAAGCCGGTTTCTCGGTAGGCCCCACCGATGATGACATGCCAGATGGCCCGATCGCCGTAGTCTTGGGTCATCTGGCGAAAAACGGCTTCGGCCTTTGGCTTTTCCTTCAGATTGAGATAGGCCAGTGCCAGCAACAATTGGGCATTGGCATCGCGGTGCAGTTCAAGCGAGCGGGCGGTAGCCTCAACCGCCCCCTTGTAGTCTTCCTTGGCCATCAGGATCTTGCCCTTGGTATGCCAGGCTTCAGCGCTCTTGGGCTCTACAGCCAGAACCTTGTTGACCTCGACTAGCCCTTCGTCGTAACGGTCCCCTGCTATACAAGCCACAGCCAGCGCCAGATGTGTCGCGGTGTCGTCCTCCAGCGCCAGGGACTGACGGTAGAGTTCAATCGCCTGCGGCCATGCGGCTTCCAGGGAGCGAATCTGCGCCATTCCCCGCAAGGCGAAGGCGACCAGCGCCCGGCTTGTGGACTCCACTGTCGCAGGATTCCCCGACTGGATCGCGTCACGTTGTGCCTCAACACGCCTCTGAAGTTCCTGGAAGGGCGATACCTGACTCTCGTGGGCAGCCAGCTGCTTGGGGCTGGAGGCTGGTTTCTTGGTGGTTTGTGACTGCGGTTGGGTGGCAAATCCCGAGACCGGTGCGACCCATAGGAGAAAGACGAAGGCAAGACAGCAACGAAGAGGGGAACCAATCGAGATCACGGCTTCAAAAAATACTGATGACGGAAAACTTCTGGGGCCAACCGGCCTGCGAAGCGTACTCTGTTCGCAAAATCGAACCGGCAGTACCTGATTGTAGCAGGCACTGCCGGTCCGGGTTACGAGTTGGGGTACAGAACCAGTTAGAAGATCACCTTCAAACCGTACTGTAGTTCTCTTGCACCCTTCGTGCTGGTGGCAAACCCTGCGTTCTGGTTATAGGTCTGCCGGGTGATGACGTTGTTGGTCGCGCTGCAAGCTGAGTAGAAGCCAGCCGCATTCACCGCACCGCAGTTGACGTTCGCGATGGTTGTTCCGCCATTCACGCCGTTGATCTGATCGCCGCGGAAGTTGGCATGGTTGAACAGGTTGAAGAAGTCCATGCGGAACTGGATCCGCATGCGCTCACCCCATACCCGCCAGTTCTTGTCCACCGAAAAATCGGTGTTCACGTTGCCCGGCCCGCGACAGTAACCGCGCGGCTCTGTGCCGTTCGGAGCCGTACCAATCTGGTAGCCAATCAAAGTAACAGCCTGCGGATTCAACACCTCCGCACCACTTAGTCCGGACGTGCAGCTCTGACCGGATATCAGTGGACGCTGGTTGTTGGTGAAGCCATCGCCAATTAATTGGCCCAGCTTTCCGCCACCAGGGCCGGTTACCAAGGTTGTATTCTCACCAACTCCAGCCTGATACATGGACAGCGACGTACCGGAGGCATACTGGGAAATGCCCGCCAGTTCCCATCCGCCGGCGACTGCCTCCACGAACCCGTTCTGCCCTTTGAGCGTGGGCAGGTAGTACACCGCATTCGCAACGAAGATCTGCGGACGGTTGATCGCCGTATTGCCCCGATCAAAGCTCGGATTGGCAAGGAAGGTGTAACTCTCCCATCCATTGCCACCCGACGAGTTGGTGTTGGTAATGTCGCCGATGGAATGGCCCCAGGTGTATGCGGCTTGTATCTGGAACTTCTGGACTTGGTACTTGGCCAGCACCTGCAATGCGTTGTAGGACGCACTGCCGACGTTGGTCCACCAGGACATACTGCCCCAGCCGGGGAACGTGCGCAAATTATTGTTGGCGGTGAACGCATAGTTCGCCCACTGCGCTTCCGGCACTACGTTGAGGTCCGCATCGTTCAACTGGTGAATGGCGTGGTTGCCGACGTAACCAACCTCAACAGTTGCGTTCTTGGTGAAGCCGTACTCGAATGCCAAGTTCCACTGCAGCGAGTTGGATACATTCGTGCCCGGATCATATCCGCCCGAGGGCGACGCGGCGCCGCCGAGAATGTTCGACGGAGACGTATCCAAGGTGCGGGTAAACGTATTGCTGACCGAGAACGGAGCATTGTTAGCGTTAACGTATGCCGGAGTGGTGCGGTCACGCTGGAAGAACTGACCGAACCCAGCCCGGACGGCCATATTGCCATTGCCGGTTGGATCCCACGACAGACCGATGCGAGGCGCGAACAAGTGATAGTTTACGTCTTTCAGATACTTGTTCTGGCCATAAGCGGCTGGCGTGAAGTTGGTTCCGTAAATTGCGTTTGCGGCCTGGCAGGGACTGTACCCTGGGACTGTGATTAGACCGTTGCAGGCATCGGAGGCCCCGTACTGGTTGTAGAGAGCCTGACTCCAAAGCTGCGGACGGAAACTGGTGAACTGGTTCTGCGGTTGGAACGGAGGCGCCAGAATCGAATAGCGAACGCCAAGGTCAACCGTCAGGTTGCGACGTATCTTCCAGTTGTCCGCAGCGTAGAACTCGTAATCGCGCCACCGGAGGTGGACGTTGGTGTTGGTGGACGACTCGCCCATGTTGCTCCAAACCTGGTTCTTGATCAGAAGATTTGCCAGATCATTTCCGGTCGGGATGCTGGAACCCCAACTGGTACCGAATTGCGGATACTCAGTCGAGCTAGTCGAGCCGTTGTACTCGTTCTTGCCGTTCCATCCCAGGAACGCGCCGAAACGCAGCGTCTGCGCTCCGACGACCTTGGAGAAGTCGTCGCGGACGGTGTAGATGTCCAGACTGTTCTTCCAAGGGGCGATCAGCCACAGGGCGTTGCCGCTGGTGTATCCACCCAAGCCGCCCCACAGGGTTGGAGTGCCCAGCTGGGATGTCTTCAGCGACAAAGGATAGCTCGGCGGAATGGCAGCCGTAATCTGCGGCAACAGTCCAGGATTGGTGCCACCCGGCGTAATGTTGATGCGGTTGTCGGAGTAGGCGAACTCCAAATCGTTGACCATCGATGTGCCGATGGTGGAAGTCAAGCGACCAATGACCTGCTTCGACGGCTGAGCCCAGTTGCTGTTCAGCGCCGGGTAAATGGCATCGCCCCACAGACCTAAGGTTGAGTTGCCGTTGGGGGCATTGTTCGTCCAGCTGTCTTGGGTCATGCGGAACATCAGGGTCTGTGAGTGGCTGATGTTGTAATCCAGACGGATGTTCCACTGCGACCAGTCGATTGGCGTGTTGAGCGATGCGCTCCAGTCAGCACCGCCGGCTAAGGGAGTCGCCAGGTTTGGAAAGGGCAACCACTTAATGAGCGTTGCTCCGCCGTTGTCAAGGCCTGGAAGTTGGTAGGGGGTAGCCGGATTTGCTCCAACTGCCACTAATCCGGGTAGTACGCCGTTTGGATTTTTGCCATACGCTCCCAGGATGCAGGTTGGATCCTTTGTGGGATCGCAACTAGCCACCACAGGCTTCGCCTCACCGCACGTGGGGTTTGCGAAGTTACCCGACGCCTCAGCCTGCGAAGGCACGCACGACTGACGGGTAATTCCGCGGATTTCCTTGTTCCACTCCTGGCTCCAGAAGACGAACAACTTGTCCTTCTTGATTGGTCCGCCAATGGAGTAGCCGTAGTCATTGCGCCGCAATTCGTTCTTTCCGTTGTTGTGCAGCGGTGTTCCGCCGGCGGCCGCTTGCACGCCGGCTGCGTGAGCAAACCACTCTTCTGCGTTCAGGGCATCGTTGCGCCCAAAGTAAAGAACGTCGCCGTGCCACTGGTTCGAGCCGCTACGAGTCACGATGTTGATGACGGCGCCCGACGCCTGTCCGTATTCCGGACCGTAGGAGTTGCGCAGCATCTTGAATTCGCTAATCGCTTCGATCGACGGGTAGATCAAAATGGTGCGGTTGGAACCTACGTCGTTGTTGTTGGCGCCATCCACCAGGAACAGGTTGTTCGTGGTGGCATTGCCGTTCACAGAGAAATCGACGCCGGCCAGCAGGCCCTTGTTGTTGGCGCTGAAGTTGTCGGCGGCGGAAACGCCCGGCTGCAACTGGGTCAACTGTACGAAGCTGCGTCCATTCAACGGCAGTTCACGAACCTGCTCGCCTGTGACAACTTCGCCCAGGGCCGCGTTGTCAGTCTGTACCTGAACTTCGCTGGCGGCTACTGTAACTTGCTCCGATGTACTGCCGACCTGAAGCTGAATATTCAGTGTCTGCGTACTCGAGGTGTGCATGTCGACATTGTTCGAGACCGACTCCTTGAAGTTCGGAGCCTTGACGGTCAACTTGTACGTGCCGACTGCTAACTCAGGAGCTACATATTCGCCCTGAGCGTTTGTGGTTACGGTGCGCGAAAGCCCGGTTTCGGTATTTTGAATTTCTACCGGAACGTTGGCCAGTACAGCGCCCGACGGGTCGGTGACGATTCCGCGAATCGTACCTGACGTCTTCTGCGCCACCATGGGCACAGCAAGCAGCGATACGATGCAGAGAGTCAGTATTAACCAACTGCCCAAACGATTCATTTGTTCCCCCACCAGAAACGGTTAACGTAAAATCGTGCGTCGGTTCGGCCCTCGCGATGAGTTCCGCCGCGCACTCCACCAGCAAAGCGTGATTCGCTATAGCCGTTAAAAAACATCGTTTAAAAGTACCGATTCTCTGTGTTTAGAAAACCGGTTTTCTGTCACAACCCAGCGACTAGTTAATTTATGTTATTGACGGGGTAGGCTGTCAACAAAAAAACACATCTTTTTGAGGATTTCGCGCATCTGAGCCCCCATTTGCGCGCTGAATTCCCAAAAAAGGAATAGTTCGGCAGTTTTCTCCCCCGTTGGTGGTATTCCCCTTAAGAAAACCGGTTGCGTAGCGCACAATGTCGTGGGTAGACTCGAAACCTGCGTGACCAACGCATGCCGGGACACACGAAACCACCCAATAACGGTCGAACCACTCTCAAGGAACTGGCTAAACACCTGGGACTGACGAAGGGCACAGTGTCTGCGGTCCTGAACGACTCCCCGTATGCGAAAGCCATTCCGCAGCACACCAAAGACCGCATCGTCGCGGCCGCATTGGAACTCAATTATCATCCGAATTTTTTTGCGCGGTCGCTACGGAAGAAGCGCACGTTCACAGTCGGCGTCATCGCTGCGGAAATCGGCGACGCCTACGGCAGTGTCGTAATCAGCGGCATTGAAGCCTTGCTCAGCGAGCGCAAGTATTTCTTCGTGACGGTTGTGCATCATCACGATCCGCAGATGCTGCGCCAGTATTCCGACATTCTGCAGATGCGGGGTTCCGAGGGTTTTATTACGATCGACACCACGGTCGATCAGATTCCCAAGCTGCCGACGGTCGTAATTTCGGGACACCGACAGATTGAGGGCGTCACCAACATCACCCTTGATCACATCAAAGCCGCTCGATTAGTTCTTGGACATCTCTCTCAACTGGGCCACCGCGACATCGCGGTCATCCGGGGTCAGCCGCTAAGCTCCGACAGCGGCGCGCGGTGGGATGGGATCATCGATGCGGCTCGCGCGCTGGGGATCCAGTTGCGGCCCGAGTTGACTGTCCAATTAGCTGGGGACGATCCCTCGCCGCAAAAGGGCTATCAAAGTACTAAAGAGCTGTTGTCGCGCAAGGTTCCCTTCACCGCGCTGTTCGCCTATAACGACATCTCAGCGGTCGGGGCGATCCGCGCCATCAAAGAAACCGGATTGCGCGTACCCGAAGATATTTCAGTGGTCGGCTTCGACGACATTCGCGAGGCGGCATATCACCTCCCAAGCCTGACGACGGTGCGCCAGCCACTGCGCAAGATCGGGGCCCTGGCCGCGGAGACGCTGCTCGATCGCATCGAGGGGCGCAACGGACACGAGGCTGGAATCCTGGTCGAACCGGAGCTTGTGGTCCGCGAATCGACGGCCGCCGCTCCCAAAACTCCTAAGCGCTAACATCTCCCTACCCAAAGCCCAACGAGCACAGTCGATCAATTTCGGGCAATTTCGAACACAATGATGTATCCGAGTCAGCAACCCGCTTACTGCGGGGTCCTGCGATCACCCGGAGGAGCCGCCGTGGGCAGAGACAAGTCACTTTGATCATGGGATGCTCCGTAGGCCTGGCTGCCTCGCGTGCTCCGTTGCTGCTCCGCGACAGTATTCAGCCGCGCAAAGATCTCGCGTTCCTGTTCTGCCTTCTCAGGTTGCTTGGCTTTGCTGTAGGCGCGGGCGAGATGGAAGTGTATCTCCGGACTGTTGGGCATCATGCCGTTGGCTGTTTCCAGTTCCTTGATGGCCTGCGGTGTATCTCCAGCGCTCAAGAGGGCACGACCCAGGATGCAATGCGCCTCGGCCGATTGGGGGGCGAGTTGCACGGCGCGTTGCGCGGCGGCCAATGCATCGTCCGGACGTTGCGTTTTCAGGGCGATAAATGCGATTCGGATGTACGGCAACGCGCTGCCAGAAGAGATGCGAATCTCGTCGCGCAACTGGGCTTCCGCCTCGTCATACTGGGAAAGCGATGCCAAGGCCGATCCGTAGGCGTAATGAATGAACGGGGTATTCGGATATTCCTTCAGTAGCTTCTGCAGGACCACGAAGGCGTCGTCATATTTACTGTTCGCCAGCAGCGATGCTGCCTCTCCCGCTGCCACCAGCAGCGGCTGCTGGGAAGCACTGACCTGTTCCGGCAGCAGCGGCACTCGCGACAATCCCATACCCAGTGCCATGTTCCACTGCGCCACAAGGGGGCCTTCGGGATGACCGGCAGCGAGCAAGTCCACAGCACGTTCGAATTCGCCGTTTTGGTTCAGCAGTACGGCCAAATGATACTGAGCGATTCTGATCGCTTCTGGACTTCCCTGAATACCCAGCCCCTGCGCCTTCGCGAGATGGATCAGGGCGTTCTTGTAGTCCCTGGTTTCGTATTCGCTCAGCCCCAGCATGGCCCAAGCCGTACCAAATCCCGACTTGAGGTCAACTACGTGTTTGAGCGGTCCGATCGCATCCGGATATCGCGCATTACTAAAGAAGATGAGGCTGAGGTCCCACCAGCCCTCCTCCCAGGTGGGCCGCAACTGCAGTGCGCCCTGGTAATCGCGGATTGCCGCATCCGTATTCCCGGCGTCGCGGGCCGCGACAGCTTTCTTCGCTAGATCATCGAAATTAGACGACGAACCTGTGCTCGGCACAGCGTTACCCGATTTCGCTGGCGTCGTGTTTCGAGCAAATAGACGCGCAGTCTGCGCCAGCTCGCCGGCGTCAGGCTGCTGGGCTGGGGCCGTTGCCGGCTGCGCCATCGCGGCATAAGCGGCCCGGAGGTTCGGAATGTCGGGGTAGTCTTTGATCGCCTGCTGCATCGACTGCAATGCCGCGGCCCGCTGGTCCTGCGCCAGCAACACGGCGATGCCGCCAGCGGTCGCAACCACGGCATCCTTTGAGGGATCGACTTCTTCTGCCAGCAGCGGGACTCGCAGCAGTGCCAAGCCGAGGGCAATCTTGACCTGATCAGCTACCTGGCCATGTACGAATTCCGACGACAGTAACTTCGTGGCTGCGTCAAAATCGCCTTTTTGAATCAGCAGCAGCGCGAGATGGTAGTCGGCGACTTTGGCGATCTCCGGAACTTGAGCCGAACCGAGTTCGAGTCCTTTTTGTAGGTTCGTCAGCGCGGCGGGATAGTCCTTGGTTTCAAACGCGCAGAGGCCCAGAAAGCTCCATGCGGGACCCATCTTTGGATCGAGTTCGACCACTTTGGTGAAGGCCGGCTGAGCTTCGGAAAAGTGGTTTCCGTCGTAGAGCAAGGTACCCACATACCACCAGCCCTCTTCCCACTCAGGGTGGATTTGCAGAGCCTGCTGGTAGTAGCGAATCGCGTCGTCGGGCTTGCCCTGTTCGCGCGCAGCAGTGGCTTGGCTGGCGAGGCTTTCGAAACTTGATGACTCGGTTCCCGGCGAACTTGCCTGACTTAGAAGAGCTGGCGCTGACAGAACAAGCCATGCAAGCGTGATCGCAAAAACCACGAACCTGGATGGGACGGATCGCCGGTTAGGCATGACCTTACAACCTGCGGGGAGCACTCGCTCTCGATGGTAGCACGCGAATTTGGTGGATCGTTGGCCGCCAATTGAGAGGCGCGTCGAGGCAGAAGATTGCATCGCCTGGGCGCTCACGCGGCCCCTCGATAGTTCATGTTATGTTTCTTTCATGGGGAGGGAGAAAGTTTTTCCAGTACCGGCGTGGCGCTCATTCATGTTGACACGCCGTCACTTCCTCCAGGGCTTGGCCTCTTCTCTCGCGGCAAGTCACCTCTCCAAGTTGGCTCACGCACTTCCCTCACCGGAATTCCCGTTTGTCGAAGTGCCCCCCGCCTCGAGCAAGATTTCATGGGCGCATACCGCCGGCAAGTCTGCACTCAAGCATCTGCCTGAGATCAGCGGCGCGGGCTGCGCGTTTCTCGACTACGACAACGACGGGTGGATGGATATTTACTTAGTCAACAGTGGGCAGGCGGACTTCTATACTCCGCCAAAGCCATTGCGCAATGCGCTGTACCGCAACAATCGCGATGGCACGTTTACCGACGTGACGGAAAAAGCGGGAGTCGGCAGCGGCGGCTATGGCATGGGAGTCGCGGTTGGGGACTACGACAATGACGGCTTCCCTGACATTTATGTGACGCACTACGGCCGCAGCGTGCTGTATCACAACAACGGCAACGGTACGTTCACCGACGTCACGGAAAAGGCGGGTGTGGCCGCACCGGGATGGGCTTCCAGCGCTGCCTGGTTCGACTATGACAATGACGGCCGCCTCGACCTTTTCGTAGGCCACTTCGCCGCTTGGGACCCGTCGCAGACTTGCGGCATTACGGCAGATGGCGCGCATCACTATTGCATTCCGCGAATTTTCAAGCCCACGTCGAGCTGGCTGTTTCATAACAATGGAGACGGCACGTTCACCGACGTCAGCAAAGAAGCCGGCATCGCCGAGCATTTGGGAAAAGCCTGGGGCGTGGTGGCAACCGACATTAATAATGACGGACTCATGGACATCTTTGTCTCTAACGACACCGTCGCCAACTTCCTGTACCTGAACAAGGGGAACGGCCGATTCGAGGAGATTGGACTTCCGGCGGACGTGGCGTACAGCGCCGAGGGCACGGCGCGATCGGGCATGGGCGTAGACTCCGCGGACTTCAATCAGGACGGCTGGATGGATATCTTTGTCGCCAACATCGATGAGGAGATTTTCGCGCTCTACAAAAACAATGGCGACCTGACCTTCGATGACGTAGCCATGCCAATGGGTATCGGCATGCCGACCCGCTGGATGAGCGGATGGGGCCTGAAGTTCTTCGACTACGACAACGACGGGAACCTTGATCTCATCGTCGCCAACGGGTTTCCGGATGACCTGGTCGAGCAGTTTTCCAGTCGCGTGACTTTCAAAGAACGGCTGCTGCTGTTTCGCAATTCGGGCAAGGAGTTCAAAGATGTCAGCGCACAAAGCGGACCGGTTTTCAGTAGGACTTTTTCGGCGCGCGGCCTGGCGGTCGGCGACTTTAATAATGACGGCGGGCTCGACGTGTTGGTCTCGGTCAACGACGAAGCGCCGGTGCTGCTAAAAAACGAAATCGGCAAGCTTAGCCACTGGCTGGGGGTGAAGCTGGTTGGAAAGAAATGCAATGCCGACGCCGTTGGTGCGCGAATTACCTACCAATCCGGCGATCTCAAGCGCAGCCGCTTGAAGACCGGCGGTGGCAGCTTTCTGTCGGCGCATGACCCGCGCGTCGTGCTGGGGATCGGGAGTAGATCGAAGCTCGATTGGGTGGAAGTCGTTTGGCCGCAACCAAGTGGAGCAGTGGAGCGATTCACTAACCTGCCCATCGACCGGTATGTGACGCTGGTCGAAGGCAGCGGGAAGTGGAAATAGAAGTCAGACTTGTACGGCGCAGGTAAAGCTGCGCTCCTTCCGCGTTCTGGCGCTCCGGGTCATTTCTTCTTCGGCACGATTTTGTCGCGGTCCACAATTCCGCTGCCTTCGAGGACGGAGTAGAACTGGTCGGCCTTGATGTCCTTGATCGTCTCCGCTTTGCCGGAGGGCCACTTGATTTCCAGCGAGTCGATCTTGGTAGCGTCGTTCAGTCCGAAGTGCACACGAAAATCGTTGTTCGACAGATAGCTGCCGCCACTGCGGATCTCTTCGGTCTGTGTCATGCCTCCCGCGACCAGCTTCAATCGCGCGCCGAGCGCGAGGCGGTTGCTCTTGGTGCCCGCCAGCTCAAAGCTCACCCAATGCTTTCCGGGCAATCCCTGGTTGTGCAGAAGCATAGGCTCGCCATCCAGATCGCTCACTACGACATCCACGTTGCCGTCATTGTCGAAATCCGCGACTGCCAGGCCCCGGCTTGCACGCGGATCTTGCAGCGCCGGGCCGGCCTGGTCCTCGGCATCGCAAAAGTTGCCATTGCGCTCATTCATGAACAGGTTCTTGGGCTGGCGATAGCGAGCGCCTGAAGGTAGCTGGTCAACCTGCGGATACACCTGCCCGTTGACCGAGATCAGGTCGAGCCAGCCGTCGTTGTCGAGATCGACGAACGCGGTGCCCCACTTCACCCACGGGAGCGAAGCGACGGCCACTCCCGCTTCATAGGAGACGTCGCGAAAATCATAGCCGCCTTGGTTGAGATAAAGGATGTTGTATTCGTCGGCGAAATTCGTGACATAAAACGACGGCAGCCCGTTGTGGGAGTAGTCGCCAACGGCAATTCCCATCGAGCCCTGCTCGGAGCCGTCGGCGCTCACGGCGGTGCCCGACTCAAGGCCGATGTCGGTGAACTTGCCGTTGCCATCGTTGCGGTAGAGATATTTGGGAGTCGAGTCGTCGGCGACGTAGATGTCGGGGCGTCCGCTGTTGTTGACGTCAGTCCACACCACACCGAGGCCGTAGTAGCCACGAGCATCGTCCACGCCCGCTTGCTTGGAAACTTCGGTGAAGGTCCCGTTGCCGTTGTTGTGATAGAGCGAGTCGCCGGCGCCACGCAAGCCGCGAGGGCCGCATTGGACATCGAGTCCGCGGTACTTGCACGTCGGAGCGCTGCCGAACGCCGGCAGGTCGCTGAGTTGGAAGTCCACGTAGCGCGTGACCATGAGATCGACGAAACCGTCATTGTCGTAATCGCCGAATGCGGCGCCGGTGGACCAGCGCGGATCGTCGATACCTGCCTGCTTGCTGACGTCGGTAAACGTACCGTCACCATTGTTGCGGTAAAGAATCGTGTGACCCAGGCAGGTGATCACCATGTCGGGCCAGCCGTCATTGTTGTAGTCGCCGACGGCGCCGCCCATGGCAAAACACGGCGTCGCGACTCCGGCTTTGTCGGTGACGTCGGTGAAGGTGCCGTCGTGGTTGTTATGGTAGAGGGCGCTGCGGGCAGGTTGCCCCTTCAGGGTCATCGCGATGGTCGCAGCATTGGGAAAATAAAGGTCCGGCCATCCGTCGCGATCGTAGTCGATGACCAGGACGCCTCCGCCCATCGACTCGGCAATGTACTTTTTGTCGAGGTCGGACGTGTGGGTAAACTTGATGCCGGTCTTCGCCGTGATGTCGAGGAGTTGGGGGATAGGCCGGTTCTTGCAAACAACGTTCTTTGCTCCCGGCGGAGGAGGTGGGGCGACAGCATGCGCTTGCGAGAAAGCATTACTTGCCATGAGCACCGTCAGCAAAAGAGCCAGACCGGTGCGTAGCCGAACGAAAATTGCCATAGGTTGAAAATCCAGATTTCTATTATCGCAGGTCAAATCGGGTGGCTCTCTTCACCCCGCGGCGTGTCGCAAGCGTAGCACTACATCATCCTTTTGGACGTTTCAGAACCGCGTTGGTAATTCTGATGCGCGCTGTTGTCTACGAAATTGGCGGTGGAACGTAACCGAACTCGCGATCAACCACCGACGCCACTTTCGACACAGCTTCGTCTTCGAACGGGCGTCCGATGATTTGAACGCCAATGGGCAAGCCTTCGGGTGACCGGCCCACAGGCACGACTGCGGCCGGTGCAGCCAGCAAGTTGAACCACTGCGAGTAACGCATGGCGTCGAGATACTCGACCTGCTGTCCTTCAATCATCCAGTTTCGTTCGCCGTGGCGAAACGCCGGCACCGCGCTCACTGGACAAAGCAGCAAAGGAAATTCCTGCATCTGCGCCAGAAGTTTGTGACGGATAATGTCGGACTCGGCCCAGGCGTTGAGCAGTTCATCAGCGGTAAGCGGCGGAAACGCATGCGCACGTCCCAGGAAATCGCGAAACACCGGGCTGAGTTTGTCTTCGTGGCCGCGAACTAGCGGTTCTTCAAACATCGCGCCACAACGCACGAAGAATAGTTCCCACAGCTTGCGGGCCTGTTCCAGACCGTTAGGACGGAATGGCCGAACGTCGAATCCCTGCTTGCGCAGAGCTTGTACGGTGTCCTGAACTGCTTTGCGAGTCTCAGGCGTCACCGGCGTCAAGCCATCATCTTCGAAATATCCGACGGGAAGCCGCTTAATCTCGTCGAGGCTGGGCGTGCGCAGCGTGATCGGCGGACTCACGGGATCGCCAGCATCTTGTCCCGAGAGCGCGTTGAACAGCAGCGTAACGTCGTCGATCGTCCGCGCCATTGGGCCGATCGCGCCCAGAAACGAGAACGGCCCGATGCAGGACGGCATGTGCCCTTCACCGGGGATGCGTCCCGGTGTCGGCTTGAGCGAGCAGATCCCGGTGAAATGTGCCGGCACGCGGACCGAGCCTCCGCTGTCACTGCCCAGGCCTCCCGCCGACATCCCGGCGGCAATGGCAGCCGACTCCCCGCCACTCGAGCCGCCCGGAGTGTAGTCGAGATTCCAAGGATTGTTGGTGCGGCCGTGCAACAGGTTCTCTGTGACGTAGGCCATCAGGTACTCAGGGCAATTCGTCGTGCCTAGAATGGTGGCGCCTGCATGACGCAGTCGTGCTACGACCGTCGCATCTTTTGTGGGGGCGTTTCCTCGGTTGACCAGGCTGCCGATCTCACAGAGGTGACCCGCTGTTGAAATCGACGCCTTCACCGTCACGGGCAGTCCGGCCAGCGGCCTTTTCGGGCTCGTCGATTGATCGATAGCACGCGCCTGCGCGCGCACTTGCTCAGCGTCGAAATCCACTAGCGCGTTGATCTGGGGATTCAGCCGCTCGATCTGCCGAATGTATTCGTCCGCTAACTCAAGCGCTGAAATTTTGTTAGCACGTAGGAGTTCCAGCAATTCACAGGCGGACTGCTGCGTGACTGGATTCATCGAGCCGCTCTGCGTTGTCCGCCTATCGGAGCCGACGGTTGTGTCGCAGCACCGAATGGCCGTTGTTGCACGATACCCGCGCCTTCCTTAACCGTGATGGTCTGGCCGGCTGCAACCTTGGAGAGCTTATCGACTTGCCCACTCGGCCAGCGCAGTTCAATCTCATCAGCCTGCCCTGCTTTGCCGAGCCCGAAGGTCAGGACCAATTCGCTCGAAGATAGATATCCGGAACCACTGCGCAGCATCGCTGTCTGGCGGTCCCCGCCCACCTTCACGACTGCAACCGTTCCAATACCGTCGCGGTTCGAGCGTGTTCCGACCAACTTGATTCGCAAGCTGTGGTTCGCATTCCCGCCATCATTGCGGAAAAGCACCGTCGGTCCGCCGTTCGTGGTCAATAGCAGATCGAGGTCGCCATCGTTATCGATGTCGGCGTAGGCAGCGCCGCGCGCAACGCGAGGAGTTCCGAGGTCAGGGCCGACCGATTGTGTAACTTCGACAAACTGGCCCTTGCCCTGGTTATGGAAGAGGTGCGGCGACTCTGCATACTTGACGCGCTTTTGAATTCGCTCGATCTCGTTCTCGATGTGCCCGTTCGCCACGAAGATGTCGAGCCATCCGTCGTTGTCGTAATCGAAGAAGAGCGTCGCGAATCCCAGCGTCAACAAGCTGCGGCGCCCAACTTCCGAGCGCGGCGCTTCATCCACGAACAAACCATTGCCTTCGTTGTGGTAGAGCGCCAGCATCTGGTTGGCGAAGTTACCAATCACGATGCTGGGGCGTCCCGAGTGATCGTAGTCAGCGGCATCGACACCCATGCCAGCGCGCGCCACTCCGTCTTCGCTGAAGGCGATGCCGGCAGAGACGGCTGACTCGGTAAACCCGCCCTTGGTGTTGTTGATGTACAGCTTGTTGGGCTGCGTGTCGTTGGCGATCACCAGATCGGGCCAGCCGTCGCCGTTCACATCGAGCACGGCCACGCCCAGCGACTTCGATGAGTTGTCGAACAGGCCGGCTTTCGCCGTGGCATCTTCAAACTTACCGTTGCCGAGGTTGTGCCACAGCCGGACCGACGCGCCCTTGTACGACTCAGGCGTGCAATAAGACTTATGGGTCCCGTCGAGCGTGCAATAGATGTCGCCCTGTTGGCTCCACTGCACGTAATTCACCACGATGAGGTCGAGCTTGCCGTCGCGGTCGTAATCCACCCAGGCAGCGCTGGTGCTGAACTCATTCGGGCCCCACATCCCCGCCGACTTCGTCACATCGGTAAAGGTTCCGTTGCCGTTGTTGTGGAAGAGGTGACTCTGGCCGAGCGCCGAAATGTAAATGTCGTCGAAGCCGTCATTGTCGTAGTCGCCGACCGCTACGCCCATGCCGAAAAGCGAAATCGCCAGCCCGGATTTCGCCGTGACATCGGTAAAGGTTCCGTTGCGGTTGTTATGGTAGAGCTTCAGCGTCGAGGGTTTGCCCGGTGTGGTCCAGTCCTTGCCGTTGACCAGCAGAATGTCGGGGTAGCCGTCGTTGTCGTAATCAATGAACGCTGCGCCCGGGCCCATGGTTTCGGGCAGCCACTTTTTCCCGGCTGCGGCGTTGTTGTGAACAAAATTGATGCCCGCCTGCTTGGTGATATCGCGGAACGTAACTTGCGCCGACCCCGTCGAGACGAGGGCGGCACACATCGAGATGATAAGGACGAATGGCGTTCGTAGAAGGTTCATGGGATATGGTTACTTGCCCGCCGTACTTGCCGCATGTTTTTCCGCCACCGGAGAAGGCTGCTTCGCCGGACCCAGAGGAACGGAAACATGCTCGTGAATCAGTTGGCGCTCGTTGTTGTCCTCGGGATGCAGCCGCCGGTAGGGTCCTGTGATCGTCTGGGCCGACTCATCTGCCTTGAAGCGCAAATAGAGCTTCTCGTATTCCGCGGCCTTTGCGGTGTCGCCCATCCCTTTGTAACAGAGCATCAGGTTGTAGTTGGCCTGCAGGTCCTCGGGATCGACAGCGATTGCCTGCTGCAATTGCGCGATGGCTTCCGGATACTTGCGGGACAGAAACAGCACACGCCCCAAGTCGTTGCGTGCTACGCGGTCTTTTGGATATTGCTCGATCACCAATTGCAATTCTTTGGCCGCGCCTTCGTAATCGCCGTCGGAACGCAACACGCGAGCGTAGAAATAATGTGCTCGCGCCAGCTTCGGACTCAGCGCCAGCGCTTTCTGCAGCACCACGCGCGCCCGCTCCATGTCGCCTTCCTGAACCGCCACTCGACCCAGGTTCACCCAGCCGTCGGGATTGTTGGGATCGGCCTCAGTCACCTTCTGGAATGCTGC
>Ga0070765_100000361_pt1 | contig 27170 bp, 23 predicted proteins | sample HubBroMetageWFT5_FD_71516 | JGI IMG/M metagenome (GOLD analysis project Ga0070765, IMG submission 71516) | Warmed and freeze-thawed soil microbial communities from the Hubbard Brook experimental Forest, New Hampshire - Hubbard Brook CCASE Soil... | ecosystem: Environmental > Terrestrial > Soil... | reverse complement strand
TCTTCCGCAGCTCGGCCGCCTGCGCCACGTCGAGCCCCTGGGGGATATACCCTCCGATGGGATCGTGCGCGCTGGTTTGATCCGTAAGGAGGTCCGGGACGACGCCGCGCCGCGCAAGCTCAGGAATCACGTCGGCGCAATTTCCAACCAGCCCGACGGAAGTCGCCTCGCGCTTCCGCACGGCATTTTTAAGGATGCGCAGCGCCTCATCGAGATCGTTGACCATCACATCGCAATAGCCGCTCTTGACGCGCCGCTTGATGCGCTCGGGATCCACATCGATGCCGAGGAATGCCGCACCGTTCAACGTAGCGGCGAGCGGTTGCGCGCCACCCATCCCGCCCATTCCGCCGCTGGCAATCAATTTCCCGGCGAGATCCCCGCCAAAATGTTTGCGCCCCGCGGCGGCAAACGTCTCGTAGGTGCCCTGCAGGATTCCCTGTGTGCCAATATAAATCCAGCTTCCGGCGGTCATCTGGCCGAACATCATCAGGCCGGCGCGGTCGAGCTCATCAAAATTCTTCCAGTCACTCCAGTGGCCAACAAGATTCGAATTCGCAATCAGAACGCGCGGCGCATAGCTGTGGGTGCGGAATATTCCCACGGGCTTCCCGGATTGCACGATTAGGGTTTCGTCATTCTCAAGCGATTTGAGCGACGCCACGATCGCATGAAAACTTTTCCAGTTGCGTGCCGCCTTGCCGCGTCCGCCGTATACAATCAAGTCTTCGGGTTTCTCGGCAACCTCGGGGTCGAGGTTGTTCATCAGCATCCGCATGGCGGCTTCCTGCTGCCATCCTTTGCAGGAAATTTGAGTGCCGCGCGGCGCGCGAACTGGTTGATAAGTCGTGGCGTCGTCGGTGGCTAGATCAGGCATCGGATTCCTCCGGCAGGGAAAGCATACTCGACGGGCAAGGCAGGAACAAGCTGCTGAGTTCCGACGCAAACACGAGTATTGACGGAGCGGAAAGCCTTCTATACTGTAGTCACCAATTAGTATTTAGGAAGTCGCCGGCGCGAGGGGGAATCACTATCGTGAAGGCGCGTTGTTACGGCATCCACTCCATGAAAATGCTGGTCGCAAAGTTTTCTGCTGGTGTCCTCCTTCTCATGCTTGCGCCCGGGCTGTCGAATGCCCAAAGCGGGCAGGGCCCAGGCACGCCCACGCCCGGGAGCACGGCGGATGGATCCCGCAACTACATCGGGACGTTTGGACAAATCATGGTGTATCTCCGGACTGAGGATGGAGCGCCGCTTTCCAACCATGCGACGCCGATCGTAAGGCTCACGTCCACGGTCAGCAATACGCCTATGACGAATACACCGTTCCCAACGGGCGACGGATGGTTATTCACGGGAATCGCAGCCGGCAACGATTATGAGGTGCACGTGCAGGCGGTCGGCTACCAGCCGGGGCGCGAGACTGTAACACTTCCGAATACTTCGGGTGCCGGAGCCAGCGTAATCGTGTTTATGCGGCCTGTGGATCAGGAACTCGTCTTTCATCCCCCGACCGGAGATTTCGTACTTGCTCCCAAAGCCCAAAAGGAAATCGAACACGCTTTGCAGGACCTTCAGGCAGGAAATTTCACGTCGGCGCACAAGCACGGTGAGAAAGCCGAGCAATTAGCGCCCGGAAATCCCTACGTGCAATACGTCCTGGGCATGACCTATCTTCTCGCCAAGCAATGGGACAGGGCAAAACCATATCTGGAAAGATCAGTTTCGATCGATTCGAGGCAGCCCACCTCGCTGCTTGCGCTGGGGACCCTTCGATACCAACAAGGAGATGACGACGGTGCAGTTCAAGTCTTGACGAAGGCCGTGCAATTGGACGGGACTTCCTGGAAAGCGGAGTGGTACCTGGCCTGTTCTTACCTGCAAAAAAAGAAATATGCGGAGGCTCGCGATCACGCGGAACAAGCCTTGAAAATAGGGAAGGGAAAGGCCGCCCCGATCGAATTAGTTCTTGGCGAGGCTTACGCGGGGCTTGGACAACGCGCCGATGCGGCGGACGAATTCGACAAGTTCATCAAGGACAACCCGAAAGATGTAAACATGGAGAAGGCAACCGAGTGGGCGGCATTGATGCGCAAGCCCCAGGCAATCAATCAGCAGGCAAGCCTGGAGGCGGTGTCGCTTCCCGACGCAGCAGACTCGCGTGCCGCGGTCCCCGCTCCTCCGGCAGTTGAGGTTCCCCCTCGCGCCGATTGGGCTCCGCCGGACATTGATAAAGTGAACCCCTTCGTGATTGAGGGAGCCACTTGTCCGCTGGCAAAAGTTCTCGATGCGGCGGGTAAGAACGCGGAGGATCTCGTTGCAAACTTGCAGGAATTCTCGGCGACGGAAGAATACGAGGCCGTGGAAATAAAGCGAGATGGCCAGCTTGAACGCCCCGCGGGGCGGTCCTACAACTACATGGTTTTTATTGACAAGACGTCGCCGCTCGCATTTCAGGTCCAGGAATTGCGCGATCAGGGCATTTCGCCCGCAGAAATTCCGGGGCGCCTGGTTGACACCGGAGTGCCCGTGCTCGCATTGGCCTTTCATCCCATGATTCAAGATGATCTGGAATGGAAATGCGAGGGCCTGGGCAAATGGAATGAGCGTCCCGCCTGGGTGATTCACTTTCAACAGCGAAGCGACCGTCCGAGCGTCCTTTCCGTTTTCATTACGCCTTCCCGTCAATATCCGCTGGACCTGAAAGGACGCGCCTGGGTTTCAGAGAACGGAGGGCAGGTGCTCCACCTGGAGACCGACCTGGTAAAAGAAATCGGGCCGGTAGATTTGAAGCGCCAGCACTACGTAATCGACTACGATCTGGTTTCGTTCGCCTCCCACAATACGAATCTTTGGCTGCCCGTCAGCGTGGATTCTTACCTTCAGTATCAAGGCCATTTTTTGCACCACTACCACCATTTCAGGGATTTCAAGCTCTTCTGGGTAGGTAGCTCGCAGAAAATCAGCCGTCCGAAAGACGCGCCTCCTGAAGACACTCCTCCGCAAGAATAATTCACGTAAGCTTTCGCCTCCCGGGGACCAACATGTTGATTTGACGGGTTGCGCCACGCGCGACCGATAGGCTAGAGTGCGGGAATGGCGATGGAATATCCCGCGCTTACAAAATGCTATCTCGATGCCGTGGATCGCTATGCGAACCCTCATGCGCAGATGTATCGCCTCGCGAAAGGTTCTGCAGCAGGCGTCTGGGAATCCATTTCCGCGACCGAAATGCTTCGTCGCGTAGCTACACTGGCCAAGGCACTCGCGGAGCTCGGAATCAAGCCCGGCGATCGCGTTGGAATCTTCGCCCCCAATTGCCCCGAATGGCACATCGCGGATTTTGCCATCTGCGGCCTCGGCGCGGTTACTGTCCCGATATATTTCAATGAGTCGGTGGATAGGATCACCTATATCCTGAACGATTCGAGCGTGCGCATCGTGGTCACCGTGGGAGAATCGCAGGCGCGGAAAATTTGCGAATGCCGCGACCGCCTGCCGGGCCTTGAGCAGATCATCTCCGCTGCACCTCCAGTGGATCTCCACGGCGAGGTTTTGCGCTATGAAACACTTATTGCCACCACCGCCGAAGGCGATATCGAGGAATACCGCCGGCGCGCGGGAGAAATCGTCGGAACGCAGCTCGCCACGATCATTTACACCTCGGGGACCACGGGCGAGCCCAAGGGCGTGATGCTGAACCACTCGAACCTCACATCGAACACCACCGACGGATTCGTCGACCTGCTCCCCACTGATATCGGATTGTCGTTTCTTCCTCTTGCACACGTGTACGAGCGCGTGATTGATTACGGCTACATTTTCAACGGCGTGCCTGTCGCCTATATCGAGCAAATCGAATCCGTGTCGCAGGCGCTTCTTGAAGTACGGCCCACGATTGTTGCGGCCGTGCCGCGGTTCTACGAAAAAATGTACGCGAACATTTTGGAGAAGGGCCATCGCGAAACCGGATTGAAACGTTCGATTTTCGATTGGGCGCTGCGCGTGGCCGCAAAAGCGACACCTTGGCGCGCGTACGGGAAAGATGTTTCGGCCGGCGTTCGAATGCAATGGCTAATGGCGGACTCATTGGTCTTTTCCAAAATACGAGCTGGCCTCGGCGGGCATATTCGCATTTTCAGCTCGGGCGGCGCGCCGTTGGCCCCCGAGCTTGCCGAATTCTTCTGGAGCGTGGGGCTTCAGGTCTTCCAAGGTTACGGCCTGACGGAAACTTCGCCCGTGGTTTCCACGAACGAACCCGGCGCCAACAAAGTAGGTACCGTGGGGCGGCCGATTCCAAACATCCAAGTGAGGATTGCTGAGGATGGCGAGATCCTCGTGAAAGGCCCCAATGTGATGCAGGGCTATTTCGGTAAACCCGAGCAGACTCGCGAAGTCCTATCGTCGGACGGATGGTTTGCCACAGGCGATATCGGATTGCTCGATGAAGACGGCTACCTGCTGATCACCGACCGCAAAAAAGAATTGCTGAAGACGGCGGCTGGAAAATTCGTGGCCCCGGCGCCTATAGAGAACATGCTGAAATCGTGCCCTTACATCACCAACGCGGTCGTCGTGGGCGACCGGCGGAAGTTCGTGTCCGTTCTTGTGGTGCCGAATTTTGTTGCGATTGAGGCGGAAGCTGAAAAAGAGGGACATGAATGTCCGGCGTCGGCGCATCTGATCAACGATCCGTGGATTCGCGATCTGCTCTCGCGAGAAATTGAACGCCTGACGGCGCGGCTGCCGCAGTATGAGAAGCCCAAGCGCTTTGCACTGCTCGAGCAGGATTTTACGTTTGCGAATGGCGAGTTGACCTACACGCTGAAGCTGAAAAGACGCGTGATCGAGCAGCGCTACCAGGACGTCATCGCGCGCCTTTACGCGGATGTGGAGGAGCCAAGGCCGCAGCCTCTGAATTGATATTTGAGTCGTCGGATGTGCTGCGGAAATTCCGGCGCATCCCGGCGGCGAGTGGCATTCGGAGTACAATAGAAGCGGAGAAAACTGGATGAGCGACCAATTGGTGATTGCCGGGCGCGCGTTTGGCTCGCGGCTGATCGTCGGCACCGGAAAATACCGCAGTTTCCAGGAAATGATGCGCGCCCACGAAGCTTCCGGCGCGGAGATGGTTACCGTCGCCGTGCGACGAGTGAATCTGACAGATCGCACGAAGGAATCCTTGCTCGACTACATTGATCGCAAGAATTTTTTCATCCTGCCGAATACCGCAGGATGCTATTCCGCCGATGAGGCCATCCGCACGGCGAGGCTTGGCCGCGAAGTGGGCTTGTCCGAATGGGTGAAGCTCGAAGTGATTGGCGACGAGCAAACACTTTTTCCCGAGACCGAAGAGCTCATTCGCGCGACCAGGGTGCTGGCAAAAGAGGGCTTCATCGTGCTGCCTTACACAAACGACGATTTGATCGTGGCTCGAAAGCTGATTGATGCGGGAGCTTCCGCCGTAATGCCGCTCGGTGCGCCGATCGGTTCCGGCATGGGCATTCAAAATGTGGCGAACCTGCGAATCCTCCGCGAGCGCATCACTGAAGTCCCGCTCATTGTTGATGCGGGCGTCGGCACCGCATCGGATGCAGCATTAGCGATGGAGCTGGGCGCCGATGGCGTCCTGATGAACTCGGCGATCGCTGGCGCGCAGGAGCCTGTGTTGATGGCAGAGGCCATGGGCGCAGCCGTGGAAGCCGGCCGCAAAGCATTCCTCGCCGGACGCATCGAGAAAAAACTTTACGCCACCGCCTCGAGCCCTCTGACGGGCGTTGTCCGCTAAGAGAGATTCATCGCTGCCCGCTATCGAAACAAGACGTGCCACGAAATATCCACCAGCGCGTGCATCAGTGCGCCGGGGACCAGCGACCCCGTCTTCATCCATGCGCGTCCGTAAAACAATCCCGCAATCGTAGCTAGCCCTACGTATCTCCAGTTGGGCACCGGTGCGTGCAGAATGTGCGCGAAACCGAATATTACGGACGCCACCACAAGGCCGACCCACGGATTCCGGAATGTACGCGAGAGCAAATTCTGCAACACGCCGCGGAAGAGGAATTCTTCCGGCCACGCGGTAAAAAATAAAATCCCGATTGCCGTCAGAGGAAACACCCGCAGCCTCGAGAGCGACGGCGCAAACGTCAGGAAGCCGATGCTCATCCCAAGCGGAACAGCGATGGCTATAAACACCAGGAAATGAAACCCGAAATTCCAGCCATAGCCGCGCCGCCAATCGAGCGCGTATCCAACACCATCCAAACGCCGCAGCATGATAAAAGCCGCAACTCCCGTACTGAGCGCCATGAGTATGGAAAGCGTGTGCATCAGGGGCTCGGGGTAGGGGAACACGTGGTAAAGGAGGCGGTAGGGAAGCGGCAGCCACACGCCCATCCAGATGAATATCGCAGCCGCGTAATCTTCCCAAGTTCCCGGTGTTTTTCCCGCACTTCTGGCGAGCAGCAGCGCGGGAAGAATCGCATACGTGGCGCCCGCCAGAATGAATTTCCAGTCTCGATTCACGCCAATGCCATAGATCAGCGATGCGAACAGCGGCACGAGCGGCACCAGCATCCCGGTTCGACTGCCGAGTGTGCGCTGCACCCACCCCATGACGGACGGGACAGCCAGAAAAAATTCAAATGCAAAGAGCGCCGCGGCCACACCAAGTGCGAGAGCGAACCTCCGTCCCCCATAGCCCATCCATACGCCCAGGAATGCCGCGATCAAGACAATCATGGCCCACACGGCCACCGCCGTTGGCAGATTCATGCGGCGCGCGCGGGGATCGTTTGGCATCACCATCAATTTTACTTAAGGGAGCGCGCCAGTCGAGAAAAACTTGATTTGGCTACGCACGTCGGCGATTCTTGAGCGCCCTCACAAGCATGACCGAATCATCACAACAGCGCTTTGCTTACATCGATTGGATGCGAGGGCTTGCTTGCCTGCTGATGTTCCAGACGCATTGCTACGATTCGTGGCTCGGCGGCGCCGCGCGCGATACTTCATTCATACGTTGGTCGCAACTTGGCGGCACGCTACCTGCTCCGATCTTCCTGTTCCTGGCCGGCGTTTCCTTCGCGCTCGTCACGGACCGGATGCGCCAGAAGGGTGTTGGCGCAAACCAAATCGTGGCCACGACGATCCGGCGCGGCGCCGAAATATTCGCATTCGGACTTCTTTTCCGCTTGCAGGAATTCGTGCTGGGCCAACCCTGGGCGCCTTGGACAGATCTGCTGCGCGTGGACATCCTGAATACGATCGGGATCTCGCTCATGCTGATGGGCGTTCTCTGCCGGCTGGCGCGCACGCGATGGGCGAACGCGATCCTGGCCGCTGGGATCGCTCTCGGAATCGCGCTTCTCACGCCACCGCTTTGGACTACCTGGCAGCCGCATTGGCTTCCGTGGTTTCTGGAATCCTACGTGAACGGTGTTCACACCTTTGATGTGCCTCAACCCTGGCTCTTTCCGATTTTCCCGTGGACTGCCTTTGCGTTCGCGGGCCTCGCCGTTGGCTTCCTGCTCTTCAGCGAGTGGGCAAGAAATAACCTGGGCAAGACTGCTGCGCTCTGCGGGGCCGGCGGCGTAGTGACCTTTTACGTGTCGCAATGGTTCGACACGCGGCCATTCCATCTCTATGCCGTTTACGACTATTGGCACACGAGCCCGAATTTCTTTTTGGCGCGCGTAGGCATTCTATTGGCGATTATTTTTATCAGTTACGCGTGGTGTCGCTGGGGCGCGGGGCAATGGGGTTTCAGCCCCTTGATTCAGCTCGGGCAGAATTCGCTCCTCGTGTATTGGGTGCACATCGAGTTCGTCTACGGACGATTCTCCATTATGACGAAGCGCGCGCAGACCATCCCCATGGCTACGCTCGGCCTGCTTGAGATTTTCGTCGCGATGGTCTTGCTCTCGCTCGCAAAATCGCGCTGGGATAAACGAGGCAGAAAAGCATCAGCTCCCGCAGCGGTGGGTTGAGACACACGCGCCCAATCGGGGAATTAACGTTTCTTGGGCGGAACGGGCGAACTTGAATCAGGCGCAGTTGAATCCGTAGGCTTCGTGGGCACTTTGAAAATATATTCACCCGGCCGGGCGAGGCCCATGTCTTCGCGGGCAATACGCTCAATAGTTGCCGGGTCGGTCTTCAATTGCTCGACGCGGTCCTGAAGTTTGCGGTTTTCTTCTGTGAGCTGGTCGATTTGCTTTTGCGCGGCCGCAGCCTCCTGCAACGAATGGTGCATGGCGAGCACGCCGTGCGTCCCGAAAATATCCTGAATGAACAGCAGTCCGAGCCCGGCGACCAGGAACCAGCTCAAATTGCGCCGGAGAAATTCCCGGAATTGTTCAGCGAAGCTGACCGGTTGAACTTTTTTCGTACCTGGCCTCACAGTTTCATCCCTCACGTCGTAATCCAGATGCGCGCATGCTCGGCGAGCTTTTCCGAAGCAGCCGGCGTGGCAGCCTCTGTGTATATTCGGACGACTGGTTCGGTGCCCGAAGGGCGCATCAGCACCCACGACGCGTCCTCGAAATTAAGCTGCAGCCCGTCTGTCCGATCCACTCTTGCGACTTTGCGCCCGGCGAATTCCTTGAAATCGGATTTCAATCGTCCCATCAGCTTTGCTTGAACGTCGGCTTCAAGATGCAGATTCATTCGGAGAGGCCAGTATTCGCGGCCGATACGCCGAAACAGATCGTTGAGTTGTTCACGAAGGGAAGCCTGCCGCGCTCCGATCATTTCCGCAATCAGCAGGCAGGCAAGGATGCCGTCCTTTTCGGGGAGGTGTCCGCGAATCGTCAAACCCGCACTTTCTTCTCCGCCGAGCGTGATCTTGTCCTCGCGAAGCAGCGGGCCCACGTACTTGAATCCCACAGGTGTCTCGAACAATTCGACACCATAAAGTTTCGCCACCGCGTCGAGCAGGTGCGTCGTCGCCACACTGCGCGAAGCTCCGCGCTTGGGCTCGCGGGTTTCCTGCAAGTAGTCAAAAGCAAGCGCGAGGATATGATTCGGCGAAATGAACGTCCCATCGCGGTCAAGAATCCCAAACCGGTCCGCGTCACCATCCGTGGCCAGCCCGGCCAATGCTTTCTTTTCGAGCACTGCTTTCTTCAGTGGTGCCAGGTTTTCTTCCGAAGGGTCTGGCCCCGTGCCATCGAATAGCACGTCGCGATTCGTCCGGATTGCCATGACCGGGATGCCATGCTCCACAAGAATTCGATCGAGCCACCCCGCGCCGCAGCCGTGAACCGCGTCGAAAACAAAAATCCCCTTCGCCTTCTTGATCACGTCAAAGCGAATCATGCGCTTCAGTTGCTCGAAATAAGGAGCGCGTGGATCAATCGTTTCGAAGCCGCGTTTGAAGTCCTCTTTGAATTCGTCGAGTGAACCCGGTTCGTCGGGAAGCGCCGCGGCGCGCTTTTCGATGTCCTTTGTTACGTCGGGAAGTGCGGGGCCACCCTCCGGCCCCGAGAATTTCAGGCCGTTATAGGCAGCGGGATTGTGGCTGGCCGTGATGTTGATGCCGCCGTCCAGCTTTCCGTGAATGATGGCATGCGCGACGGTGGGAGTAGGCGTGGGTTCCTGGCACATCAGCACGCGGCAACCGTGAGCTCTCAGCACCCCGGCTGCGGCCAGCGCAAATTCTGGCGAGAAGAATCGCGTGTCGTACCCGGTGATTAGGACGGGCGACTTTTTCTTCGCGGACACATGTCCCGCAATAGCGGCCGCCGCCCGGCGCACACCAGGAAATGTGAAGTCGTCGGCAATGATGCCGCGCCAGCCTGATGTCCCGAAATGGATCGCTTGGCTCGTCACGCGCGGCTATTGTATCTTGGCGCGCAAGCACTCGGCACACAACATTCGGTGGCGTGAGAGGCGCAAGAGTAAAGGCGATCATGACGGACAAAATTGTAGTGCTGGTCACGTGCGGGTCGGTGCGGGAAGCCAGAATGATTGCGAACGCGCTGGTGGAGCAGAAACTGGCCGCCTGTGTGAATATCTTGACGGCACCCGTCCATTCGATTTACCGCTGGAAGGGAAAGGTCGAGTCCGCGAAGGAGACGTTGCTGGTCATCAAATCCACGCGCAAGCGCTTCGCCGCACTCCGGCGCGCGATCCTCCTTCTGCATAGCTATGAGGTCCCCGAAATCCTCGCTCTGCCCATCGCAGCTGGCTCAAGAGACTATCTCACTTGGATTGCTGATTCCGTCCGCACGCCGCGCCATTAGTTCCCGCCCCATTAAACTTGCGCGAGTGCCTGGTCAAGGTCGGCGATCAGGTCTTCCACATCCTCGATGCCCACCGAAATCCGGATTAGCCCATCGGTGATGCCAATTTCCAGCCGCCTCTCGGGAGGAATCGAAGCATGGGTCATCAGCGCCGGAAGCGAAATCAGGGTTTCCACGCCCCCCAGGCTTTCCGCGAGTGAGCACAGCCGCACATGATTCAACAGTTTCCGCGCCGCATCGAGCGAGCCCATGTCAAAAGAAATCATTGCCCCAAATCCACGCTGTTGCCGCGATGCCAGGTCATGCTGGGGATGGATAGTAAGCCCCGGGTAAATCACGTGTTTCACTTTGGGATGTGCCGCCAAAAACTTGGCAACTTCCATGCCATTCGAATTGTGCCGCGCCATCCGCACCGCAAGGGTCTTCAACCCCCGTGAAACCAGAAAGCAATCCATCGGCGCAAGGCCCGCGCCAGCTGAGCGTTGGATAAAATAAATCTTCTCCGCATCTTCTTTTCGTGTCAGGACGACTACACCCGCCGTGCAATCGCTGTGCCCATTCAAATATTTCGTCATGGAGTGAACGACAATGTCTGCGCCCAGCGCAATCGGTTGCTGCAGGTAAGGGCTCAAAAATGTATTGTCCACGACAAGCGTAAGATTTCGTTCACGCGCGAGCCGCGAAATCGCCGCCAGGTCAGTTACGATCATCGTAGGATTCGTCGGCGTCTCAACGTAAATCATTTTCGTTGTGGGTTTGATCGCCGCTTTTACTTTTTCCAGGCTCGACGTGTCCACATAGCTGAACTCCAGCCCAAAATCCACCAGCAGCTTCGTAGTCAATCGAAACACGCCGCCATAAACGGCTTCCGACAAAATAGTGTGGTCGCCGGGACGCAGCAGCCGGAAAACCGAATCAATCGCCGCCATTCCGGAGGAGAAAACGTATGCCGCGGTCCCGCCTTCCAGTTTCGTCAGCGTTCGTTCGAGCGCTTTGCGGTTCGGGTGGTTTGTTCGAGCGTAGTCGTAGCCCTTGCTCTTGCCCATCTCCTCCAGCACGTATGTGGACGTTTGGTAGATGGGCGCCACCACCGATCCCGTCAATGGATCCGGCTCTTGGCCCACGTGAATCGCGTCGGTAGAAAATCCCATGCCCTGCCTCCTGAAATCCGAACGCACCCTAACCCGTATGTCCGTTCATCTTTTGAAATGAAAGGGATGCGTGCCTGCGATACGCAGACCACTTTCGCCAAAAACACCGCGAAGCGAACCAGCTTTCTCGCTTCACCGGCACGCGAATCATCATACGCTAGATGTGACAAAAACGAGACGCTTTGGCGCGCTATTGAGACGCATAAACAACACGCAAAATGGACCGCGGAGCATTCAGACGCTCGTGATCCAATAACAACTTCCAATCTGGTCCCGGCTTGAGCGCCGTTTCGCGCCAAACTGCCACCCTAACATTCAAGGCTTGAGGCCAACGGAGGTTTGCTGTACAAGTAGGTTTGCCATGAAAACGGAAGCGGCTCGCGGGACTTTCCTCCCGAAAGCAAAACTGGGGTTCCTGTTGGCAATCGTGTTGCTCTGCGCTCCGTTCGGCTATGCTCAATCTCAAAGCCAGGACCAATCACCGTCCACCGATAAATCAACCGCGCAGGACCAAACAAAAGACTCCGACAAACCCGCCGCACAATCCCAAAGCGACAAATCCAAGAAGTCCGGCGACCCCGCGACCGCGAAACTGAAAATCCACGTGACGGACAGCAACGATAAACCCGTCGGAAATGCCAGCATTTACGTGCGCTTCAACGAACCCGGCGGAATGTTTCATCATGACAAGCTCTCCGAAATGAATTTCAAAACAAACCAGGACGGTTCGGTGAAAGTTCCCGATGTCCCCCAGGGAAAAATTTTAATCCAGGTCGTCGCGAAGGGACTGCACACCTACGGCAAGTGGTATGACGTGGACAAAGAAGAAGCGTCCGTGGAAATTAAACTCGAGCCGGCTCCACATTGGTACTAAAATTCTCCCGCTAAAACCTTTATTTGTATTCTTCGATCGACCGCGCAACATTTCCACCACCTGGGAAATGGAACCAAATCGGACCTATCGGGAAATATTTTTCAGTGCGCTCACACTGCACTAGATTTGTGCAAACAGGATTAAGCTATTGCAATCGCGGGACGTTCCGAATTTCCAGCTGGCTTTTCCACATAGTTTTCAACAGAACTGTTGAAAACTTTCACGCTTCGTTCACAATCAAATAGTCTTTGCATGCACGTCTGGCTTTCAAATTGCTCTCCCTTGGGAGCCTCAGGAAATTCCGCCTCGCAAAAACATTTTCCGAAAAAGTTCTGCGATCTTTGTAGCACATTGCACGCAGAACCCATCGGCATCACCTGTCAAATGTTTCTCTCCGCCCATGCGTGGTAGTATTCCGGGAGTCTCAAGGCTCGACGTCTCGCCATGAAACAACTAATCCTCAACGCAGACGATTTCGGCATGACCCGCGGCATCAACGAAGCGATCGTTCGCGCGTATCAGGAAGGAATTCTTACCAGCACGACTCTGATGGCCAATGGTCTGGCTTTCGAAGACGCTGTGCAGCGGGCTGGCTCCAATCCAAGACTGGGCGTCGGATGCCACCTCGTCCTTGTGGGAGGAAAGTCCGTTGCGCCCGCCGATGAAATCGCTTCCCTGGCCGATTCTGAGGGGCGCCTGCCTAAATCTCTTGCAACGCTCGTCGCCAGAATAAGTTGCGGTCTGATTCGTCTGAAACATATCGAAAAGGAATTCCTGGCTCAGATTAAGAAAATTCGGGATGCCGGAATCGAGCCCACCCATCTTGACACTCACAAGCACACCCACGCGCACCCGGGCGTAATGGAGGCCCTCGGAAAAGTTGCGCATTCAACCGGGATCGCTCGTGTCCGCAAGCCATTCGAATCCCTGCGGGACTCCTGGAACACAACGCGTGGACTCAATGGCGGCTTTGCGCGCCAGCTTGCGGCCGCAGCAGCCGCGCGCACCGTCACGCCCCTCTTTCAAGCCGTCTGCAAAAAATATGGCTTGCGAGCTCCAGACCGCTTCCTCGGCTTGGCGACTACCGGGTATCTTGGGCCTGTCCCGTTGCATCATATGATTGATTCACTCTCGGAAGGATCCACGGAGATTATGCTGCATCCGGGCCTGGCAGACGACGACCTGGCGAAATCCGGATCGCGTCTCCAAATGGGCCGCCAACTCGAATTGGAGGGGTTGCTGAATCTGGAACTTAAGCGCTCGCTCGACCAACAAGGTATTCAGTTAATTAGCTTTAGGGAGTTAAACTAGCCTCATGCGGGTTGAAACATCCATCCTACCCAAATATTCAGTCGTCGTTCCGTTTCACGACGAACAGGAAAGCGTCCGGGAGCTTCATCGTCAATTGAGCGAAGTGATGACTGGGGTTTACGAACCCGTCGAATTCGTCTACGTGGACGATCAAAGCACTGACGCCACTCCGCGCATTCTCGCCGAAATCGCCGCCGAGGATCCACGCGTCGCCGTCGTTCGCCTCAAGCGCAACTACGGGCAGACCGTCGCTCTTGCCGCCGGCTTCGACTATGCCTCCGGCGAGATCATCATCTCCATGGATGGCGATCTGCAGCATGACCCGGCTGATATTCCTGTGCTGCTTGAAACATTTGCATCCACGGAATGCGACATCGTCAGCGGCTGGCGCCGCAAGCGCGTGGACAATTTTTTCCTTCGCCGCGTTCCTTCCCGCACGGCCAACTGGTTGATGGCCAGGCTCTCCGGCGTGGATATTCACGATTTCGGCACCACCTTCAAAGTCTATCGGCGTGAAACCATCAAGGAGATTCACCTTTATGGTGAGCTGCACCGCTTCATTCCCGTTCTTGCCGCATGGAATGGTGCGAAGGTCGTCGAGGTACCTATCCACAACGTGGTGCGTCCGGGCGGGAAATCACATTACGGCATATCGCGCACACTTCGCGTCCTCTTCGACATCATTACCCTCCGCTTCCTGATGCACTACATGACGCGCCCGCTTCACTTTTTTGGCCCTCCCGGCCTACTGGGAGTTTTCGCGGGGGGCGTGATTATGCTCCAGCTTTTTGTCGAAAAAGTTTTTTACCATACGTCTATTTTCATCGAGCATGGCCCGCTGCTCGTTTTGGGGATGATGCTCCCTCTTTTTGGAGTACAATTGCTCGCGGTCGGACTGGTTGGAGAGCTGCTCATGCGCACTCACGTTGAATCCGGCGCCAGCCCCGTGTACCGAATTGAGCGCATAATTGCAGCTTCTCATTCGACAGAGAACCCTGTCGGTTCTCGACAAAATCCTCTCTCCGCGAGGAGCGTTGGAAGGTAGACGGCCCGAGTGAGCCGGAATGATATCCCGCAGATTTTTTCCCCATGCACTGACGTATTTCTGTCCCTGCGCTCGGCGCTTACAAGCCGTACCAATATTCGGAAAGGAGACACTCGAATGCGAAAAGCAATCCTGGGGTTAATGCCCGCGGTGATTTTGGCCACGGTTTGCTGGGCAGGTTCGGATCCCTGGAAGGATAAGCCCTACTCACAGTGGGATGATAAAGACATTCAGCACATCATGACCAGCTCGCCGTGGATGCGCACGGTTTCCGTCACGGCCGGGTGGGCGCAACCCGATTACAATTTGCCTGGTGATAACCCTCGTCCCGCACAGCAACAGCCCTCAGGCGGTGGCGGCATGGGAGGGCAAGGCAAGGGAGGTGGTGGCTCATCCTCTCCTTCCTCGGGGAACACGGACTCCCCATCGTCCACTCCCGAAGTGGAATTCCAGGTCTACTGGATGTCGTCGCGTACGATTCGCGGAGCTCTAGGGCGCCGCGCGATCTTGCATGGCGGAAAAGACGCCGCTGAAGTGGACAGGGCCGTCGCTGCCCCCACGGACGAATTCGAGATCCTTGTCCAGGGCCGCGACATGGCGCCATTCATCAACAACGATGAAAAATTCTTCCAGGCGAACTCGCACCTGGAAATTAAGAAATCAAAAGAGAAGTTATCCCCCAGCCACGTCACAATGGTGCACGGTGCGAATGGGAAAACCGTCACCAGCGCGTCCTTCTTTTTCCCCAAGAAGTCAGCGGCGGGCGAAGATCAGATTGCTCCTGACGAGAAGGATGTTCAATTTACCGTCAGCCTCGGGAAATCAACTCTGAAAGTCGATTTTGAACCCAGGAAGATGGACGACCAGAAGGGACCCGATCTTTAGATCTGGATGGGCGGGAAAATCACAGCGTGAAAAAGGGGTGTCTATGAAGGGTTTGATTCGAATCGTAATCGGCGTTGTCTTTTGCCTTTCGCTCGTCACCGGCGCCCGCGCGCAGATGATGATGGGCGGTCCCCCGCAGTTGGGTGGCGTATGGAGTCCGGTAGTCGGGAGTGGCGCCGCATACGATGTCCAGAGCAAGAATGGCGATAGTACCTCCATGGAAATAACCATCGTGGATAAAGTAGCGAATGCTGGCGGCGATGCCTTCTGGATGGAAATGGCCATGAATGGCCCCAAAATGCGCGGCGGAATGGTAATGAAGTTCCTCACGCAATTGGACGGCGCAAACACTCACACCACACGCATGATCATGCAGATGGGCAGCGGCCAGCCAATGGAAATGCCGTCCCAGATGGTTCAGGCGCGGCACAAGGATCAACCCACGGACATTCGTGGTTCAGCCGAGGATCTTGGCAGTGAAACAATCACCGTGCCTGCCGGCACCTTTAAGTGTGAGCATTACCGCTCGAAAGATGGTTCCGGCGATACCTGGGTAGCTTCAAATGTCTCCCCCTGGGGCATGGTGAAACACACGGGAACAGATTCAACGATTGTTCTCACCAAAGTAATCACCGATGCCAAGGACAAAATTACCGGCACCCCGATCCCATTTGATCCGATGAAGATGGCGCAGCACGGTGGTCCGCAGTAACTGCTGGAAAATCGGCCGTTAAGCGTGCGAGGCGTCCTGTCATTCCCGGGGCGCCTCTTTTTGTGATAGGTTCTCCTTACCCACAAACAGAAAATTTTCACAAGGCGGCTAGCCGATGGCTCTCTCTGAAGACAAGTTTTATCGCGCGCGAGTGACGCACCGCAGGGAAATGGCCTCCGATCTTTGGGCGATTCGCCTCAACACCGGCGGCCAGTTCAATTTCGTGGCAGGCCAATACGCCACACTCGGCGTGCGCAACGAGGAAAAGCTAGTCGAGCGCGCCTACTCGATAGTTTCTTCGCCTTACGAGGAAGAACTCGAAATTTTCATCGAACTTGTCCCGGAAGGCGCGCTCACCCCTCTTCTCTACAAACTACAGGTCGGCGACGAACTCTCCATGCGCAAGATCGCCAAAGGCCGGTTCACGCTCGACCTGAAGAGCGGCCACAAGAATCATCTCCTGCTCAGCACCGTCACTGGCGTTGCTCCATTCGTTTCCTATATCCGCACTCTTCACAAGGACTGGAAAGAAAATAAATTTCCCGCGAACATCCATCTCTACCTCATCAATGGCGCCAGCAGGTCCTGGGAATTCGGTTATCGCGACGAAATTGAAAAAGTTGCCGCGGAAGTTCCCTGGCTCGATGTTGTATCGACTGTCAGCCGCCCCTGGGAAGATGCCGCCTGGCATGGAGAGACAGGTCGCGTGGACGACATCGTCCGAAAATATACGGATAAGTGGGGGATCACCGGAGCGGATACCACCGGCTATCTCTGCGGCCACCCGCAAATGATCGAAACAGGGAAGGGAATTCTCCAGCGCTTCGGCTTCGACAAAAAAACGCTTAGAGAAGAAGTGTACTGGATTCCGGCGAAGGATCCCCAGTCCTGACGGGCGCCATCAAGGGGCGTTGGGGCGCCCGTCAGGTAGAGGGGGACACCGTTCCATCCTAGGGTTGATTCTCCGAGGACGCAGCGGCGAGCTCTTCAATCGTGCTGGACACAGCGCGGATTGGCACGGAAACGTGCACCGTCTCGTCCTTGTCCTGCACGTCTACCACAATCGAACCGCCTTCCTTCACCACCGTGACGTGTTCGCCTGGTTCCCTTACATCCACCAGCGTGACGTCCGCGGTTTCCCGCAGCCCTTCCAGCGCCGCGCGGATGACGGGCATATACGGTTTCACTTGACGCGCCGCATCCTGCAGGTGCCGCCTCGGGACGAAGTGCATTCCAATCGGGGCAAGCAATGCCGGAGCCACCACGAAGATGTGATGAACTTCCGGGCTCTTCTCCACCACGTTTACCTCGACCATTCCCTCGCTGCACAGCAACCCGACTCCCGCAACCGCCGTTCCCATCAGGGCCAGAGCAATTTTTCCGACGAGTATCATGTCTTCACCTCTTGGACATTAGCTTTCGTTACTCCGACGTATTCTTGGAATCCACCCACACGCGAACGTGTTGCGAGGCGTCCTGCACCGTGACGATCAAAATATCGCCTGCATCGCTCAACGCGCGCAGTGCCGCCGCGATGTCCAGCTCGTCCTTCTGCGTTGTTGAAAAGAGCGCGTCCACCACCTTCATGGGGACTGTAACGTCAACCTTTTGGTCTCCGTCCTTATTGCCCTTCACGTGGATGATCAGGTTTCCATTCGACTTCGCCACGCGCACATCCTGATCCTTCTCTTTCACGGTCACAAATTCATTGTCAGGCGCCGTTCGGATCGCATCCAGAATCGCGTGAAGATCAATCCCTTCCATCTGTGCTTCGCCAACCGTCACCTTTCCCGCATGCAGATTGCCCTTGTTCACCGCCGGCAGAATCTTTTCCGCCATCGAGAGAGGCACGTTCACGTTCACGCTCTCGCCGTTCTTTGCGTCATCCACCTTCACGTGCAGATAACGCTCTCCCGTTCCCGCCATCGTCACCATGGCGCTCGAAAGCGCACCTGTTGCCAGCAAACAAATCACGGCTGCTCTTTGGAGTCCCTTGCGCATAGTTGGAAGCCTCCCGGCTCTTCCTGCCCTGTAATACGGAACTCGCTCCGCAAATGTTCCCTGAATTAGCTCGCGCCTCGAACTTTTTTGCCCGCCGTGAGCGACTGTCCGTCCTTTCCAAATCCGGACACTCCCCACCCGATACTTATCCTTGAATCGGCCGCGCCCTTATGCGACGTTGTTGCCTTGCTTTTCGCTCCTTCGCAAGTTTCGATTCGGAATTCGGAGGCCTTCTTACGTGAGACACGTTAACTGGCTTTTCGTCAGCCTTCTGCTCGCCATCGCCGCTTCCGCAGTCTTTGCCCAATCCCCTGATTGGAATGCACTCGGCAAGCGCTGGTGGCCGCACGTGCAATACCTCGCCGACGATAGCCTCGAAGGCCGCGACGTCGGCACGCCCGGCTTCGAAAAGGCCGCACTCTATATGGCTGGGCAATTCAAAGAAGTCGGCTTGCAGCCTTCCGGCGTGGATGGTTTCCGCCAGCCCATGGATTTCGACGTTGTCCGAATCGACGAAACGCGCTGCTCCCTCGATTTAACTCGCGATGGTAGAACGGAGCTCGTAAACCTCGGTGAAGACGCCACGCTCGGCATAAGTTCCCACGCCGCGGAAAGCGTCGAAGCCGACGCGGTCTTCGTCGGCTACGGTCTCACCGTCCCGGAATTGAATTACGACGATTTGGCAGGCCTCGACGTAAAAGGAAAAATCGTAGTGTTCGTCACCGGCGGGCCCGCGGACATGCCAGGCCCGATTAAAGCGCATTACCAATCCGGCGAAGAGCGCCGGCGCGCGCTCCTAAAAGCAGGCGTCATCGGCACCGTCACCATCCCCAATCCGAAAGCAGCGGAGGTTCCCTGGTCGCGCATCGCTGCGTCGCGTTTCCAGCCGAGAATGGAACTTCGCGATCCCGGCCATGGCGTTCCTCCTCCCCTGCAAGTCACCATTCTCTTCAATCCGCTTCACGCAGAAATGCTCTTCGCCGGCAGTGGCCATTCGTTCCCTGAAATACTAGACGCACTCAATGCAAACAAGCCTCTCCCGCACTTTCCTCTCGCGGTAAAAATCCGCGCCCACGTCGGCATCACCCGCTCGGAGGCCAAATCTGAAAACGTCGTCGGCGTTTTGCCGGGCAGCGATCCGGTTCTTAAGAATGAATACGTAGTCGTCAGCGCTCACCTCGATCACCTTGGCATCGGCGAGCCGGTCAACGGCGACCGCATCTACAATGGCGCGATGGACGACGCCTCCGGCGATGCCTCTCTCATCGAAATCGCACGAGCTATCATTGAGTCAGGCGCGAAACCGAAACGCTCAATTCTTTTTCTCTCCGTCACTGGTGAAGAAAAGGGCGAGTTAGGTTCCCAATATTTTGCCGCGCATCCCACCGTCTCGGGCCCTATCATCGCCGACATCAACATGGATATGTACCTCCCGCTTTTCCCGCTGAAGTTTCTCGAAGTCCAGGGCCTGGGTGAGTCCACGTTGGGTGACGACGTTCGCGTGGTTGCGGAAAAAGCCGGTGTGCAGGTGCAGTTGGACAAAGAGCCCGAACACAATCGCTTCATTCGCAGCGATCAATACAGTTTCATTAAGAAAGGGATTCCGTCGCTGGCCTTCAAGTTTGGCTATATTCCAGGAACGCCCGAGGAAAAAATCTTCAAAGCCTGGTACACCGACCGCTATCACGGCCCCGCCGACGATGTGAATCAGCCCGTCGATCTCGCCGCCGCCGCACAATTCAATGCCATTCTGGAAAAATTGGCGATACGTGTGGCTGACGCAGATCGCCGTCCCGAATGGAAGCCCGACAGTTTCTTCCGCCGCTTCGTCCCATAGCGCCGGCAGTTTTCGTTTTGTCGGCTCTCTGGCTTTTCTTTAGGGGTCTATTGCGGCTTCAAAAACATTACCGCCAGCGGGGGTAGCCGCAAAGTAATCGAGTAAGGCCGGTCGTTCCACGGAACCGGTTCTGCCTGCACTCCACCCGCATTCCCCACATCGGTGCCCTCATAATACTTCGAATCCGAATTCAAAATCTCGCGATAGAATCCCGCGCGCGGCACCCCCACGCGATAATTCTCGCGCACCACCGGCGTAAAGTTCCCCACCACCAACACAAATTCCTCCGGATTCCTCGCCCGTCGCAGGAATGAAAGCACGCTCGCCGCCCCGTCCCGCGCCTCAATCCACTCGAACCCCGACCACTCGAAGTCCACCTGATGCAGCGCGGGCTCTGTTGCATGCACGCGATTCAAATCCGCGATCAGCCGCTGAATTCCGCGGTGCGGAGGCGATTTCTCGAGCGACCAATCCACGCTCCCGCCTTCCCAGAATTCGCCTCGCTGTCCCAACTCTCCGCCCATGAACAACAGCTTCTTCCCCGGATGTGCATACATGTAGCCGAACAGCAGCCGCAGGTTCGCAAATTTCTGCCAGTCGTCCCCCGGCATTTTCTCCAGGAGCGCGCGTTTCCCATGTACCACCTCATCATGCGAAAGCGGCAACACGAAATTTTCGTGGAACGCGTAAATCATCGAAAATGTAAGTTCGTTGTGGTGATATTGCCGGTGAATGGGATCGAGTGCGATGTAGTTCAGCGTGTCGTTCATCCATCCCATATTCCACTTCAAATCGAATCCCAGCCCTCCCACATACGTTGGCCGCGAGACTGCAGGCCATGCCGTCGATTCCTCCGCGATCATCAACGCACCGGGATGCTGCGCATGCAGCACCTCGTTCAACCGCTTCAGGAATGCAATCGCCTCCAGATTCTCTCGTCCGCCAAATTGATTCGGAATCCATTCACCTGCATTTCGCGAATAATCCAGATACAGCATGGATGCCACCGCGTCCACTCGCAGCCCGTCAATGTGATATTTGTCCACCCAGAAAAGCGCGTTCGAAACCAGAAAATTTTGTACCTCATTTCGCCCGTAGTTGAAAACCAGCGTGCCCCAATCCGGATGCGCGCCCTTGCGCGGGTCTGCGTGCTCGTAGAGGTGCGTCCCATCAAACATTCCTAGCCCGTGCGAATCGCGAGGGAAGTGCGCCGGCGTCCAATCCAGAATCACGCCGATGCCTTCCTGATGGCACCTGTCGACGAAATACATGAAGTCCGCGGGAGATCCATACCGGCTCGTCACCGCAAAATATCCCACGGTTTGGTAACCCCACGAAGCGTCCAGAGGGTGCTCCATAATCGGCATGAGTTCGATGTGCGTGTAGCCAAGCCCCTTCACATACGGAATCAACTCGGCCGCCAATTCGCGATACGTCAGCCAGCGATTTTCCTCTTCGGGTTTGCGTCGCCACGCACCCGCATGAATCTCGTAAATCGTCATCGGCGAATGTTGCCAATCGCGCGCCGCGCGCGTTTCCAGCCACGTCGAATCTTTCCAGGCGTACCCATCAATGTTGCATACCACCGACGCGCTCTTCGGCCGCACCTCCGCCGCAAAACCGTAAGGGTCGTCCTTCAGCCCGATGCGCCCGCCTTCGCGCGACAATATCTCAAACTTGTAAATCGCGCCTTCGCCCAGGCCCGGCAGAAATATTTCCCAAATCCCCGTTGGCCCGCGGTTGCGCATCGGATAGACGCGCCCGTCCCACGAATCGAAATCACCGACCACGCTTACCCGCTGCGCATTCGGCGCCCACACGCCAAATTGAACGCCCTTTACGCCCTCTACCTCGCGGACGTGCGCGCCCAGTTTTTCGTATTTCAGGTAATGAGTGCCTTCGCCGGAAAGATACAGGTCGTAATCGCTCAGTAGCGGCCCAAACGCGTAGGGATCGTGCCCCTCAGCCGTGTTTCCATCCGCAAATCGAAATTGCAGCTTGTACCAGGCCGGCAAGACTCGATCGCCGGATTTCCAATTCGCAATGTCAGCAGGCAGGATCGCTTCAAAAAGTCCATCGGGATGAATCAACACCGCGGGGAAAATCTTCTTGCCCTCACTCAAAACCACATTTACTTCCACCGCTCCCGGACGCAACACTCGCACTCGCAGCGATTTCGTCCCGCCTCGCTCCACCCAGTGCGGACCAAGAATTCGAAATGGGTCCGAATCCTCTCCTCTGGCTAATCGTCCCAGCTCGGCTTCCAATTCGTTTCCAGCCGATTGCGTTGCTTTGAGCTTCGTTTCGTCCAACGTGCTATCTCCCGATTTCGGCTCTTTCTTTTCCATGTATGTACACGCCGCTTGCCCCGCATCCCCGCCACGTGCGCACCCATCTTACCGGAGCGCGATGCACTGTCCAAATTTTCCCCGCGCGTATATTATCTCCGCGAAGCTTTCCGTGCGATGGCGCGGCCGTAAGAGGGAGACTTCTTATTCTTATGCCCAAGGGCTCGATCACTTTCGACGCGGTCGTCAAAATTGGCCTTACCCTGCCTGGGGTCGAGGAAGGAACCTCATGGGGTAATCCCGCACTCAAGCTTCGGGGGCAAATGCTCGCTGGGGTTCCAACCCACCGCAGCGCGGAACCCAATTCGATCGTCGTTCGAATTGGATTCGATGATCGCGCCGCGTTGCTCGCAGAGGCTCCGGACACCTACTACATAAAGGACCACTACCTCGGCTATACAGCTGTCCTGGTCCGGCTCCAAAGCATTCAACCAGATCAGCTTAGGGATTTGCTCGGCGCCGCGCACAAATTTATGTCGCACAAATATGCAAAACGCTCCGCTGCTCCGAAACGCCGCAGCCCCGGCAGGAAAAAATCGACAAAGGATCCGGAATGACATCCGATAAAAACGCGCGCCGCAATTTCCTGAAATCCGCGAGCGCAGGAATCGTTTCATCGGCCGCAGCCTCTGCCGCGATGTTCGGACCGCCCTTGAACGCGTCGACCACCACCGCGCAGGTGCACACAACCACGTCGCACGTCCACGACGTCACGTTGTTTGGCGCGAAAGGCGACGGCAAAACACTCGACTCTCCCGTCATCAATAAAGCAATCGAAGCCGCGGCAGCCGCCGGCGGCGGCACCGTTTTCTTTCCCGCGGGAACCTATCTCTGCTATTCAATTCATCTGAGGAGCAACGTCGCTCTTCATCTCGATCACGCCGCCACAATCCTCGCCGCTGATCCGCCTGCTGATTCCCCCTCCGCGGCACCCGCCTACGATCTCGCCGAATCCAATTCGCCTTGGGAGAGCTACCAGGATTTCGGCCACAATCATTGGCACAACAGCCTCATCTGGGGCGAAGGACTGGAAAATATCGCGATCTACGGCACCGGTCTAATTTGGGGCAAAGGACTTAGCCGTGGCTGGGGCCCTGGCCCCAAAGCGGAAACGCCCGGCGTCGCCAACAAATCCATCGCCCTGAAAAATTGCCATAACGTCCTTCTGCGCGATTTCTCGATTCTTCACGGCGGCCACTTCGGGATCCTTGCCACTGGCGTGGACAATCTCCACATCGATTCACTCAAAATTGACACCAATCGCGACGGTATGGACATCGATTGCTGCCGCAACGTTCGCGTCTCCAATTGCAGCGTCAATTCTCCCTGGGACGACGCCATCTGCCCCAAAAGTTCCTTCGCCCTGGGCTACGCCCGCGCCGCCGAATTCCTCACCATTGATAATTGCTACGTCACCGGAGCGTACCAAGAAGGAACTCTTCTCGACGGCACATTCAAGCGTTTCGCACCTGACGAAAAAGTCGGCCGCAACGGCCGCATCAAACTCGGCACCGAATCCAATGGCGGCTTTCGCCACATAACCATATCCAATTGCATTTTCGACGGCTGCCACGGCCTCGCCCTCGAATCCGTTGACGGCGCCCTGCTCGAAGACATCGTCATCACCAACATCACCATGCGCGACATCGTCTCCGCTCCCATCTTCATGCGCCTCGGCGCGCGCATGCGTGGCCCCGAAGGCGTCCCGGTTGGTGCGCTGCGCCGCATCCTTATCAGCAATTTGGTTTGCTCCAACGCAGCGTCCAATATCTGCTCCATAATTTCCGGCATCCCCGATCATCCAATCGAAGACATCAGGCTCGAAAATATTCTGATTCAACATCAGGGAGGGGGTGCTGCAGAAAGCGCCTGGCTACATCTTCCAGAAAAAGAGAAGGACTATCCCGAGCCAACCATGTTTGGCGCCACGCCCGCCCACGGCTTCTACCTGCGCCACGTACAACATCTAAGAATGAACGGTGTGAAAATCATCACCCAGCAGCCTGACGCGCGCCCCGCCTTTGCCCTCGACGACGTCCAATCCACCGATTTCTTCCAGGTCAAAGCCCCGCATCCCGCGACCCCCGGCGTCCCCGTCTTCTCGCTGAAAAATGTCCAGAATTTCTCTGTCGGCCGCAGCAAACCGGTCCCAGACACCGACCTCGACGCCGCAGAGGAAAAAGAACTCTAGTCACGCCGGCGCATTTCACATAGCGGCACGGTACGCTTGCCCGCCGTTTTCTGCAGGGACGTGACCGCAGAGCAATCATTCCCGCAGTTTTTTATTCGATATCCCGATTCACAATCCCAACCCGAAACACCGGCTTCGCCTTTTCCGCCGCTTCGATTTCAAACGGTTGCTCCGTCTTCGCGGCATCGTAATCCCGCCAAAGCCAGATCATCTCCTCTGGAAACTCCGCTGCGCCTTGTCCCGAATTGTGCGTCCCCTTGCCAAAGCTGAAATGAAAATCATAGTCCTTCAGTTTCAGCGCGTTCGCCATGCGAATGTTCGCCAGCGGCCAGCTTCCGTAACGGTCCTGCTCCATATCCTCCGCTCCATCCTGCAGCCAGACGCGAATATTCCTCTTCGGTTCGCGCAACACCTTCTCCGCATAATCCTGCCCGCCGTCAGGCAAGCTCGGATCTTCTTTCCACTGAATGCTCGTAAAACTTCCAATCCATGAAATCACGCGGCTGAATTCCTCCGGAATCTGCCACGCCGCGTTGAAGCTGCAAATACCTCCGGACGAAAGCCCCGTAATCGCGTGGCTGAAAGCGTCCTTGCGAATGTTGTACTTTGCCTCCACTTCCGCCAGCACCTCATCACGCAGAAACCGCGCGTAGCGGTCGCTCACCGTGTCGTACAGCGTGCTGCGCATGGAATCCTTCATCGTCCGTTTCCATTTGTCCGAATAAGCCTTTACGAAATTGTAGGTCGGCGTGCCCGGCGAATTCGTGATGTCTCCCGGATTGATGAAGACGCAAATCATCACCGGAATTTTCTTCTGCGCGATCAGGTTATCAATCACGTTTAGAATGGGATTGTTGCCATTGCGGTCGGTATAGCCGCCGCCGTCTTGAAATACCATGAGTGCCGCCGGCGTTTTCGGATCGTATTCTGCGGGAACGTAAATCCAGTATTCGCTTTTCATCCCGTCGTAAATCCTGCTTGTGTGAACGATCTTTTCCGAAAGCTTCCCCGTGGGAACATCCTTCTGCAAATACGAAAGCGCCCCGAACGCGGGCATGTCCAGCCGCCCTCCAAACTTCTCTTTGTTCACCACGTAATAAAACGAATGCAGCTTGCCGACCGGTTCCACGCGGGCGTCCACATACCAGATGTCTGTCCCTGCGATGCGCCGCATTGGTTCGCCGGCACGCGTGTCTATCACCAGCCATGCCGGCAAATCAGACTCCACAGCAAAAAAGAAGTCCGCGCCCATTCCCATCCAGGCGGTCCCAGCCTTCAAATCTTTCGCGTCGAAACTCGCGGCAATCGCGCCCTTCAAACCGGAATCGCCCGCCTTCGCCATGGCAATTAATTGCGGCGCGGTCAACTTCTCCGCCGCATTCGCCGGCTGACACGCAAATATACCCAGCAGCGCCGCAAAACAAGCGCTCCAAACCAACCGTCGCATCATTGAAATACCTCGAATGGATTTTCGCATCACGATCCCGCGCCTTGCCCAAACTGCGCCGCCATCATAACGCCATGCCTGCAAAATCATCACCCGTAAGAAATTGATAATGCCTGCAATGTGTGGCGACCCAGAAAATACGGCCGGCTTCAAGAGTGAGCGTGGCGCAACCGCGCCGCCGCTGCACCTGCCTCTATTGGCGTCCGCTAGAAGGCGATCGTGCATGCCACGGGGCGGGGATGAACCGGCATCCTCCATCATGAATATTTGATGAATTCTGCTGTGACCATCTTGACGGCACGTCCCGCGCGCTCTACCCTCATTCCGCAATGGCTAAATCCGAGCTGGATCGGCTCCAACGCGCCTACAAAAAAGCAGTCGACAGTTGGGTGAAAGCAATTCGCGCCGAAGAAGCGCTCGCCAGCAAAGATCACTCAATGATCGCTTTCGAGCGTTGGGACAAGGCCAGTTTCAAGTCTCAAGACGCCCAGGCCAAAGTAAAAACTGCCCATGAGAAATACAAGGATGCGCTTCGCCGCCTGAACTACGGAATTTAGGCCCTTTCCTGACTCACGCCGCAATAAGTCATTCGCGTGCGCCTTTAACTGTCACAATCCACGCTTTCCCGCCTGCACAAACTCAGCCCGCATCAATCGGCGCATCGGTCGCGCCTTCCAACATGCTGACAACAAACATACTTACCTCGACCCGCCCGACTCTCCCGTGTTCGGTGCCCGGCGTGCATCTACCGAGTTGTTCGCAAGCTTGGTAAGAAACCTGAAGTTTCCAGCTATCTCGAATCTGTCCTTCAGGTGTTCTTGAAGCCTTCGTCATCATCACTCCAAGCTAATGATTTCGGGAGTTTTGCCAACACTCCTTGATGAGGAGTGTGCTTTTGGAAAAATCACCGGCATTTCTCGCGACAAATGCTCGCATACCCCACCAGGGAGTATGGACACGATTTTGGAACTACAGACTCAAGGAGAAAACATGAAAAGGAATCAAAAGGGTTTTTCGCTTATCGAATTGCTGATCGTCGTGGCGATCATTTTGATCATCGCGGCAATCGCGATTCCGAACTTGCTCCGCTCGCGTATGGCGGCCAACGAAGCTTCAGCGGTCGG
>Ga0070765_100000360_pt1 | contig 27198 bp, 27 predicted proteins | sample HubBroMetageWFT5_FD_71516 | JGI IMG/M metagenome (GOLD analysis project Ga0070765, IMG submission 71516) | Warmed and freeze-thawed soil microbial communities from the Hubbard Brook experimental Forest, New Hampshire - Hubbard Brook CCASE Soil... | ecosystem: Environmental > Terrestrial > Soil... | reverse complement strand
TCTTGCCAGGGTAAATCCCTATCGCGCGACGGCCGTGGTTCTGCCTTCTCAAATCCTTCAGAAAATCCGCATAGCTTGTTTCGCGCTCTTCTGAATTGAGGAAGGGATACGAGTACCAATCAAAGAATGGTGCCAATGCCTTGCGAAACCGCTCGAAATCAAAATTAGCCACATTGCGAATCAAACGGTGCGTGGGAAGGATGGTCAATCCGCGGGAGTGCGAATTTATAAATGTCATCATCGCGAATTCATAGGCCGCCTGCGAATCGGTTTTCCCCATCTTCTCGCGGCACGCGTTGCGAAAATTTAGCGCTGTTTCATAGCGGTGATGGCCGTCCGCGATGATGATCTTTTTATCCGCCATCGCCGTCTGGATCCGCCGAATGAAAGCCACATCATCCGTCGGCCACAACCGGTGCGTCACACCAAATTCATCGTGTAATTCAAGCGGCGCCGGCGTGCGTGCAATTTCTTCCAAATATGTATCGATCGTTCTCGCGCGATCGTCGTAAAGCATGAAGAGCTGGCCTGTCTGGACGTGCAGATGCCGCAGCAATTCCATGCGATCGGCCTTGGGAGCCGTCAATGTGCGCTCGTGCGGGAAAACAACCTTTGCGCTGTAATCTTCCAGCCGGCCCAGCGCGATGAAGCCAATTCGCACCTTGCGGGTGTTCGTGCCGGGGACCATATACTCTTGCGAGTACACATAAATAGAGGGAGTCTGGTCTTGTAGCAATATTTTTTGCGTGATCCATTCATTCAATTTCTGTTGGGCGCGCGTGTAAACGTTGTTTTCGGCGGAATCGTCGGGAGAGACCTTGCCTTTCTCTATGGCGATTAAGTTGTACGGGCTCGCGGCGTAATAGCGCTCCTGCATCGCCGGAGTGATTTTGTCGTAGGGCTGGGTGAGCACTTCATCCGGCTTCACTTTGTTTGTATCGTAGCGTAGCGCGCGAAAGGGCTGGATTTCGGCCATGTGTACTCTCGTAGCGGAGCGAGCGCCGCGGAAACGAAGCATTGTAGCAGCCGCGGCCGTCGAGTTGTAGCCTTCCTGTTTGCGTTTGCTCAGGTGCAGCGCGGCCGCAAAGTGACAATTGTCTTAACCCAACATAAAATTCAAGCTACTCGCAGAACAGAACCTTTCAGGGAGCTGAACTGAATGCCCCAGGTGGACAACCGCTTTGCCGCTGTGCGCGCCCTGATCTTTGATCTCGACGGCACTTTGATCGATTCGAAACTCGATCTGGCTCTCTCGATCAACGCCACACTGAGAAAGATGGGTCGCGTCCCTTTGCCACACGAAAAGATCTTTGGAATGGTCGGAAGCGGCGCGTCCGTGCTCGTTCAGCGCGCCTTGGGATTGACGGACGTCACACATGCGGAAGTCGAGACCGGGCTGGCCTATTTTCTTAGCTATTACCGAAGCCACATGCTCGACAATACCGTGGCCTATCCAGGAGTTCGCCAAGGTTTAGAGCTTCTGGAAAAATATCCAATGGCAATTCTGACCAACAAGCCGGTCAACTTCAGCCGTGCAATCCTCGACGGTTTAGGCCTTTCGCGGTATTTCCGTTTCATTTATGGAGGTAACAGCTTCGAGCAAAAGAAGCCGCATCCCATGGGCGTGGAGACTCTTCTGCGTGAACTCGCCTCCCAGCCGCAGGAAGCCATGATGGTCGGAGATTCCGAAATTGATATTCAAACCGCGCGAAACTCAGGAATTTGGGCTTGCGGCGTTACTTACGGTCTCGGAACGGAGAGTTTGAAACAATTTCCACCGGATCTGATGCTCGATAGCCTTACCGAACTTCCCGCATATCTCGATGGTCACGCTAGCTGAGCAACGGCTAGTGTCGTCCGCACTATTTTTTTCCGTAAGCGCCTTTGTACCATTCCCAAGTGCGCCGCAAACCTTCCTCGAAGTGTACCAATGGTTTGTACCCCAGCACTTTCTGCGCCAGCGAGATGTCCGCTTGCGAATCGCGTATGTCTCCCGTGCGCGGTGGATCGTATTTCGCCTGAATTTTCTTTCCGCTGATCTTCTCCAGCAATTTTAGAACCTGGTTCAGCGTTATACGCGCTCCGGTTCCCCCGTTGAACACCATTCCGGACGCGCCTTGCGCCTCGCACGCGCGCAACGTCTCGTCCACAATATTTTCAATAAAAGTGAAATCGCGAGACTGCTCTCCGTCGCCGAATACTACCGGCTGCTGCCCCTCGATCACCGCCAGCATAAAGCGCGAGAGCACTCCGGAATACTGCGAGCTGGGATCCTGCCGCGGCCCGAACACGTTGAAATAGCGCACGCAGGCATTCTCCAGCCCGTAAACGCGGCCAAACACCTTCGCGTAAAGCTCGCCAACATATTTGGTAATCCCATACGGAGAAATAGGATCCGCCGGCATCGCTTCAGTCTTCGGGAGCGTGGGCGTCTCTCCGTATGCGGATGACGACGCGGCAAAAACAATCCGCCGCACCTGGGCATCTCGGGCGGTTACCAACACGTTGAGCGTCCCATCGATATTTACGAAGTTCGTCTCGATAGGATTCTGCACCGACCGCGGAACAGAGGTTCGCGCAGCTAAATGAATTACGTAATCGGCGCCGTTGCACGCTGACTGCACCGCAGCCAAGTCCGTGATGGTGCCCACGCGAAGATCGATCTTGGAGCGTACATTCGCGAGATTGGATTCTTTCCCGGCTGAAAGATCGTCCAGCACCACCACTTGGTGGCCGCGACGAACCAGCTCGTCCACGATATTAGAACCTATAAACCCTGCCCCGCCCGTAACCAGATAACGCATTCGGGAAATCTCCTTACGTGATGACAATCAGCTATAAAATGATATTTCCGATACGCTTTACTATAGCCCGGCACCCAACGGCCAGTCATAATTATTCGTCTTGTTTCTTGCTACTCGGCAACTCCACGGCTGGACAAGTGCGTCTCAAGTCATGAAGAGTATGCATAAACATTTCGAGCGAGATTTGTTCCTCATCGCGCTTACCACGGTCATGACGGCCGCGTGGTCCTTGCAAATATCCGGACCTCCTCAGAGGCTCGAAGCCGCAAATGGAACTTTACTTGAAAAGGCCGCTGGCGAAACGCCCATGCCTTTCCGCATCGGCGAAACGCTGAATTATGATGTAGCTTGGTCCGCCTTCGCGAGCGCAGCAAAGATACAGTTGTGCGTCACCGAGCATCGCGAAATTCTCGGCTCCCGAACCTGGCACTTCCGCGCATCCGCCCATACCCTGAGCCCGCTCAGGTCCTTTCTCACCATCGACGATCAAATCGATTCCTACACCGACACCGCGACGTTCGAAAGCCGGCAATATGAAATCTATCTTGATGAAATGGGAAAGAAGGACAACCAAATATTACGTTTTTCCGTCGCAGGCCGCCCGCAGAAGACTGCTTCTCCCGCCGTCGTGGTATCGGCAGGCACGCTGGATCCGCTCGGAGCCCTATATGTGCTGCGTCGGATCGATTGGCAACATGCGCCGGAATTCCGAGCGCCCGTGTTTGACGGCCAAGACCTAATCGAGATGCGCGCACACCTCCAAGCCGCAAAAGAACTCGTTGCTGTGAATGCCGGAAACTTTTCGGCGGCGCGCATTCTCGTCCGAGAATATCAACGTGGAGCAGAGGTAAAAGGGGAAAGCCTCTCGATATGCTTCGCAAACGACGCGGCTCGCACACCCATATTGCTCGAGGCTGAAATTCCTTTGGGAAGCGTGCGCATCGAACTTAGTTCCGCACCACACTAGAGGAAAATTGCGAAGGCTCTGCAAACGATTAGTTTTCGGGAACGACCCAGTCTTCCGGTGGAAAATCAATCTGCCAGAACGACGGCGAAGGGTTCAAAAACTCAACTCCCATTTGCGCCTTGCCAGCCTGGGGGTTGCCGAAATACACCACCCGGCATTCCTGCGTTTGATGCGTGGCATTATTCGAGACAAACAATTTCTGATTTACTACCACCTGTGCCGACAACGAAATCAACGCGCCATGCGCATTCACCACCAGCGTTCGCGTCTCTTCGCTGAACTCCTGAGTCTTCGCGTCCTTCCCCCGCACCAGTATGGGAACGCTTAACAGCACGCGCATGCTACGGCGTCGGCCAGGATCTGTGGCCCAAGCTTGACGGTCTTTTGGCGAAGCTAGCGTCGAACCCATAATGATTCACTTTAGCCGGCGCCGGCGTTGCGAGCAATGGGACTAAGGGACAGGTGCGTAAATTCAGTAAACACCGGGCCATGCCCGGACCAAGTCGAGAAGCAGAAATCGGCCGTAGTTAAATAACAGAAAACAATATACTTGCGATCAACAATGGACAATTTTTTCGCGGTGTTCTTTCACATGCCTGGTGGCGTTCCGGGTGTCCACCACCAGCTTCGCGTTCTTCACAATTTCGTCAACCTTATAACTCGAGTGATCCGTGGCAATCAGCACGCAATCGTACTTTGCTAGCTGCTCGGGAGTTAAATCCACAGAACGCATGTGCGAAAAATCGTAGTGGCGCATTTTATGTAGCGCCGGGAAATACGGATCGTTGTAATCGAGTTTGGCTCCGCTGGCGGTCAGCAATTCCAGCAGCTTCAGCGATGGAGATTCGCGCAAATCGTCCACATCTTTCTTGTAAGCCACCCCTAGCAGCAGAACTTTGGAGCCTTTTAAACTCTTCTCGCGTTCGTTCAGCGCTCTTACGAGCGCGTCCACCACGTGATACGGCATCGCCGTATTAATCTCGCCGGCCAGCTCGATAAACCGTGTGGCGAAATCGTACTCCCGCGCTTTCCACGAAAGGTAGTACGGATCCACAGGAATGCAATGGCCTCCCAGGCCGGGTCCAGGATAAAAAGGCATGAAGCCAAACGGCTTGGTCGCCGCGCTGTCAATCACTTCCCATATATCCAGGTCCATACGCAAGGAAAGCTGTTTTAGCTCGTTCACCAAAGCGATGTTCACGCAGCGAAAAATATTTTCCAATAATTTCACCATTTCAGCGGCGCGCGTGGAACTTACCGGAACCACTTTCGATACGATTTGCGCGTAAAGACCAGCAGCCGCTCGTCCGCTGGGAGGGTTGATGCCTCCCACGATTTTGGGAATCTGCGCCAGTCCATACTGCTTGTTTCCCGGATCTTCGCGCTCCGGAGAAAATGCCAAATAAAAATCCGTCTTGACGTTCTCCGTCCCTTCGCCCCTTGCGATCGGGCAATGCAGTCCGCCCTTTTCGAGAATCGGCAACACCAGTTCTTCCGTTGTCCCCGGGTAAGTGGTGCTTTCCAGCACGATCAGTTGGTTCCGCTGTAGATTTGGCGCGATGGACTGCGCGGTTTTTTCCACGTAACTCAAGTCCGGTTCACGGCGTTCATCCAGCGGGGTGGGAACGCAAATCAGCACCGCATCCATCTCGCGCAGGCGCGTGAAATCCGTGGTCGCATCAAAACGCTTGCCCTGCACGTGATGGTTGATCTTATCCGCTGGTATGTGTTGGATATAAGACTGCCCGGCGTTGAGCTTGGTTATTTTTTCCTGGTCGGTATCGAATCCCGTCACTTTATGGCCCACGTCAGCAAACCTCAGCGCCAACGGGAGGCCTACATAACCGCACCCAATAATCCCGATTTTCAGGTCCTTCCCTGCAAAAAAATCCGGTTTACGCTCTACGGCCATTCTATTTCCTCTCTTGGGAAGCGATTGCGACGCGGATGCAGCGTCAAAGAACCGCAATTTGGGTGCAAAACACTATAGCAAGAATCTGAAGGACCACAAAGATTGCCCCTCATTATAGCGTGCAAAGACTGCAATTGGCTGAACCTTCTCGCTTTGAAGCGAGCGTAGCTTCGCACTCTGCGCCTATATGCTTGTTAATTCGGGATTCAGCGCCGAGGAAGGCGAGCTAATGAGCGTTGCGGCCAACCATGGCGGAGAGATTCGTGAATATAATGAGGCGAAGATCGAAAAAGAAGCTTCAATTCGACCGCTAGTATCAATCGCGTTCCAAGCGCTTTTGTATCGACGTGTCGCCTCGCCATCCATTCACTTGCGCCCGGCCTGTGATTCCCGCCTTCAGCCAGCGGCGGTTGGTCCTGCGTAATATCGTTCAGAAATTTCTAAACGAAATGCGGCCGCTCTGGCCGCGGGCCCACCAGGCGCATGCCGCCTTTCAACACATTGATGGGTTCGTGCGTTCTAAGCCTCTGTTTGCAAGCACTTGGCCATTGCCTTTTCCGCGGTTAAGTTATTCGCTCCGCTTTCTTGCTACTTCGTTGTTATCCTTTCTCCCCTGCGTTATTCTCGTTTTCAATGGTTGATATTCATACCCACATCCTTTTTGGCCTTGATGATGGTGCCGAATCGCTCGATGTGTCCGTGGCCATGGCTGAAATGGCTATTAAAGACGGAATTACTCACATCGCCGGCACTCCTCACGCGCATCCCAATCACGACTTCATTCCCGAATTGGTAAAAGAACGCCGCGATGAAATGCAATCCCGCTTCGAAGGCCGCCTCACCTTTGCTACCGGATGCGACTTCCACCTCAGCTTCGAAAATTTGCAGAACATACGCCTCTACCCCGAGCGCTACACGCTGAACCAGAAGAATTACCTGCTGGTGGAGTTTGCGGACTTCTCCATCCCGCCCTCTATGGACCAGGCGCTCCACGATCTTCAGCTCGCGGGGCTCCAGCCGATCATTACGCATCCCGAAAGAAACCCGCTGATTCGCGTGAAAGCCGATCGCTTATTTCGCTGGATAAGGCAGGGTTGTTACGTGCAGGTTACCGCGCAGTCGCTACTGGGGAAATTTGGCAGGTCGGCGAAAGAGTCCGCCGAGGAATGGCTCGATGCCGGCGCCGTGCACTTTCTGGCAAGTGACGCGCACAATATTACGTCGCGGCCACCAATCCTAAGCGAGGCCTTTACCTATTTGCGTAAAGCTCACGGCGAAGAAGTCGCCCGCGCCCTGCTGGTGGACAATCCGCTGGCAGCCTTCGAGGGTCGCCCGCTTCCGTTCGTGCCGCAATTGGCCGAAGACGCCGGCTTAAGCCCCGGCGCCACGCCCGTCCGCAAGAAAAAGCGCTTCTGGATTTTCTGACGCTTGTCTAATTCCTAAGTTTGCAGCGGTCCGCGCCGTGCTCTTTCCTCGCGTTTCTGATTTTGTGGCGGCCCGCCTTTAGGCGGGCGTCTGGTGCTTTGATTGTTTTTCTCGTTGCCATCCTGAGCGAGGCGCTTTATGCCGGCTAACGGAAACAGCGAGCGTAAAACGAAAAGCAGATCGGCAAATCTCATTCCCAAAATGGGAATCGCCGTGTCGCGGTACGGTACGGTCCATAGCACACAGGTCCTTGTATTTTCCAAAATCCGTGTTACTTTTTTTGAAAATTAATTTTAAAAAAAATTAGAGCGCTTCACCGAGAGCCAACCACGCAACACCGCGGGCCCTCTCTGCTGCCTAGGACATAAAAAACGGGAGAACAACATGAAGAGATTTCGAACCGGACGCCCCGCGCCCCAATCGGCCGGTGTTCAGACCGGTCCCATGGCGCCCACACGCATAAATGATCCCGGTGAGTGGATTGATACTCCTCACATTGTCAAAGTCATCCCCATAGCTTGCGATGGTCGTGACCAAGAAAATCCGGCTGCCGCCCTTACGCGGGGCGTAAGAAAAGATCGTTCCAATATCGTTTATCCCAGCTCTGGGCAGAGAGAATCCGTAACAAAACAGCAATCTCTACCCGGTTGCGCAAAATATAGAAAGCGACGTAACTTCCTGAAAATAGAGCAGGGGGGAAATTCTACCCGGGGACACAACCACTTGCCCTGCGGTGGGAGTCGGAAGTACCGGCGGCTCGATGATATACTCGGCGGTTTACAACCATGACAAAAACGAAGGTAGCGAGCGCCCATGAAAATTGAAGCGTTCAACGAACGCCTCCGCGACGCAATTCTGGTCGTTGACGGCGCCATGGGCTCGCTGCTCTATGAATCCATCGGCCCACAGCGCTGCGTGGACGAGCTCAACACTCTCGTGCCCGACGCCGTCTTCAACGTCCACCAGCGCTACCTCGAAGCCGGCGCCCAGATCATTGAGACCAACACTTTCGGCGCCAACCGCCACAAGCTCGGCCTCTTCGGCATGGCTGAACGTGTTGCGGAATTAAATCATCGCGGAGTAAAAATCGCTCGCGAAGCCCGCGAAGCCGCCAAGCACGAAGTTTTGATCGCCGGCTCCATTGGCCCGCTCGGAATCGTCCAGCACGTCCGCGAACTTCCCGACGAAGAAATCTTCGCTATTTTCAAAGAGCAAGCGGGTGCCCTCGAAGAGCGTGGCGTGGACCTCTTCCTGCTGGAAACTTTCACCGACGTGGAAGAACTCCTCGCCGCCATTGACGCCATTCGTTCTTTCTCGCGCCTGCCTATCGTGGCCCAGATGACCTACTCCGACGAAGGCACCACCTTCGGCGGCAATCGCCCCCAAGATTCGTGGGCAAAACTGAAAGGAAAAAATATTCAGGCCATCGGCGCGAATTGCACCATCGGCCCGCAGCTTTTGCTTCCCGTCCTCCGCGAACTTGCTTCCTGCGCCGCGCTGCCGCTGTGCGTTATGCCTAACGCAGGTTTCCCCAAGCGCGTCGGTGACCGCATCGTTTATCCGCGCTCCTCGCCGGAATATTTTGCACTCTTTGCCCAGGAAGCTGCCGAGTTGGGCGCGCGCCTGATCGGAGGCTGTTGCGGAACAACGCCGGAACACATCCACGCCATCGCCGAAGCGGTGAAGAAGATTCACGTGGATAAAGCAAATGGGGTGAAACCGGTGAAGGCCCGTTCCATCGAAGTATTCGAGCCTGCTGAAAGATTTCGCCGCGTCGCAACACGCGAGCCTGATAGCAAGCTCTGGAAAAAAATCCAGGCCGGAAAGTTTGTCGTCTCCGTCGAAATTGACCCGCCCAAGGGTGTCACCGTCGAGCGTATCGTGGAACAAACCGGCCGTGTGATGGCCTCCGGTCAGGTGGATTCAATCGACATCAACAGCGGGACCTTGGCCCGCGTAGGTATGGATGCCATGGTTTTGGCGGGCGCAATCGAAGCCCATGGCTTTGAAACTATCCCGCACCTCACCACCCGCGACTCCAACATCATTGGTCTGCAGGCAATGTTGCTCGGTGCTTGGGCCGTCGGCGGCGTGCGCAACGTCCTAGTCATCACCGGAGACCCGCCATCACTCGGCGATCATCCTGAAACCAGCGGCGTCTATGAAGTGGACTCCATCGGCTTGGTGAAAGTTCTCGCGCGGCTGAATCAAGGAACCGACTGGGCCGGAAAAAGTTTGGGCGGCGCCACAAATTACACCATCGGCGTAGCCGTGAATCCTGTCGCGGAAGACATCGACGAAGAGCTGCGCCGCTTCCGGGAAAAAATCGAAGCTGGCGCGCACTTCGCCATGACTCAGCCAATCTTCGACCCTGAGCACTGGAATACTTTCCTAAAACGCCTCGGTGGCAAATCTCCTGTTCCCGTAATCGTAGGATTGTGGCCGCTCACCAGTTACAAGCAAGCTCTGCGCCTGAATAACGAAGTTCCCGGTATTGTAATTCCCGAGCCTACTCTGCGCGAAATGGAAAAAGCCGGAGACGCCGCTCGCGAACGCGGTTTCGTCCTCGCTCGCAGAATGCTCGACTGGGCCCGCACCGCAAGAACCGAGGGCATTGCCGGCGCCTATCTGATTCCCCCCTTCAAACGCTACGAAGAAATCCTGGAAATTTTCTAATGCTCACTAAAATCTCGGAGCAGCCACGATGCGGCGGAATCTCCTAGCATTTTTCGCCGTAGCGATTCTTGTCGTCCTATTCAACCCGTCCGCCTGGGGACAGAATCAGAAACCACCGATCCGGATCACCGCCGACCTTTCAGACGCCCCGCGCAAGCTTTTCCATGCCGAGATGGATCTGCCAGTCACAACCGGACCGCTCGCTCTGACTACTCCGAAATGGATCCCCGCGCAGCACATGCCTTACGGGCCAGCCGGGACGCGCTGCGGGCTGATGTCCCCCGCGCAGCACCGCGACGTTCTGGCCTTAACCGTCCTTCGAGCCGCAATTCGCGATACGAAAGGAAAGTCCGAGCCGATTCATCTAATCGTGCAGTTGGATAATGTTGTTTCTGCTGTCGGTATTCATTACCACGACGGTGAACGCTATCCCATCCTGGAGCGCGTCGAAGGAACACCTGCGTATCTGGATGACATCACCAAACCCCTAGTGTTGTCGAAGATGGAGCAACCCGAATAGATAATCTGACGATCACTAAACGAGGGCGGGCAAGGAGCTATCGAATGCATTCGCATAGCAGATCAATTTGTATCCCAGCGATCTTCACTATCTTGTTGACGGTGCCTGCTTGGGCGCAAAGCCAGAACGCACCGATTCAGATCACCGCCGACCTATCAGACGCCCCGCGCAAACTTTTTCACGCCGAGATAGATCTGCCGGTGGCTGCCGGCCCGCTCACTCTCATTACTCCCAAATGGATTCCCGGCGACCATCGGCCTACGGGCCCGGTGGATGGCATTACAGGCGTGGTGTTCACCGCGAACGGTCAAACGCTCCCATGGCGCCGCGGCGATGTGGATCTCTACGAGTTTCACCTGACGATTCCAGCGGGCGTGACTACGCTGCACGCGCATCTCGATGCCATTACTCTCACGAATGTTTCGCCGAAGTTGGCCTACCTGGAATGGGACAAGCTGATGCTCTACCCGGCTAATGTGCCCGTGCGCGACATTCCAATACAGCCTTCGGTGATCGTCCCAGCGGGCTGGGGCCTCGGCACGGCGCTTACCCCCATCGGCGACGGCGCATACCCTGTGCCAGCTTCCGGCAGCACCACGCATTTTGCCGTCACCAATGTTGAACAGCTGGAAGATGGTCCAGTCCTCACGGGCCAATATTTTCACGAATTTGCTTTGGCTCCGGAAATTTCTCCGAAGCACTACATTGACGTGGCGTCCGACATGGCCGAGGATTCCAACCTTCGTCCAGAGGCGCTGGCGGAAATCGCGAACCTCGTGCGCGAAACGGATGCGCTATATCGATCGCACCATTACAACCAATATCATTTTCTGTTGAGTCTATCCGACACCGCAGGCGGCCTAGGGCTTGAGCACGGCCAGTCCTCGGAAAACGGCATAGGCGAGAAGGAGTTCTCGGATGGAGACCACCAATTAGGGGACGCCGATCTGCTCGCACACGAGTTCACTCATTCGTGGAACGGCAAGTATCGCCGGCCGGTTGGGCTGTACCAAACCGATTTCGCCACGGCGCAGCAAGGCGCGCTGCTCTGGGTTTATGAAGGCATGACGCAATACCTGGGCAACGTGCTTGCCGCGCGCTCTGGACTTAGGTCTCAGGCACAATACCGCGACGTTCTTGCCATCTCTGCGGCGAATCTTGACTGCACGCCCGGCCGTGAATGGCGCTCGACCGCGGATACGGCGGTTGCGGCCAGCATTCTCCGCGATGGCAATCCAGCCTGGGCCAACTGGAAGCGTGGACAGGACTATTACGATGAGGGCGAGCTCGTCTGGCTTGACGCGGATACCCTGATTCGCAAGATGACCAACAATCAGAAGTCGCTCGATGACTTTCAGAAGATTTTTCTCGGTAAAGGCGGAAATACCGGGCCGCTTATCGTTACTTATACTTTCGACGAGCTCGTTCGCGACCTGAATGAAGTGGTGCCCTACGACTGGGCGACTTTTCTCCACGATCGCGTGGATAAAATCAACCCTCGTGCCGATCTTGCCGGCATCGAGCGAGGCGGCTACAAATTGGTTTACGCAGATAAGCCGAATCCTTCTGAGACAGTTATGACTGCCAATGCACCCCCAACGGCTAACGTTGGCGTGAACGCCTGGTACTCCATTGGCCTTCGGGTTAGCGCCGACAGCGAAATCAAAGATGTTCGCTGGAACGGCCCGGCTGATAAGGCAAAAATCGTTCCGGGATCGAAAATCATCGCGGTTAACGGGCAAGTCTTCTCTCCCGATGCCCTAGGAGCCGCGATTCGCGACGCGAAAGGCAAGTCCGAGCCGATTCGCCTGATCGTGCAGTTAGATAATTTTGTTTCTATCGCCGACATCGATTACCACGATGGCGAACGCTATCCCGTCCTCCAGCGCGTCGAAGGAATGCCGGTCTATATGGATGACATCACCAAGCCTGTAGCACCGCCTGCACCAGCGCAGTCCAAGTCCACAACTGAAAACCCTGAGCGATAGCGCCTTCTGGCAGGTATGACTCTTTGCCGGGTGCGCTATTTGTAAGATTAACGCGAATTTCAGCATAAAGCGCATCGAGCGTCCGGCGTGGAAAGATACGATCAAGACCTATCCGGGCTACGTCACACGCGTCATTCAGAAATTTGATCTCCCCGAGGGCACCCGGGCCGCACCGGGGCAAGAGTTTCGCTATGTTTGGCATTGCCACATCCTCGAACATGAGGACAACGAAATGATGCGGCCCTATAAGATTGTCGGCTGACAGCACCGTATTCCGCTCAGGTCGCCTCACCCACAGCAATCTAAGCCGCCTCCCGACAATCGCTGAGTGATCGCTACTGAAACGCGGGCGCCGCGTCTAACGCCGACAATGGCAACAGTCTGCATCTTATGGCTACGCATTCCATTCATCGGGAGAATCCATGAAGAGAATTGCTTTCTCGGTATTTCTGTTGGCGATGTCGACGATGGCGCAGAGCGGGCCAAGTATTTCGGTGATGGATTTCGTGAAGGTGAAGAACGCCAAAACTGCGGAAGCGACGTTTTTCTATGAGAACAACTGGAGGGTTTACCGCGAGATAGCTTTAAAGAAGGGATTCATTCGTTCGTACCGCTTGCTGCAGACGGAACTGGAGGGCGGGCCGGACTTCGATCTAATCCTGATTACCGAGTATGCGGATGCGGAGCAGTTGAAGTTAAGCGAGGAACGATTCAACACGATTATCAAAGAAATAAATCCAGGTCCTCCGAAGCTGCTAAACGGCGTGCCGCCGGCGGATTTTCGCCAATTTGTTTTCAGCAAGAAGGCGGAAACTGTAGCGGAGTCGGAGGCGCGTTAATTCAGGAAGTCGAGAATATTTCGAAGCGGCCATAGGTGTTAAGGCTTTGAGCCCACGGGTTGGAGTGTGACGGCGACCAGGCGGACTTCGCTCGAGAAAGGTGCCTGCGTGGCGCGCGAATAAGACACGTAGATGGTCTTGCCGCCGTTGGCGTCGTATTCCGCGTGGGCTAGGGCGTCGTAAACATTGTTATTGCCGGGTGCGGGCCGCACGGCGACGAAAGCTGGAGTTTCGCGAGACCACTGGCCTTCAGGTTTCGCGGACGATCGGATCACGACGTTTTGCGAAAAAGGCGGGCTGTAAAGCGCGACGTAGCATTCCAGGAATGCGTTCCAGGAGACGCTGAGGATGTTGGCGTTGTTGAAGACGGTGACCGCGTCACCAATTTGCGTGGACCAATGGCCGCCGCCGGCGTAAAAGCCCCAGGCGCTGCGAACTTGCGCGTTGGCCGGCGAGACTCTGCCCAGCTTGCAGCCGGACTTGTAGTCGCAACCGTAGGCGTACAGCATCCCATTGCTGATAAATGCCGCGGAACCGAAGCCGGGCTCGTTCTGCGTGAAGAGCAAGTCAGGATGGTCAGGCACGATTGGCGGGTTCAAGGTGGGGCGCTGAGGCTGCTGTTGGATGTTCTGCCAAATGGCGACGGAAGTTCCGATGCCTTGAAAATTAAAATTTCCAGGCCGCGCGCTGACCACCATATAAAAGATCAGAGCAGTGTTGTCGGCACGGTTGACGACGATGGCGGAGGGCCACAGCGCCCAGCGATCTCCGCAAGGCGGCGTTTGGCAGTTAGTGCCGTTGTGAGCCTGGTTGAAAGCCTGCTCCGCGGGAGTCTCCGGCAAAATCATGGTGGGCGCGCCCGCGGAATCCAGCCGTTCCTGAAAACCGGTGATGCCATCTTTCGCGTGGAGATCTTTGGTAAACGACCAGGTGTCGCTGAGCAGCGTGCGGTCTTCGTAACTTGGCTTGGCGAGAAATGTATCACCGTACAGCCAAACGGAATAGCCCTGAAACAGGGCGCTGTGGCCACCGTCTCGTCCAAGAATGTCTGGATTCGTGGGGATCGGTCCGAGATCCGTGGCTTGGACGACGGACAGGGCAGGCGGAGGTTCGGAAGATGGCGAAGAAGAAAAGAGCCTGTAGCCTTGCATAGCAAGTGCTAAAAGCGCCGCGAGGAAAATGCCGGAGCTGGATGGCCTCATGAGCCGCTCCTTGCTTCCGCCGGATGTTATGGAGGGGCCGCCCTTCAGTATCGGTAGAGTTACATTCTAAGCGAATTGTTGCCTCAGGCGTAGGTTGAATAAAAGTGATTCGTTTTTACCGCGGTAAAGTAGGTTGAGCGCTCGCGTGGGTCGGTGCCGGCGAAGGCGTTTGCGGGGGTGAAACCGAGGGCCTGGGCAATGCGCTCGGAGACGTGGAGGTGATGGGCTGCGTGGGCTTGGACGGCTTGGACGGTTTGGGCGGCGGCGCGGCGCCGCGGGTTTCGGTCAAGCCCTGCTCGGCGGCGTCGGCGGGAGGCGCGGTGTCGGCGACGTCAACTTGAACTTGTTTGCCGGTGGCGATCTTCTCAAGCGGCACGACGTTTGAAAATTCTTCCGAGGGCGAACCTTGCACAGCCTGTTGCATGAACTCTAGCCAGATGGGAAGCGCGGCGCGGGCGCCAGTTTCTTTTTTGCCGAGTGAGATGCGTTTGTCGTCATTGCCGACCCACACGCCAGCGGTAAGTTGCGGAGTAAACCCGATGTACCACGCGTCCGTGAAATCGTTTGTGGTACCAGTTTTTCCAGCGGAGGGACGGCCCAGTTCTTTCGCGCGCACACCAGTGCCGAACTGTACGACTTCTTCGAGCATAGCAACCATGGTGCGGGCCACTTCAGGTGGAACTACGTCGGTAACTTTGGGACGCGGCTCTTCCAGGACGGCGCCGTCGTAAGAAGTGACGCGGCGAATGTAATGCGGCTCAATGTGAATTCCGTCGTCGGGAAAAACGGTGAAGGCGGAAGTGTGTTCCATCAACGTGAGATCAGAAGCGCCGAGAGCAAGCGGAAGATAGGGCGGGAGCGGACTGGTGATTCCGAATTTGCGCGCGAGCGCGATTACGCTTTGCACGCCGACGTGGTCCAGAAGACGCACGGCGGGAACGTTGCGTGAATCCGCGAGCGCACGCCGATAGGTGATGCGGCCTTCGAATTTGTTGTCGTAATTGTGCGGCGAATAATTTTGGCCGCCGCTTCGGAAGGTGACGGGCTCGTCAACAACCGTGTCGAAAGGCGTGATGCCTTGCTCTAGCGCGTCGGCGTAAACATAAACTTTGAACGAGCTGCCGGTCTGTCGCAGAGCTTGCGTGGCGCGATTGAATTTGGACTCGTCGAAACTGTAGCCGCCGACCATTGCCTTGATTTCGCCGGTGGGATTGTCGATGGCGAGCAAGGCGCCTTGGGCCGCCGGTTGCTGTTCGAGTTGGACGCGCACCGTGGTGCCGGAAACCTCTTTGATGGAAACGCAGACGAGATCACCTGGCATCAGGAGTTGCGCCGGAGATTTGCGGCCGGTCCAGGAAAAATCGGCCGGCGTGAGCATAGTGTGATATTGGCCGAGCTTGATGGAAGCGAAAGTGGGTTGGACGTTGGTGACCAAGCCGGTAACGTAGTCGCCCTTTTGAAGCGAGCCGCGCCAATCTTCATTTTGATATTTGTCGAGCGTGCCAAGTTTATTCTGCAAAATATTCGGCAAGTTACCGCGCCAACCGTGGCGTCGATCGTAGGAATGCAAGCCGTCGCGCACGGCTTGATCGGCAGCCTTCTGCATGGCCGCGTTTAGAGAAGTGTAAACGCGCAGGCCTTGTTCGTGGACAGCGACGGTGCCGTAAGTGTGTTCCAGATATTCTCGGACGTCTTCGACGAAGTAAGGGGCGAGATCATTGTGCCCGGTGAAAATGTGCAGGCCGAGGGGCTCTTTCGAAGCGGCGGCAGCTTGCGCGGGGGTGATTTTGCGGTCATGCGCCATCAGAGAGAGAACCAGATTGCGCCGCGCCAGAGCGCGCTCGGGATGGGTCACCGGAGAATAGATTGGGCCGCGGATGATAGCGGCGAGCGTGGCGGCTTCGGGAATTGTCAGTTGCCCAACTGGGCGATTGAAATAATATTCGGAGGCGGCTTCAAAGCCATAATTCCCGGCGCCGAGATAAATCTGATTGCAGTACATGGTGAAGATTTGATCTTTGGTGTAGTGGCGCTCGATCTGAATAGCGAGAATTGTCTCCTGAATTTTTCGGCGCAGGCTGCGATCGGAGCGATTAAGGAAGAGGCCGCCGCCGAGTTGCATGGTCAGCGTGCTGGCGCCTTCGGCCATGCGATGGCTCGAAACGTCACGATAGGCGGCTTCGAGAACACGCGGAATGTCCACACCCCAGTGCTCGTCAAAGTGCTGATCTTCGGTGCTGAGGATGGCGTCTTTGAGCAGTTTCGGAATTTGCGAGTACGTGAGCAAGATGCGGCGCTGCAGTGCGAAGGTGCCGATGGATTGGCCGTCGTCGGCGTAGAGTTCGGTGACGACGTTGGGACGGTAATCTTCCAGGGCGTGAATTTCAGGCAAGTCGCTGGTGTAAACGAAAAGCAGCCCGATCGCAGCGCCCAAGGCAATGGAGCACAGCAAAAGGAATGTGAAGGCCAGACGGCCGAACAGCGTGTCGCCGGTGATCTTCATGGTTGCGCGATAGAACCTTTCCATGTTTCTCCATTCTATCGCATCCGCCGGGAGGCGGCGCTTGGCGGAGTTGGCGGAATGTTCTCAATTTGATGCGGGCAGGCGACGTTTGTAAATATTTGAAAATGTCTGTTATTCGGTGAATTGCTCGAGGAAATCTTAAGGTAGTATTGCCGCGTGGAAGCGAACCCCATTCTTTTTCGCGATTTGACGTACGTATTTCTGGCTGCCGTGGCGGGGGGCTTGCTCGCCTGGCGGCTGAAGCTTCCTCTCATCCTCGGCTTCGTGGTGGGGGGGATTGTCATCAGCCCTTTCACGCCGGGGCCGCATCTTTCCGACCTGCATACTTTCGAAGTATTCGCGGAAGTTGGCGTCGTACTGCTGATGTTTTCGATTGGCGTGGAGTTTTCGATTCCGGACCTGATGCGAGTGAAATGGATTGCATTGGGAGGCGGTACTCTGGGAATCCTGGCTTCCATCGGCTTGGCCCTTGGGACGGCGAAGCTGATGGGATGGAACTTGATGCAAGGTTTTGTGGTGGGCGCCACCATATCGGTGGCCAGCACCATGGTGCTCGCGCGAATGCTGACGGACAATCACGCCATGGCAAGGACGTACGGGCGGGTGATGATTGGAATCACCCTGGTGGAGGATATGGCCGTGGTTTTCATGACCGTGATCATTCCGATTTTCAGCGGGCCCGGCGAAGGGCGGCTTGCGCGGGCGGCTTGGACGTTGGGGAAAGCTGTACTGTTACTGATTCCATTGATATTCCTAGCTCTGACGGTGGTGCCAAGAATACTGCGGGCCGCGGCGCGCACCAAGGATCAAGAGCTTTTCCTGCTGTTTGCGATTGCGATTTGCCTGGTTTCCGCCGGGATTGCGCAGGCTCTGGGATTTTCAGTCGCGCTCGGAGCATTTCTGGCCGGGCTTTCCATTAGTGGGGCGAAAGATTTGCATGAAGCGCATACCGTCTTGATTCCACTGCGGGACGCGTTCGTGGCGCTATTTTTCGTATCATTGGGAACCCTGGTGGTGCCGCAGGTGATCGTTAACCATTTGCCACTCTTGGGAGAGATGCTTTTTCTTATTGTGTTTGGAAAATTCATTATTTGGACGGGAGTAATGCGTTTGTTTCGCTACTCGATTTGGACATCCATAGCAGTGGCGGCAGGGCTGACGCAGATCGGCGAGTTGTCGTTTATTTTGGTGGAAGTGGCCAGAAAATCAGGATTGGTGGGCGACCAAGTGTTTACGACAACTCTGGCCGCATCACTGATTTCGATATTTTTGAATGTGTTTATTGTTCGCGCGATTATGAAATGGGTGGAGCCAAAGTTACCGGCGGAAAAATTAGCCAGTGCATAGGTCTTGAGTGAGTTCTACCGCGATGCCCGCGTTACGATTCCTCGCGGACTCCTAAAGCGATTCTTCCGCTTCGCCTACGGTGTCGTAGGATTTAATAAGTTGTGAGACCTTGGTCATTTCGATCAACGCTTTTACCTGCATGTTCAGCCCAACAACAGCTATCCGTTGAGGTTTTTTCTGGGCGGCTACGTAGGCGCCGACCAAAGCTCCCAGCCCGGCCGAATCTATAAATGGGACGCCGCTGAAATCGAGAATAACGACTGGGGAATTTTCCGCGCGGACGGCCGACTGAAATCCGAAGATGGTCTGGATATTCAGGGAACCCTTCAGCCGCACGATTTTCTGGCCTTCGCGGTTGCCGGGCGAGACCACAATTTGAAGATTTTCATTTGGCATGGCGTGTCATCTTAGCGAAACCCACGGCGCGGATTGTTAACGTTGTGTTACAAACCGCTGGGAGGCGCCGATACGCTCTCCAGAATACTTAGATAAGTCTAATTCCATCTCTGCCGGCATTTCTGGCAATTCCCGGGGGAAGCTGTCAGTAAATTGTTACGGGTCCAAACGCGCACGCAAAGCTGGCGGGACGACCGGGCACAGCTCATCTTGACCGCGGAACGCGCGGTAGCGGACCCGCGCGACGAAATCGTACACAAAATCACGCAAACCGCGAGGGACGCGGCTCAAAATCTTGGCGAGAGGCCGCCAAGCGCCGCCCAGGCGCTGCATGGCGTAGAGCGAGGCATTCGAGCGCGTGAGCAACGTTCTATCGCGTGTGAGGACCACGAAAGAATCCGGCAGGCTGGACCGCTGGTCCGCGGAGAGAAGAGACTTTATCGTTTCGCCTTGCAGCGGCGCGAACCGAAAGGCGTTTCCCGTACGGTCATGTTTCAAAACAAATTTAACGGCGCGATGACACAAGCCGCAGTGGCCATCGTAGAAGATATATTCGGTTTCTTGCGCGTCCGGGAGCACAGAAAAGGATAGCACGATGCGCAGAGACGCATACCTATCGATGCAGGAAGAAATGATTTTGCGTTGGGCCAGGATGGGTGTAATTTCCGCGCGGGGGAAGACTGGCTATGTGTTTTTCTGCGGTGGCGAATTTTGTTGGCAGCGGGGCCTTGGCTGCGATCGGGGTGGTCACGTTGCGGAAGGTGAAGCACCGACGCGAATTGCTTTTCGCGTCGCTGCCCACGCTGTTTGCGATTCATCAATTCATCGAGGGGTTCGTCTGGCTAGGGCTGGACGGAATACTTCCGCCTACGGTGACTCACGATATGGGTGCGGCTTTCATGTTATATGCGCAGGGACTGCTTCCTTTTTTGCTGCCGCTGAGCGTGCTGCTATTTGAGCCGGACGGCGCGGGGCGCAGACGCATGTTGCCGTTCCTAGTAATCGGCACGGGAACGACGCTTTATATATTGTGGGCGCTTACGGCCTTTCCGACTCAGGTGTATGAGAAGGCGAACACCATCGTGTACATCAATCAGGCCACGAACAATACGGCGGTCGCGGTGCTGTATGTGATTGCCACCTGCGGGTCGCTGTTTTTCTCCAAGGTCCGAGCCATGGTGCTGTTTGGCATAGCTAACCTCGCGATTCTGCTGGCGGTGATGGCGTTCAAGCGCTACGCGTTTACATCCTTGTGGTGCGCTTACGCGGCGATTGCAAGCATGATCATCCTGGCGTATTTCTGGAAAAGCAGCAAGCTGCGTCCTCTTGTTTACGTGAAGCCGTTGTGGGCGCGAGCTTAGGATTTTACCGGCTGCGATGGGGACCGTTGAGATTGTGAAGGTCTTCTTGGCTATCGCTTCAACAAGCGGGATAAACTTGAACGGCGATTCGTGTTTCACCTTCGGCTGGCCGGGTGATTCTTCATTCTCTGCGATCTTTCTTGGTTTTTCCGGCATTTTTGGTGAGATGCCAAGCGTCACACCAGGAGCAGAGATAGGCGCGCAGATCTTTTGGCGCGTTCGCGGACGCGATCTGGTGTGCGGCAGTGGCCAGGGCTTCGCCTTCCGTTGCGTACATGCGCTTCCCGCTTACGGGGCATTTTGATTCGTTGTCGAACACGATTTTTCCCGGCTACTGCCTTGTCGCGATCCAGCGATTCAACTTTACAGCTTTCCTTTCCACCGGGCGAACCGCATTTCTGCTGTCCCAAACAAGCAACAGGAGCCCTGCGAATCAGAGTTAATCTGTGGACTTTCTACATGACGTCCGCATCAGCTTTTGTGATTTAATTGTCGGCATGGAACAGGTTGGAACTAGTTCGCGGCCGGTAGTGGGCGCGATTATTGTGGTGAGCGGGCTCGCTGTATCGTTCCTGTTGTGGCTGCTGTACGTGCATCACGCCTCGGCTGATTTCGCCGGGCGCTGGATGTTTTTGCCGGCTCTCAATGCTATTTTGAATGGATTGTGCGCGATCGCGCTGTGCGTGGGATTGTATTTCATTAAGCATCACAACATAGCGGCGCATCGCAAGAGCATGCTTCTGGCGTTCGCGTTCTCTTCGGTTTTTCTGGCCAGTTATATTGTGAACCACGCGCTGCACGCGGACACGATTTTTCCGGGTCATGGCCCGGTGCGTACCCTGTACCTTTCGATCTTAGCCAGTCACATTATCCTTTCTATAGTCGCGCTGCCCATGGTACTGACGACGTTCTTTTTCTCACTGACGGGCCGCTTCGCGATGCATCGGAAAATTGCTCGCCTGACTTTTCCCATTTGGCTATATGTTTCAGTCACCGGGGTGGTCGTTTTTGTGTTCCTCCAGGCCTACGCGTACTAAAAACTGCTTGATCCTCTTGATCAACGTTCCAAACGGCGAATTCCCGGAAACTACCGTGTGGTTAAGCCGTCATGCTGCTGGACAGGAATTACAGAAGTCACTAAGCTTGAGATTCATTCTGCAGAATTACTTCGCACTAGGAGAACCACGCACATGAAGTGCAACAATATTTTAGAGGCAATGTGCAACACGCCGCTGATACGGTTGAACCGGATCGGGAAAGATTCGCCCGCCGAAATTTACGTCAAGGCCGACTACATGAATCCGGGCGGATCGGTAAAAGATCGCATCGGGCTTTCCATGATCGATGAGGCCGAGCGCACCGGAAAACTGAAACCGGGCGGCACGATTATTGAAGGCACATCGGGAAATACCGGCATGGGGCTCGCGCTGGTGGCTTGCGTCCGCGGGTACAAAGTTGTGTTCACCATTAATGACAAGCAGTCGCGTGAGAAGATCGATTTGCTGAAAGCGTTCGGCGCGGAAGTGATTGTATGTCCCACGGCGGTGGAGCCGGAAGATCCGCGCAGCTATTATTCCGTGGCGCAAAAACTGGCACGCGAGATTCCCAATTCCTGCTATCCGAACCAGTACGAGAACCCAATGAATCCAGAAGCGCACTATAAGACCACGGGTCCGGAAATCTGGAGCGATACGGAAGGCAAAATTACGCATTTCGTTTGCGGCATGGGAACCGGCGGCACCATCAGCGGCGTGGGCAAGTATCTGAAAGAGAAAAGTCCGAACGTTAAAATTATTGGAGTGGATCCGATCGGATCCCTCTACTACGAGTTTGTGAAAACGGGGAACGTAGGCAAAGCCAAAACCTATGTGGTGGAAGGAATCGGCGAAGATTTCTTTCCCGGCACCATGAACTTGAAAATTCTGGACGATGTTGTGCAGGTGAACGACGAAGAATGTTTTGTGTGGGCGCGGCGCCTGGCGAAGCAGGAAGGCATTTTTACCGGCGGTTCGGGCGGGGGATGTATCGCAGGCGCATTGCGGGTGGCAAAGGACTTAAAGAAAGGCGATCTACTGGTCGCCTTTCTGCCCGATTCGGGATCGCGTTATTTGAGCAAGGTTTACAACGATGGCTGGATGCGCGAACACGGTTATGTGGAGGCGGAAGTGACGTTGACCGCCGCGGATGTGATTCGCGGCAAGCGGCAGAACGGCAAAACGCGCGACTTGATCGTGGCGCGGCCGGACCAGACCGTTTTCCACGCCTTGCATACCATGCAGAAGCAGGACATCTCGCAGCTTCCGGTGTTCGAGGAAGAGCATTCGATCGGGACGGTGTTTGAGGACCAAATTTTGAACCTCGCGCTGCAGGGGAAAGATCTGCGCAAGCTGGTGATTCGCGAAGTGATGACGAATCCGCTGCCGCAGGTTCCCTCAGACTCGCCGGTTGAACGCGTGACCCATATTCTGAGCCATGATAGCCCGGCTGTTTTCGTGGAAATGCCGGACAAGAAGCTAGAAGTGCTGACCAAGTTTGACCTGATGGACACGATCGCGGGGCTGGTTGGGCAGAAGCGCTAAGCTTTTGGTCTAGCGGCGGAATGGGTCCCAGCCTTGGGGTTTCAAGGGCTTCTTCGCGCCGTCCGCGCCGATTATCACGATGCTCTTGCTGCGTGTGGCTTCCCCGATCGGCGTTAGCCGAGAGAACCCGGGAGCTTCGCGCAGCTTCTTTACTTTTCTTGGCGGGACGGTGAACAGGAGTTCGTAGTCTTCGCCGCCGTTCAAGGCCATCTGCAGGGGATCTAGCTTCAACCTTCCTTTATATTTTGACAAATCTGCTGTTAGCGCCATCGAAGGAATTGCCGCCGACTGGATTTCTGCGCCAACCCGGCTGGCTTGGCAAACGCGGGTGAGGTCGGTTGACAGTCCGTCTGAGAGATCTATCATGGCGGAGGCCAAGCGGTGTCTTGCCAGCCAAGCTCCTAGTGCGAGCCTGATTTCAGGATAAAGATGAGGCTGTAGGATAGCTCGCAGGGCAGAAGCTGCCTGTCCGCCATGCGTACTTGGGAAACCTTTCGCGGAGACATTTCCGTGCAGCAAGAGGTTCAGGCCGAGTTGGGCGCGGCCGAGGCGTCCGCTGATATATATAATGTCGCCCGGTTGCGCGCCCGAACGAGCTACGCCTCCCCCCCGAGCAATTTCTCCGATTACGGTAACGCTGATGGAGACTTTGTCGCTTTTGGTGGTGTCGCCACCGGCGAGCAGCATCTTCATGGAGCGGGCGGCTCGGGCCATCCCTTTTAGGAACTGATCGAGCCAAGCGCCAGTGCGACTTGCGGGGATCGCGAGCGTTAGAAGAAAGTATCGTGGGGTTGCCCCCATAGCTCCGAGATCGCTCGTGGCGCGCACCAGCGATTTATAACCGGCCGAATCGGGCGGATGCGTTTTCGCGGTAAAGTGAACGCCTTCGAGGAAGGCATCGCAGCTAAGCACCCAGTCGTTTTCGCCGCTGGGCGAAATGATGGCGGCGTCGTCGCCGATGCCAAGGCGAAGCCCGGCACGGTGAGCGTGCTTCATCATTGCCCCGGAACGAAAGGCCCGCGCAATCTTTTCGACGAGGTTACTTTCCCTGTCCATCCTGAACTTTCGTACAGTTGTTTCTCGCTTCTTTAATAAGGTAAGGTGTTCCCAAGTGAATGCAAGTTTAAAAAGCGGGTCCGTGGCAAGATCGGCTGTGACTTGCCATTCCGGGGCTCCTATGCAAAATGGAAGATTGGGGTTGACGTCAACTAGACAGGCCACTACAATGCACGCGCCTTCGAGCATTTGTGTCCAATTCATTAACAGCGTTGGCGGACCGCGAACGGGGACTCGCGATCTGAATCCGGCGAAAACAACTAACTAGGAAAATTAGATCGTGAAAGGTAAGTACTACACGTTTTTTATTGCTTCCAGCGCTTCCGGCGGCATGCGCCGGGTACGCGTCCCTTTCTACATTCTTCATTTCTTTGCCATTTTAGCCGCAGTGGGCGGCATCACCGTAATTGCGGGGATGAGCTCTTACTCGCGGATGCTGTGGAAAGCGACGAATTACAATACCCTGCGCCGCAACCAGGATGCCTTGAAGCAGCAGTACCTTCAGTTGCAGACTCAGGTGAAAGATACCAATCAGCGGCTAGACTCCCTGCAATCGCTGGCTAGCGAAGTGGCCATGGCTTACGGAATTACCCGTTTCCGGCAGACCCCGTTTGGTTTCGCCGAAGGGCCGCAACAGCCTGAGGAAGAGTTCGAGCAATCCGTGGATGAGTTCAGCTACCTGCAGAAGAACGCAACAGCGGTAGCAATGTCCGGCAATGGCCTGCGGTTACTACCGGCAGCGCAATTGAGCAGCCTGGGAGTTATCCCGACGCTTTGGCCAGTGAAGGGCGAAATTACCGGACACTTCGGCGAGCGGCTTGACCCCTTCAGCGGTGAAGGCGCGTTTCACGCGGGTATGGATATTGCTTCACACTATGGCGATGACGTTCGCGCAACCGCCGATGGAATCATCAGTGTGGTGGATCGGCGTGCAGGATATGGTCGGCTCGTTGTGATTGACCACGGTTTCGGCGTGTCTACGTGGTACGGGCATTTGTCCGCGTTTAACACGCAGATCGGGATGCATGTGAAGCGCGGCGACGTGATTGGCTATGAAGGGGCGAGCGGACGTTCAACGGGGCCGCACCTCCATTACGAAGTGCGGATTTACAACACGCCAGTGAATCCCTGGCGTTACCTCAGCACAGCTTCTACCGTCGCTTCGGGCGATTAACCTCCCAGGCTGACTCCCGGCACCCAGAAAAGCAGACCAATGCTAGAGCCAGATTGTTTACTGCCTGTCTCGAGGTTGGTTCACACGGCGGACGAACGAAGAAAAATCTCGGGAGTCTTTGTTCGCAAGGACAGGTTTTGGGCAGGAGTCAAAAGCCGTCGCCAGTCCCTATTGGCTGGGAGCTGCGCCTGCCCCCGTCCGGGCGGGTCTGGGAGCGCCGAGCATGTCAGGAGAAATGCGTAGCGCGAGGCGCACAAACTTGTCCTGATGTGTGATTTTGGTTTGGCTCAGTACAGACGCGAGGAAGGCGGCTTGCTGGCGAGTCATTTGACCACGCATTTTGGGGTCGTGCAGCGCCATGGAGCCGACCATGCGGAAGGTATCAAGCAAGGTCGAAATTTTAATGGCATTGGTCACGGAGTCGCATTCAGCGTCGAGAGCCAGGTTCACGTCGTCGCCAGTGGGTTGGCCAGCGAGGGTTAACCCGCGGATGCTGCGGGCCAATTGATCGAGCTGGGGCGAATTTTTGAAACTTTCGTAGAAGCTGGCCGGAAGGCGATCGGTGCGTGCAACCGCGAAAATTGCTGCCCCAGCCACACTCTTAACACGGGCCTGCATTGCGGGATCCCGCGCGGGAACTCCGCTTGAGGATATGGTGTTGAGCAAATCTGTCGCATTTTTCCCGCCGGCGAGAGCGAGACGAGTGGAAGAAAGAAATTCCAGCGATATAGGCGGATTGCCGGGGACTTCATATATCGATTCGGTTCCGCGGGCCGTAAGTTTCCCGGTGCGCAACGCGTAGGCTCTGATCTTCTGTTCCTCGAAGCGGCCTTCGGCGATAGCGACTACGCGATGCTCGCTGAGGGAATCGTCAGCACCCAAGCTGGCGGGCCAGAAAGCGATTGCCGCGTGGTCCAAATCGCGCGTGTAATCGAAGCCCGTGTCGGCGACGAATTGCTGGTATTCGCGGTCCGCTTCAGGCCCGGGCGAAGTGAGACCCAGGATGGAGGCCAGTGGTGAATTTTGCAACTTTCGCAGCGTGGATGCGTCTACATACGCGACCACCGGAGCATCCAATGGAAGTTGCGTGAGGATATCGGGCGGCGGGCCGGGATTATTGGTAACGCCGGGCAGAGCTGGAAGCGGGCCTCGCTGGCGGTAATAAAGGAAGCCCACCACGCACACGATGAGCAAAAGCAAGACTGCTACGGCGATCCAGGCGCGTTTTGCGGAAGAAGTTGGCACGTTAAAATTATGTCCGTTTCGCGAGATTTAGTGTAATGTTTGTTCCCTTCCAGCGTAATACAATTAGAGGATGTATTGTGCGACCCTTGGGATGCGCGTAATTTGCTTTCTTCTAGCCGGTCCGCCCCGCGAATCGTTCTCGCGAAGGAAGGTCTCTAAAATGAAGACAAATTGGAAGAAGATTTTTGCGGTCACGGTTGCAAGCACAGCATTGAGCGTGGCTGCGTTTGGACAAGCGCCCGCCAGCCCCGATCAAAAACCGGCAGCATCGGCCTCCGCGCCAGCCCCCAGCGCCGATCAGATTTTGGACAAATACGTGAACGCGATCGGCGGACAAGCCGCGTGGCACAAAATAACCTCGCGTATCGCGAAAGGCACCATCGACATTCCGGCTATGAATATTTCCGGCACGCTGGAATCTCACGAAAAGGCTCCGAGTTCGATGCTGGTGGTGGTGAATATTGCCGGCGCGACTTTCGAGCGGGGTTGCGACGGAACAACGGCGTGGTCGGACGATCCTCAAAACGGCCTCCGGACGGAAAGTGGCGCAGAAGCAGAAGACTCATTGCGGCAGTCCGATTTTTATCATCAAGTGAATATGCGCAAGTACTATTCGAAGTGGAATGTTACCGGCACGGAGAAAATCGGCGATCAAGATACGTATGCAGTGGAGGCCACGTCCACGGCAGGCGATCTCGACAAAATGTACTTCGATACCAAGACCGGTTTAATGGCCCGGGCGATTACAACGGTGCACACTCCGCAAGGGGCTGCGGTGATCCAGACGGACCTCTCGGACTATCACGACATTGATGGAATCAAGCTGCCGTTTACAGTGCATCAAAGCAGCGCGCAATCGGATTACACCATCAAATTCACGGACGTTCAGCAAAATGTCCAGTTGGCGAATAGCCAGTTTGCGAAGCCAGCGCCTGAGCCGGCAGCTGCGCCGGAGGCGAAGCCTCCTACTCAATAGGGCAACTGATGCGTTTTCATGGTACTGTAACTACAGCGATGGCATTGGATTTGCCGGGGTTAGGAACTTACTTGCAATCTGATTGCCGGTATGATATTTTTGTTCGGTTTGAGCGATGCTGGCGTAGCTCAGTTGGTAGAGCATCTGATTTGTAATCAGAGGGTCGGGGGTTCAACTCCCTCCGCCAGCTGACTTTGACGGCACGGC
>Ga0070765_100000358_pt1 | contig 27236 bp, 17 predicted proteins | sample HubBroMetageWFT5_FD_71516 | JGI IMG/M metagenome (GOLD analysis project Ga0070765, IMG submission 71516) | Warmed and freeze-thawed soil microbial communities from the Hubbard Brook experimental Forest, New Hampshire - Hubbard Brook CCASE Soil... | ecosystem: Environmental > Terrestrial > Soil... | reverse complement strand
CATTCCACCGGGAGCCGCCGACACTGTTCACTATCGGCTGCAGATACCTCCTAGCGCAAGTGGTCACATTCATCTAAGCGCCCGGGTGAACTATCGGAAGTTCGCGTGGTGGAATACGCAATTTTCATTTGCCGGCGCGCGCGAGCCCAAGGACGCAGACATCCCGCGTGCACCGAATTTTGATGATGCGCATTATGTGTTTACCGGCGATCCGGCGAAAGTGCCAGGCGGGGGAAAAGGAGTTCCGTCACTACCGATTGTCGCGATGGCCGAGAACACCGTGGATTTGGATGTGCTGGCTGCAAACGCCGCTCGACCTGCGCCGAAGGTTGTGCTGAAGTCTGAGGACTGGACGCGCTGGAACGATTACGGCATTGGGTTATTTCTACAAGGCGACTTGTCGGGCGCGGCGGGGGCATTTGAAAAGATCACACAGATCGATCCGAAGAATCCGGATGGGTGGGTGAATTTGGGACGTGCGCGAGTGCAAGAAGGGAACCTGAGTGCTGCACGCGATGTGCTGCAGCGCGCGCTGACGCTCAGCCCAAATTTGGCACGAGCGCATTTCTTTTACGCGAAGATGCTTCGTCAAGAGGGGCGCTACGATGAGGCCGCCGAGCATTTGCGCGAAGTGTTAGCGCAGTATCCGCGCGACAGAGTTGTTCACGACGATTTGGGGCGGATTTATTTTTTGCAGCGGCGTTACTCCGATGCGGTGAAGGAATTCGACGCCACGCTGGCCATCGATCCTGAAGACTTGGAAGCGAATTACAACTTAATGCTTTGCAATACCGGCCTTGGACACAGCGACTTAGCGAGCGAATATCAGAAGCGGTACCTGCGGTTTAAGGCGGATGAGTCGGCGCAAACGCTGACGGGGCCTTACCTCCGAAGTCATCTCGATGACAATGTGGAGCGGCAACCGATCCACGAGCACGTTTCGGCGGTCCAGCCGAAGGAACCATCGAAAACCGCAAAATACCCGGAAAATTCCGGCCGAGCGAAGGAATCAGATTGAAGAACGGGCGGCCACGGCACCAAGGGCACTTTGCATTATTTCTGGTGAGCACGTTATTTGTTTTCTGTTCGGTCGCTAAAAAATCCGCGCTATTCGGCGCGCCGCAAAAAGGCTCGGCATCTTCCGCCGTTGAATCCCCGGCACATTTTGAAGACATTACGCACGCCACAGGAATTCATTTTGTCCACAACAACGGTGCGTTCGGAAGAAAGTGGTTGCCGGAAACGATGGGACCGGGCGTGGCGTTTCTGGATTACGACAATGATGGCTGGCAAGACATTTTCTTCGTGAACGGCACTGCTTGGGCGGGACATCTTGGCAAACACTCCACTCCGGCGCTTTATCACAATAATCACGACGGAACTTTCACCGACGTTACGCAGAGGGTTGGGCTGGCAGTGGAAATGTATGGAATGGGTGTGGCTGTCGGTGATTACGATAACGATGGCTACGACGATATTTTTGTCACGGCCTTGGGACAGAGCCATTTGTTCCACAACAATGGCAACGGAACGTTTACTGATGTGACCAAGAAGGCTGGGCTATGGGGGCCGAACGAATTCAGCACGAGCGCGGCGTGGGTGGACTACGACCGCGATGGCCACTTGGATTTGGTGGTTGCGAATTACGTGCAGTGGTCGCCGGAGACGGACATTTATTGTGCCCTGGATGGAAAAACAAAATCGTACTGTACGCCGGAGCCCTACAAAGGAACTTCGGTACGGCTTTGGCACAACCGCGGTGACGGGACTTTTGAAGACCATACCCAAAAAGCGGGGCTGTACGATGCAGCTTCGAAGGGCTTGGGTGTAACCGTGCTGGATGCAAATCAAGATGGCTGGCCTGACATTTTAGTGAGCAATGACACGCAGCCAAATAAACTTTACATGAATAATGGCAATGGGACGTTTTCTGAAAAGGGAGTGCAGGCGGGCCTTGCGTACAGCGAAGACGGAATCGCGCGTGCAGGAATGGGTGTGGATGCGGGAGACTATGATCGATCGGGATATCCCAGCGTGATCATCACCAATTTCTCCAATCAGATGCTCGGGCTTTATCACAACGAGCGAAACGGATTGTTTGTGGACGAGGCGCCGCAGTCCGATGTGGGTCGCGCGAGTTTGTTGACGCTCGGCTTTGGGTGTTTCTTTTTCGACTACGATCTCGACGGGTGGTTGGATATTTATGTTGCCAATGGACACATTGAGGATGCCATTGAGCGGGTGCAGCCGCGAGTTCGTTACGCGGAGCCTCCACATCTTTTTCACAACCTTGGCGACGGCAAATTCAAAGAAGTGACGGCTTCGGCGGGCGTGTCTTTCGCTAGCGCTCGAGTGGCGCGCGGCGCGGCCTACGGCGATATAAACAACGATGGAGCCCTGGATCTGGCGGTGGCGACCAATGGCGGGCCGGCGGTGCTGTTCCGCAACCATGGAACAAGAAATCATAGTTTGCGGATCAAGCTGATTGGCACGAAATCAAATCGCGACGGAATTGGAGCCGTGGTGCGAGTGACGGCCGGGAACGGCACACAATCGCAAATGCTACGCAGCGGGTCGAGCTATTTGTCATCGAGTGAATTAATTTTGACCTTTGGGCTGGCTGGACACACACAGGCCGATGCTGTTGAAGTGCGCTGGCCCAGCGGGCAGACGGATCATTTGAAAAATATTGCGGCGGACCAGATCGTGACGGTAAAGGAAAATCAGGGCGCCATTGCGACAAAGGCGTTGGTAAAACGTTAGAATGGTGCGGAAATTTCCCTTGAGGATTGAGTGAACGCACTGGAACGCACCGCGCGATTGATTCGGGCAATTCTGTTTTTCCTTGTGACGGCTGGGGCGCTTACCGGCCTTGTCGCAAATGCACAGCAACAAACTAAGAGACCCCGCAAATCGAAATCCACCGATTCAAGTGCTTCCGATCAGGCTGACGCGCAGGCTGCGCAGCACGCACAAATCATCCGCGAAAACAATTTCGGCGTGGCGCTGATGAACCGGCAACAGTTCGAGCAGGCGCTCGGAAAATTTCAGCGTGCCTGCATTCTAGAGCCCCAATCTGATATTGGCTGCGTGAACACGGGGATAGCGCTGTTGAATATGCAGCGGTTTGATGAGGCACGGCAAATTCTAGAGAAATCGGCGGATCGCGACCTGCGAAATCCGCGCGTTTGGTTCAACGTGGGATTACTTGAGAAAGCCGCGGGTAAGTCCGCTGAGGCCATAGCGGATTTCCAAAAAGTTGCGCAGCTAGATCCCTATGATGCTGACACTCAATATTTTATTGGGTTGGTGTATTCCCAGGAGCAGAAATACGACGAAGCAATGGCAGCTTTCAAGCGCGCTCTGGATTTAAATCCGTTTCAGGTCTCAGCGGAGTTTGGGCTGGCACAGGCGCTCCAGCGGAAGAACGACACGGCGCGGGCGAAAGAGCATTTCGACCGGTTTCAACATTTGGTTTCCGAGAAACTTGGCAAGCCGGTTAGTTTTATTTATGGCGAACAAGGCAAATATTCGCTGGCGGAATTAATGATGCCGGCACCTGAGCCGGTTCCTCCTGCTGTCGCCGTGCACTTCGTAAACGTGACTGCGCAATCGGGCTTGCCCACACAACCGTATGCCCCGCTCCAGGCTGCAAAATCGAAGAAGAATGCGGAGCTCTCGGCGCCCGACGAAGCAGCTCGGACGGCCGCACATTTTTTGGGCAGTGGTGCCTGCATCATTGATTATGACGGCGACGGCCGACCGGACATTTTTCTGGTGGATGCGGATGGCAAAGGCAATGCGGCGCTCTACAGAAATGAAGGCCATGGAAGATTTGTGAACGTAACGAAAGAGGCGAAGCTGGATATTCACGGCGAGGGAACAGGGTGCGCCGTCGGCGATTACGATAATGACGGGAAGCCGGATCTGGCCGTGACCATGAATGCACGCGTTTTGCTATTTCATAATGAGGGAAAGGGGGTCTTTAAGGACGTCAGCGGGCAGGCGGGGATTGAAATGGACGGGCTGGCTATGGGAGTGACGTTTATCGATTACGACCACGATGGCGACTTGGATCTGTACGTTACGCGCTTCAATGATTTTCCGATAGGCGATGCTGCTGAACCGTTCTCGTTTCCGATGGATACCACGACCCCGGGGAATATTTTGTGGCGCAATAATGGAAATGGGACTTTCACGAACTGGACGGATGAGACAGGGTTGGCTGGAAGCGGGCCTTCCATTGGAGCGATCGGGAGCGATTTGAACAACGACCGGGCGATCGATTTTGTGGTTACCGGATGGCAGCAGGCCCCGGTGGCGTTCATCAATCCGCGGGAAGGAAAGTTTCGCGCAACAGTCCCGTGGGCCAGCGATATGCCGGGCCCCGCGGCGGGCGTGGTCGCGTTTGATTTCGACAAGGATGGCTGGATGGATCTGGCCTTCACTCATTGGGGAGTTCCGGGACTGAGTTTGTGGCGCAATGTTCCGGGCAAACTGTTTGAGCGGGTAACATTGCCGGACTTGGAATGGATGCGCGGCTGGGGAGTTGCTGCTTTGGATTACGACGACGACGGATGGATCGACCTGATTGCGGTGGGAGATAATTTTTCCGGAGAAGGCCGGATTGTTCTACTGCGCAATGAAGGCGTGAAGGGCTTTCGCGATGTCACCGCACTGACTGGCCTCGACAAGGTCGTGCTGCACAGTCCGCGCGGGGTGATTGCTTTCGACGCTGAAGGCAATGGTTCCATGGATTTGTTGATTACGCAAAATCATTTGCCACCGGTCCTTCTAAAGAACCAAGGAGGCAATCGATACAACTGGCTGAAGTTGCAGTTCAAGGGCATGAATGACAACAAGACCGGAATCGGCACGAAAGTTGAGATGAGTGCCGGGGCGCTGCAGCAGAAGTGGGAAGTCGGCGGTGCGTCAGGTTACTTAGGGCAAGGTCCAACGGAAATTGTAGCCGGGCTCGGGCCAGAGCGCGGCGCGGATGTAATTCGACTCCTGTGGCCCACCGGAGTGGTGCAGGACGAAATTGAAATTCCGGCGCATAAGACGGAGACCATCGCTGAGATCGACCGGCGCGGCAGCTCGTGCCCGATCGTGTTTGTGTGGAATGGGCAAAAGTTTGAATTTCTCGCGGACATGATCGGGCCGGGAATTGTGGGTCACTGGATCGCTCCGCATCAGCGGAATACGCCAGACCCGGAAGAATATCTAAAGGTCGCGGGATCCCAAGTACAAACGGAAAACGATGTCATTAAATTTCGCATGCTGGAGCCGATGGAAGAGCTGGACTATCTGGACCAGACGCGTTTGATCGCTGTGGATCATCCTTCGGATGTGGAGGTTTATCCCAACGAGCGTTTTATGACGAATCCGCCGTTTCCGAAATTCAAAGTGATCGCGAGTTTCGAAGCGCATCCGCCGCTGGGTGCCTGGGACGACCACGGACACAATCTGTTGCCGCTTCTGATCGAGCGAGACCACAATTATGCGACGGACTTTCCGAATACGCCATACGCGGGCTTCGCGGCGATGCATACAATCGAGCTGGATATAGGGCCGTGGGACCCAGCGCGTCCTCTACGGCTCTTGATGGACGGATTTACCGATTATTTCAGCGCGAGTTCGATGTATGCGGCGTGGCAGGCGGGGATTCAGCCGGTGCCGCCTTATGTGGAAATGCTTGATGATTCAGCGAAGTGGGTGCCTGTCGTCGATGACATGGGATTTCCCGCGGGGCTTTCGCGAACGATGGTCGCGGACCTAACTGGAAAGCTTCCGCCCGGCACGCGTTTCATTCGCATCACGACGAACCTGAAAATTTATTGGGATCGCATCCTAGTGGATAATTCCGCCACGGATACGCCGTTCAAGGCGACAGAAGTGCCGTTGGCCAAGGCGGAATTGCAATTTCGAGGCTATCCGCGCGTTGTGGAGGGAAGTCCGCGCAACGATTTGAGCTACGTCTATGAAGATGTGAGCGCGACCGGGCCTTATTCGCGGCAGATTGGAAATTACACGAGATATGGGGAGGTGACAAATTTACTGCGCGCGCCGGACGACGAATACGTAATCTTTGGTTCCGGCGACGAAGTGGCAGTGGATTTCGATTCAACACATCTGCCGAGGTTGCCTGACGGCTGGGTCCGCGATTATTTCTTTTATGCGAACGGCTTCGCAAAGGACATGGATTTCTACGCGGCGCACGGCGACACCGTCTCGCCACTTCCCTTTCACACGCTCACGCCCTATCCATATCCGAAAGGCGCCGGCTATCCGGAGGATGAGCGCCATCTAAAATACATGCTGGAGTACAACACCCGGGGAGTCGCAGGCCCAGCGGGGGATTCCTTCCGCTTCGACTACGGTGGGACAGAAGAAAAGAGCGCTCCCGAGTAGTTCTATAAAATAACGACGGTAAAGCCTTTGTCTATCAGTCGAAGCTCAAATCCTCGATGTGGACGGGCAGAACAGGCCGGCGGAGGCGCAAAATATTTGTAATAAGCGCTTGGCCGCTGAGTGTTATAACCGTTGCGAATTCACTCGAATATAACCTCGCATTTGAGGTCCCCGTCCGCCACTGCAGCAAACAGGACAAGAGACCCCAGAACGTTAGCATTGACCCCCATAAGAAGCGAGACGGTCACCAATAGCGTGAGCCTCTCGCCCGGATCCTGTTTTTGTGGAATGGTCACAGAATCTCCTTCTCCCTCAAAAATTAATCCGCACAGTACACTCGTTCCTCTGACGGCCGCAGCGCCAATGAGAGTCTCAGCGCAAACTTGACGCGCGCCGTTACCGAGCGAACTAGAACTGGAAGCGGACGCCGAATTGGGCAGCGAACGCGGTTGCTCCAGGAGCCAACTCATCGACGGTACGATATCCCGGCGTGTTATGTGGCGTGGGTATGGCCGTCAGTGAAGGACAGACGATGTTTGCGTACAGTGCTGCATTCACGGGCGTACACACAGAGTTGCTCGATGGACCCACGAATCCAAATACGTCAGGATCGGAGTAGAGGTTGCTGGAGTTGGTGACGTTGAAAAAATCAGCGGAGAAGCGCAGGACGTAGCGCTCTTTGAAGTTGAGGTCCTTGGCAATGCGCATGTCCCAATTGTAGAAAGCCGGCTGGCGACCAGGATACTCCGGCAACAGGAAAGGTTTTCCGCTGCCGATCTGAACGGTAGGCCGGTCATTATTTGCGAACTGATTGATCACCGTATCTCCGTTGATATCAACCGCGGAGTAGGCCGGGTATGCCAAGCCGCTGTGAAGGATAAAATTCGTGCTCCAAGTAAGACCCCATGGGAGATCGACGACCATACCGCCTTTGAATTGGTGGGTAATATCGAGTCCGTCGCGTCCGTAGTCCAAGTTCAGATTGAACGGATCTTGCGGGCCAAAGAATGTTTCCGTGTCGCGCTCGCTAGACGCATTCGCGAAGTTTCGCGACCAAGTGTAATTGGCGAAAAACTGATAGCGCTGGGAGAACCGCTTGTTCACTCCCGCCACAAATTCCTGATAGTTGCCATGACCAAAGCTACCCAATTCACTGGAGCTAAAGAGTGAGGGATCGAGGGGAGTAGCTACTTGGGTTAAAGTGCCATTCGCATCCGGAGTTTGTCCCGGAAGACACGCGGCCGGTTCCTGGATGGAGCACACATTGCCTGCCAGGAGCGTCCGACCGAATTGATCCTTGCCCGCCGGAATAAAGTTTCGGAACCACTGTGTCGTACTGAAGCCGCCTGTACGTAAATCCGAGGAGTGCACAAAAGCGTAGCTGGCAGAGACAGTCCAGCTATTCGTGAATGAATGCTCTAGGGTAACGGTAAAATTGGAAACGCGGGGATTGCGGAAGTTGGGATCTACATAGCTGATGCCCGGGCATCCGGCGACGCTCGTACATAGATCGCTCGCCCCGATGGGCAGGGTCGAGGGGAAGAGATAAGGCAAACCGCTCGACGGCGAGCATCCGAATACCGGGGGACAGAAAATCGTGGTCTGCTTCGAGGTGCCAATGGTGGGGAAGAAAATCAAAGGCGTCTGAGCGTAGTACAAACCCCAAGCGGCACGGAGGACGGTAGGATGCTCTGCGCTGCCCAAGTTCCAGGCGATGCCCACTCGAGGGCCAAACTGCGTGAAATCGTCGGGAACGCGCTGCGGAACTGAAGCCTGCTTGCTGGAACTGCCCTCGCCGACCCATACCATGTTACCCGGGATGGCGGATTGAGGCTGGGGATTCCAGGTGCCATCCCAGCGCACACCGTAGGTCAAGGTAATGCGCGAGGTGAGCTGCCATTTGTCCTGCCAATACAGCCCAAAGCCGGTCTGGTAGTTATTGTAGAGGGTATTGGCCTTGAAGACGTTTTGATTGTTAAGCCCCACGCCTTGAACATAGAAAAACGGATTAGGAGCGGAAGGAATCGGTTGCCCGGTATTAGCGGTGTAATTTGCGCACCAAGGAGCCGTAGGACTCGGCTCAAAGTCGCAAAGGGTATTGAATTCGTACTCGCCCGCGCTCCAACCGGCGAAAATGTCCTTGCGGTCGGTGAATGAATCCACGTCACCACCGAACTTCATGTCGTGCTTTCCAAACGAATAGGAGAAGTTGTCCGCACCTTGCAGTTTCCCGGCATCGTTGTTGCCTGGAAGATAAAAGCGCTGCCCGAATGAGATACCATTCTCGTTGATTAATATCTGGGGCGCGCCATTATAGATCGCGTGGCGTTTGCGAGTTTCACCGCTGACTTCCACCCGAATTTCGTTCACCTTTCGACCAAGAACAGTGGTGAGTGCAAATACGCCACCGATGCCCTGGTTTACGAAATTTTCTGCAGTGCCGATGGAATAGGGAGTTTCCGTTTGCCCCTGGCCTCCGGTGAAGCCGTTAGTGTGATTACGGCTACCGAGGCCGCGAATGCTGAAATGGTTGGCGGGACTGAACTGGTAGTCGTAGTGGCCGAGGAGGGTGAAGAAATTTTGATACTGATTGTGAGGGCCGGTCAGTGCTCCCACCGTGGACGCGCCATAGCACGCCGGAAGCAGGTTTGAGCCAATCGCAGCAGTTCCTCCGCACGCCGACGGCAGCGTGTCTGAACCTATAAGTTGAGGTCCGATCACCGGCCCGCCAGAAGCCTCAAAGGCTTGGCATGCCACGAAGTCCGGGGCCGTCGGAGGACAAAACACAGTATTCAGCGGGCCGTTTTCCCTCTGAATATCGGTTGCCAGGAACAGGAACTGACGATCTTTGTGGATGGGAAAACCGACGGAGCCCCCGAACTGATTCTGATTGTCGATGTTGGAAGGCTCTCCGAGGGCGTCGTTGGCGGTAAGACTACCGCCGCGATAATACTCGTGGGCTTCACCGTGAACGGAGTTCGTGCCAGACTTGGTGACCACGTTGAGCAAACCGCCGGTGGCGCGGCCGAATTCCGGCGCAAAGCCGTTGGTGACAACTTGAAATTCCTGCACCGCCTCCAGTGGGACGGTCAGGTTCTTGGTTTCCAGGGAACCGAAATTTTCGCCAAAGTAGTTGTTGGTGGCGTCTGCGCCGTCAATTACGAGACCGCTGTAGTCACTTTGCTGGCCACCAAGGCGAATACCGCCGCGCAAACCGGGCACAACTTGGGCGGAGGGAGTAAGAAGAGCCATGTCACGATAATCGCGTCCGGGGAACGGGAGATTCTCGACGCTAATGGAATTAAGCAACTGAGTAATCCCAGTGGTGCTGGTGTCTACGACCTCGCCGCTGGCAGCAGTGACTTCAACGGTCTGAGATTGGCTTTTCAGGGGCATGGTGATCTCAAGTTGCAAGGAAGAGCCGACGTTTACGATGATCTTTTTCACCGTAGTTACGGCAAAGCCGTCGGCTTCGGCGGTAATCGTGTACTCGCCGGGCGACACGTTGTCAAAGACATACGTACCATCGGACTCGACTTTGAGTTCGCGGCGGATGCCGGTAGAGGGATTCGTCAACGTCAATTTCGCAGTGGCGACGGAAGCGTGAGACGTATCAAGTACAGTTCCACGAATGGAGCCGTACTGAGTGTTTTGGGCGAGCGCAGCAGCTGACAGCAGCAGGGTGCACGCAAGCAACGCTGCCAGGTATGCGGCTTTCCAAGTTTTCATCGCGACTCTCCGGTGCGGGACAATTTTTTTAACAAGAAGACGGGTTGTTCAAAAATTGCAATGAGCGTTGTGGACAGCAAATCTCGTAATAGACAGGAAAGGCAATTCTTTTTTATCGAAGCAATCGAAATTAGATTCGATCCTTAAGAAATTCACTTTTGGAACACGGGACCCCAGCCCAAGATGGGCCGTAGGCTAGCTAACGTACTGAGTGGAGTCAACAAGAAACTGGGGTTGCGTACGAGGTTTTCCACAGCAGCAGGCAGCGAACTAACGTCTAACGAAATTGCTTGGGCCTGCGTGTGCCGGTCAGGAGCATTTGTTAGAATCTGTGGCGGAATGAAACCAAAGCACTATGGCGGACGGTTGGCTCTTCTCGGCGCAGGCGTTCTGCTGTTAGTGACTTGGGATTTGGTGGCACAGCCAATTGCGCAACAGACGCAAACGGAAATACTTCGACGGCGTTCGGAAGTGGCTAATCCGTTTCACGTGCAATTCGAGGATGTTACTCGCGAAGCGGGGATTCATTTTCGTCACGAACGCGCCGCGTCACCTGAAAAATTATATTTGGAGACGATGGGAGCGGGCGTCGCCTGGATCGATTACAAGCAAGACGGCTATTTGGACGCATTTTTCGTAAACAGTGGTTATACGCCTTTTTTTCACCCCAAGGATCCGCCTCAACCAGCGCTCTATCGCAACAACCATGATGGCACGTTCACGGACGTTACGGCTGAGAGCAAAATTCACACAGACGGAACGTTCTTCCTTGGTGTGGCGGTGGGCGATTACGACAACGACGGATATCCGGATATTTACATGACCGGGTATAGACATTCGGTCCTGCTTCACAACAATGGCGATGGTACTTTTTCGGATGTGACTGCCAAAGCCGGCGTCGGCAACGATGGAAATTGGGGCACCGCAGCCGGCTGGTTTGATTACGATCACGACGGCAAGCTAGATCTATTGGTTACCAATTACGTTCAGTATGACGAAGATCATCCGGTTGCCTGTGGCGAAAACAAGCCCGGCTATCGCGCCTATTGCCATCCCGACAGTTTTCACGGGACGTCCATGCGGCTGTATCACAACAACGGCGATGGCACGTTTACGGATATGACCGCCAAGGCCGGTCTGGTTAACACCGACGGGAAAAGCCTGGGTGTTGTTCTGGCAGATCTGAATGGGGATGGCTGGCCTGATATTTTTATTGCCAATGATACGGAGCGGAATTTTTTGTATTTGAACAACGGCGATGGCACGTTCCGCGATGCGTCGTATAAATCCGGCGCGGGATTCAGCGAAGATGGGCGGCCGGAAGCGGGGATGAGCGCTGACGCCGCAGATGTGGTGAACAACAGTTTGTTGTATCTTTTCGTTAGCCATTTGGATTTCGAGTTGAACAGGCTATATCGCAACAACGGTGATGGAACTTTTACCGATTACACGATTGCCTCCGCCTTGGGACAAAGCAATATTCTGAACAGCGCATTCGGCGCGCGCATATTTGATTTTGATAATGATGGCTGGCGCGATCTGCTGGTGGTGAACGGACATATCCTGGACAACATTGCGCTCTATCACCCTGAAGTAACCTACGAAGAAGAAAAGAAAATTTACCGCAACATGGGCAACGGCGTGTTCATGGATGCAACCCGGACACAGAATGCGGGATTTCGCGCACCCCGGGTAGGTCGTGGACTGGCAGTTGGTGACTACAACAATGACGGCTGGCAGGATTTTCTCGTTAGCAATAACGGAGAAGACGCGCAGCTATTTCGAAATAACGGCGCGAATGAGCAGGCCGCGGCCGGAAATCATTGGATCGCTGTACGTCTAATTGGGACGAAAAGCAATCGCGACGGGAACGGGGCGGCGCTCAAGGTGATCGCTGGAGATTTGACGAGTTACGATCAGGCGAAGGGCGGGATGAGTTATTGTTCGGCGCAAGATCCGCGTATATTTTTTGGTTTGGGTAAGCACGACAAAGTGGACATGCTGGAAGTCCGCTGGCCAAGCGGCATTGTCGACCGCTTGCAAAACTTGCCGGTGGATGATTTCGTGATCGTGGAAGAAGGAAATCGCGAGGCTCGGGCCATACGGTTCAAGCAGCACCACAAGTAACTTTATTCGCATTAGCATAGCGAAGATGCCAGCTGTACCGGAAGCCTTGCAAGAACGAAGCCCTCTTACCCATTGATCCCACCCGTCGCTTTAAGACATTCCCGTGGCGACCAAATCTTGGCCACGCAATTCCAGCTGGACTCGCGGCAGTGGCCTTGGTGGCGGTCCGTCAAGCACCGAACCATCGAGAGCGGAGAAAACTCCGCCATGGCAGGGGCACGCGAATACATGCTCCGCAGGCCGATAAAATGTCGGACACGCGGCGTGAGTGCAAAGACGGCTGAAAGCGATAAACGTACCCTCCGCCGGATGCAGGAGGAAGCATGGATGCTCGTCATTCGGGTAGGAAATGATCTTCACGCTGCCAACGGGTATGTCTTCCACCTGGGCTACCACCTTGACTGGATAAGAATTCTTTCGAGCGCGGATCAAGATGATCAGTCCGCCAAAAGCGGCGGCGATGCCGGCGGCAGTTAAATATTTCGCGAACTGGCGGCGGGGAATTTGATCGGTGTCCGGATTTGAAATGAGAATATCTCCTGGAGTTCGAGCGCGGCTATTTACGAGTTTGCGATTTCGGTTTTAACACCATTTCTTAGCGCATTAACCTCCGCTTTGAGCTCAGCCACCTGTTCCCTGAGCGAGCGGGCGACGATGCGTTCGTAACCGGCAGCGGCACGCGCTGCGAGTTTCTCCAACATCTCACGCTCATCGGCATCGATGTCATTTCCGGACTCGTGCGGCCCAAGCAGAATCACGGCGGAAGCTTCAGGGATTCCACTACGCACCGGCACGGAAAGGCAGGGGGCTTCCATACCGGTAGGTAATGCAAGCGATTCTGAATCTTCCTGGTTTATACGAACCGATTCGTCAAGCTCCAAACTTCGCAACGCCCTTGCGTCAGATTCCGTACGCAACTCCGTTTTTGTGCAGGCGCCCCAGCCCTTGGCGTTTTTCGATCGCCGGAACACGTTTTCCTGGCATCGGAAGACCGCGCAGGATGACAAACAGAGCGCGCGCGCCGCGCTTTCTACGAGGAGGCGGTCGATGTCCTCAAGGCACTCGGCTCCTGCGATTTCTTCCGCGGTGGCCTTTAACTGGCGTTCCGCGGAATGGAACTGGCGATTGAATACGCGGTCGACCAAATCTACCCCGCCTTCGTGCAAGCGCTGCATCAGGAGAATAAAAACAGGAGCCAGCACCAGAGGCCATATCCATGCAGGCAGGCGAAAACCCTCTTCGACGTTTGTCAACTTTTCGTGGAGTTGGAAAATTGGCACACCAAGCGCCAGGCTCAGTACAACTAAAATAGTTCCGTGTCGAAGAGGGATCCATACACGCACCACACGTCGCTGCCATACCGCTTGTGACGCGAAATAGGCAAGCACTCCATTCGGAAGATAGAGCAGCCCGATCAGAGCTTGCGAAGGCGAAAACCCCCAGAGGCCGCGGAACAGGTCAGCCGACTGGCAAAGTTCCGCAAAGATGTAGGCTGGAAGACCGATAGCGCATCCCCAAATCACCCAGCGCATGCGCTTCTCTTCAAGTGGCGGTAGCCCGCGCCGGCGTTCTAGGAGGATCAGCAGAATGATTGCATCTACGGCCAGGCCTGCAAGAAAGGTGGCTTCGGTAATGCGCTCGGTGGGGTAACCGAACATGTTGCCGAAGCCCAGAAGAGTTAGCACAGTGATCGTCAAAGCTAGCAGCGGCACGGCCCATTGCACTTTTTGCCAGCGCGGCTCGGTTCGGTCATCGGGGAACCGGAGCGCGAAAATTAGAAGACCGGCGAAAGCAACACCCTGAGCGCAGGCCTCCGCCAATTCCTGAGCGAATACAGCGAGTGGCCAGCGCTGCAACAGCGCGTAATAGGTGAATGACTGGCCTGGGTTTATCCATATTACATAGAGAAGCAATCCCCAGGTCATCCAACTTGGGCGAGTCCAAACGAGCCAGAATGCAATCACGATTACAACGATGCCGACCACCGTGTCGGCAAGAAGTACCGCCCGTTCCGCAGGACTTAGCGGCGCGGGGACGGATTTGAGGCTGACGGATTTGGCGGGACCGCCAGAAAGGAGAATGATTTCAAGACTGATTTGCCGGTCAGGAAGCGCAAATTGCGTGCCGCCCAATCCTCCGAGAACTGATACCAGGCTCGCGCAGCGCGGAGTATGGATGGGGATGCACCGCATAGCCTTTAGGTCAATGCGGTCACCTGGAACGATACCGGCGACGGATGCCGGCGATTCCGCCGATGATGTAAAAGGGGCGACCACGTCGGTGATATTTCCATCATTGTCGACGGAGAGGCCGAATGAGCCGAGCGAATCGATCACACGTTGCAGGCCTGGGGAAATCATCGCAAGCGCCCAGACCGTGAGTAGGACCAGAAAAACTCGGCCCCTGCTGAACCGACGCGACTGGTCTTTTTCCATTGAGCTGTGTGGTGAACCCATGGGGCCCTCAAATGCGTCGAGATTCACTGTGAGAGGCCGCTAGATTACGAAACTCTGGGGCTTATGAACAGTTTTTTGCTCGCGCGAAGGTTCGTTGTGAAGCGGCGTTCTATTGCTGGGCGAGATGGCCGAGTTGCAAGCGGGTTTGCAGCATGTGCAGAATCGTGTCACGAGCGATCATGCCGACGATGTTGCCTTCGGAAATTACGGGCATCTGATTGATGTCCTGGCTTTGCATGCGCTGCAATACGCCGAGGGCGGGTTCAGTCGGCGAAGCGGAGTGGATGCGGTCGAGGGGCAACATTACAGCTTGGATGGAGGTATTGGTCCACTCGTCGCGAGGAACCAGGCGTGCGGCATGCAACGTGATCAGGCCCACGGGACGGACGGGACCCGACACGATGTGAACCCGGCGTCCGGTGCGCAGCACTTCGTGCACATATTCTTCGATCGACATGTCGCGCGTGACGGTGGGAATGTCATGGGACATCAGGTCGCCCGTGCGAACGTCCGTGAGGGTGTTGCGCATGGCCACCTGCATAAAGCTTTCCTGCGCTGCGCTCAGCAGGAACCATCCGATGAAGGTGGTCCATAGACCATCGATCCAGTCTCCACGCAACGCTATCCAGACCCCCGCAATGATGATCATATACGCGAAAATCTTTCCCGCCGTAGATGCGATTTTCGTTGCGCGTGTGAAATCACCGGTAATTCCCCATGCTATACCGCGAAGGATGCGGCCGCCGTCGAGGGGAAATCCCGGAACAAGATTGAAGACGGCCAGAAGAATATTGATTTGCCAAAGCCATACGGCTGCGGCATGAACCATGTCGTTCCCGTGAAAATAGCGCGCGACCAGCCAGAAGCAGCCGGCGAGAAACACGCTCGAAAGCGGACCGGCGATGGCGATGTTGAATTCCTGCTTGGCGTTGTCGGGTTCCCGGGAGATTCGCGCCAAGCCGCCAAAAACAAAAAGCGTAATGGACGCGACCGGAATACGGTAATGCTTCGCTACCGCGCTATGGCTTAGCTCGTGAAAGATTACCGAAGCGAAAAAAAAGATGCTGGTGATGATGCCAAGCGCCCAATGCTGCGCCGGAGACCAATCCGAGTGTTGCGACGTGAATTGAGTGCCGAGAGAAAGCGTAATCAGGAAAAAAATGATGAACCAGCTTGCGTGCAGGTAGATCGGGATGCCGAGAACGCTTCCCAACCGGAATCCCGTGGGAGGCGCAGAATCTTGAGCCGTAACCGGTGGTGGGCCGGATGCCGGCCCAAAGTGAGATCCGGAGGTGGAGGCGGGTTCGTGCGATTGTTCCATCAACGCAATTTTAACAGGCCTGCGCGCTCATTGCACTTTTACAGCTACGTGGCAGTCGCCTTGACCCCGAAGGCCGTTTTGCGGCTGTGTTAACATCAGGACGAAAGTGCAGTTTTAAAAGATAAATAAGAATGATGATCGACCGCAGAGATTTCATTAAAACGATGGCGACAGCAGGCGCGGTCATGGCGCTGCCTTCGTTTGCTGCTGCTGCAACCGCGCCGGGCTCGTTCGATTTCGTATTTTTCACGGACACTCATATTCAACCGGAACTCGATGCGGCGCACGGTTGTGACATGTGCTTCAAGAAAATCGCCGGGCTGAAGCCGGAATTCGCCATCATGGGTGGAGATCACGTATTCGATGCCTTCGGTGTGAATAACGTGCGCGCGGGTATGGTGTACGACCTTTACGAGCGCACCGAGCAATTGCTCGGCATGCCGCTGCACCACGCGATCGGCAATCACGACGTTTTCGGCGTCCTGCTAAAGAGCGGAGTAGCGCCTACCGATCCTGCCTACGGCAAAAAGATGTATCAGGACCGCATGGGTCGAACCTACTACTCGTTTGACTACAAGGGCTACCACTTGGTAGTGCTGGACTCGATTCATCCGACGGAAGACCGTCTGTGGGAAGCTCGCATAGATGAAGACCAACTTCGCTGGCTCCGCGATGATTTGAAAGCTCTGCCGCACGGCGCGCCGGTTATCGCCGTTGTTCACTGTCCTCTGGTCACGGCGTTTGCCACTTACGCTTACACCCAGATTGTTGGTGCGGATCGTAAATACAACACGATGACGGTTGCCAACGCACCTGACGTGCTGCAGATTTTTGAGAATGCGAACGTTCTAGCGGTTCTGCAAGGGCATACCCACGTAAACGAAGTGGTGACCTACAAGAACACGCAGTACATCACCAGCGGAGCCGTCTGCGGAAATTGGTGGCGCGGGCCTCGAATGGGCACCCCGGAGGGATTTACGGTGGTGAGCCTGCGCCAGGGAAAAATCAGCTGGCGTTACGAAACCTACGGATTCCACAGCGTCGTCAGTCCCGAGAGCCCCTAACATCGAGGGCCTGTCACCCTAACGTTTGCGTTTGGTTTTCCACGGCGTGTTCCAGAGGCCACGAATCGAGTCCCCTCGATAACTCCTAATTGCCCTGTTTTGAACAGCACGCCACATGGCTGCCCCACTGCATTGACTACTGCGCCCGGCAACCTTAAAGGAGGCGGGAATGGTGAACATGATCGGTTTCGGCGAAGTGTTGGCAGCAATTTTCATATCTTTTGCGGTTGGATTGACGCTCCAGTGGGTCGGGTTGGTAGCGCTAATGCGCTTGATGCCCGCAAAAAAGGCTGATGTGCAACGAGCAGAGTTGGAGACGTCGAACGCCCGCAGAAGAGCAGCAGAACTGACACCGATTACCGGGAAGCACAGGAACGCAGCTTGAATACCGGCCATGGGCAGGACGATTAGTGGATTGGAATCACAGTTTGTGAGGCAGGAAATTCGAGAGGCAAAGGAGGCACCATGCTGTTTCTTAGATTTTTTCTTTTCGTGATCAGCTCCGTTTTCGTTGTGGCGGCCGTTTTGTTAATGGCTTACGACATTTTCCTTATCTTCCAAGTTGGCCGGTGGCTCAAGCCGGAAGAACCGCCGAAAGACGAAACCGTAGATGAGCAGAGCGCCGAATCGCCCGCTTCTGTACCGGCGACACCATCAGTTACTGTTCCCGCGCCTGTTAACGCACAGTTGCGAATTGAACGCTCCAAGCGCGCGGTTCGATGGGCAGCGGCTGCCAAACTTGTCATCGCAGCAGCGCTCTGCGCACTCGCGGCGTCGAGCATCTTGGTGGTGCCGGATGGCAATGCAGCTGTCCGCATCAGCCAGCTTTCCGGCGTACGGCCTGGAACGCTGTACGCCGGGACCCATTTGATTATTCCACTGATCCAACGCGCCCAGCTCTACGATGTACGCGATAAAGTCTTCTCCACATCCGCCGCTGAAGGCACGCGCGAGAAGCTGGAAGTCTTAAATGTGGAAACGCGCGAAGGGCTGGAGGTGGGTTTGGCGGTGACCGTGCGCTATCGAATCGACCCCAGCCGGCTCGATTATGTGCAGGCGAACCTGCCCCAGCCGATCGATCAGGAAATTGTGGCTCCGGTAGTTACCAGTGTGTTTCGCGAGGTGGCGCCGAATTATGTGGTGCGCGATATCTTTGCCATCAAGCGCGAAGAATTTCGGCAACACGCCACCCAGATAATTACCGCGCGACTGAGTAGCGATGCCATCGTGGTGAAAGAAGTGTTGCTGCGCAAAGTTCAGCTTCCCGAAGAATACGCCCAAGGGCTGCAAGGCTTGCTGTTGAAGGAGCAAGAGGACGACCGCGTAACCGTGGATCAAAGCATCGAGCAGAAGAAGGTGAAGATCGCTGAATCACAAGCGGAGGCGCAAAAGGTCCGTCAGATCAAGCATGCCGAAGCGGACGCGCAAACACGCGTACTGATGGCCAAAGCTGAATCGGACTCCATGCAGTACACGCTGCCGCTGAAGCAGAAGCTGATCGAGCAGTCACGGCTGGAAGCGGAAGCTCGCAAGCAAACGACCATTCAAGACGCGGAGGCTCAAGCACAGGCAAAAGTGATCAACAGCAAGGCCGACGATGAGAGCAACAAGTTGAGATCGGAAACACAAAATGTACTGGTGGTGAAGAACGCCGAAGCAGCCGCGCAAGCCAAAGTAATCGACGGCAAGGCCGAACTGGAGCGACGCAACCTGATGGCTGACGCCGAAGCGCACAATATACGTGCGACTGCGCAGGCAGAGGCCGAAGAGCTGCAGTTAGAAGCGGCTGCGTTAAAGACGAATCCACTTCTGGTGCAGTACACCGTGGCCCAACGGCTGTCCGACAAAGTGCAAATCATGATGGTTCCAAACGACGGGAAATTTTTCTTTATGAATGATGCGCTGAAATCCGCTTCTGCTGCGTTCGACCCGCTGGTCAAGGGCAAGTAACTAAGAGCTGAATGCTGCAACTGCTGATAACGCACCGCGGGGTGCTTTTCGGAGGTATGCTATGATTACAATTCAACGCTTTGTGCAATTGGCACAAGCCGATGCGGCTCCTCCCGCGACTCTTTCTCCGACGCGCATTCATCTTTTCGTTGCTTCTGGCCTTGGCGGCGGATTCCTCCAAAGGGCAAGCGGTGGCACAGTTCCCGCCTGATTGGACCAATGCATTGGGCTCACTCGCCGACAAAATTGCTGCGGTTACCAAGCGTGGCGAAGGACTATCGTTAGAAGCTAAGAACATTTCGTCACTGAGTGCCGTGGACGTTGACGGTCTTGGTCAACTGCTGGTAACGGATCTATCGCGTCGCAACCGGCGAGCTGTGACGGAATCATCTGCGGATGCGGCGCTGCAAGTTACATTTTCGGAATCGGCGGAGGGCTACGTATGGATCGCGCAAATCCTTGGCGGAGACAAAGAGAATGTGGTGATGGTCAGCGTCGCGGCGCCAAATCAGAAAGCGAACACGAAGGAAGCTCCTTTAACTTTGCATCGGAAGCTAATCTGGAAACAGGATACGAAAATTCTGGATTTTGGAATACTTGGGGAAGGCACGGCTGGCGGATCCTCAATGCTGATCCTCCTGGATACCGACAAGCTTTCCTTTTTCAGTTATGAAAACAAGGGCTGGAAATTAGCGCGCGCCGTTGATCTTCAGCATGGACGCGCAGCGCAACGCGGCATGCGCGGGCGGCTCGATTTGCAAGCGGGTAAAGCGGAATTGCCAGGAGTCGAGTGCGCGGGTGATTTCCAGCATCCAGAAACTGTCACGTGCGCAAACACAGCAACGCTTGCAGATCCTGAAACTCCGCTGCAGCTGGTCACAATACAAGGACACAGCGTGGAGGACTACGCTGTTTTGGCGGGCACCTGCGGCGGCGATTCTCTAACGCTGGCTGGTGGAACGGGGGATTGGACGGCAGCAGATTTCATTCAGGCGTACGACGGAAGAAATCTTTCGGCGGCAAGCCAGCCAATCCAGGTTCCTGGGCCAGTCCTTGAATTGCGCCGCAATGACGACGGCAAATCGGCGCGAGTCATTTCACGGGATCTTAAAACAGGAGTTTATGAAGCTTCGATTGTGTCTGTGTCTTGTGACGATTAGCGTGGTGCTAGCGGGCGCGGCGCCCTTGCGGCCGGCGCGGCGGCCACATTATGGTGGCACGTTACGCATCGAGATCGGAGCGACGGTGCGGTCGCTCGATCCAACGGTGGAGGCCGCAAATCCGGAGGAAGCGGACGCGAAATCGGAGATGGATGCATTACTTTACGATCAGCGCAGTGAAGACGGAACATTTGCCGGCATCGCTGGAAGCGGGCCCTTCCGCGTGTCGTCTTGGGAAGCCGGGAAGCGCGCCACATTTGCGGCCAATCAAGATTATCGCGAGGGCCGGCCATTCGTGGATTCTATCGAAATTCAGCTGGGACGACCGGCGCACGATCGCGTCGTGGACCTGGAGCTCAGCAAAGCGGACTTCGCACCAATTCCCGCGGAGCAGGCGCGCCAAGCGGCCGATCGCGGCGTACGTATAAGCATCTCGCAGCCAAACGAATTGCTAGCTCTGGTTTTTGTCGGTAGCCGTTTGGGAAAAGAAAGCACGCGTATCGGGGAAGCGATTGCGCGATGCATCGATCGCGCGGCAATTGTAAATTTTATTTTACAGAAGGAAGGCGAACCCGCCGGAGGATTGCTGCCGCAGTGGTCCAGCGGCACCGCGTTTCTTTTTCCCACTGAGATGGATGCGCATACGGCGAAAGAAATCTGGTCGCAAATCTCACCATCACCGAAGTTAGTGTTGGGATATGATTTGGCTGATACTTTGGAACAGAGCGTGGCAGAGCGAATCGTGGTGAATGCAAGAGAGGCGGGTATTTCTTTAGTGTCGCGAGCAATGCCAGCGACGGGAAAGGCATCGTCTGCGCAGGCTGCCGGCCCAACCCGTGGGAACGCGATACATGTTGACGCACGGCTCGTTCGTTTGCGAATGCCCTCGCCGCTTCCGCGCCTTGCGCTCACTGCTTTTATTAATAGGCTGGAGCCGATCGCGGGAATTGCTGACAGTCCGGTTCCCGAGAGCGGCTCGCCCGAGGACGTTTACTATTGCGAGCGCAGCATCATGAATAGTGGGCTTGTCGTGCCGGTAGTTTGGATGCCGCAGGTGTATGGGCTCAGCGCTCGTGTACGAGATTGGAAGCAGCCGGCTGCAGGAGAGAGCTGGCCGCTTGCAGATGTATGGCTTGATTCGGCTGACCCACATTAATTGTGGCGATTTAGATTGGGCGGCATAGAAGAGGAACAGTGACGTTTCGCTCGAAACTTTTTATCAATTTCATGTTAGCGCTGCTTTTGTCTGTCGGTCTGGTGACCGCGGGCGTGACGGTGGCGACGCGGCGAGCTTTCGACGAGCTTAACCGCCAGCACACCGACGCGCTGGTGGAGCAATTTCAGCGGGAGTACGACCGGCGCGGGCATGAAGTGTTAAATCGCGTGCAAGGAATCGCGGAAGCGGAACCTACTGTTCGGATGGCTATCGATCTGAGCCGTCCCAATGCCGATATTTCCGTGTACGTGAACGATGCGCGGGGTGTGGCGCAATCGCACCAGCTCGATTTCCTCGATTTCGTGGGCACCGACGGTTCGATTATTTCGTCCGCGGAATGGTCTGCGCGCTTTGGTTACAAGATGGAGTGGGTCACTCAAAAAGAGGATTGGGCGGCGCGCGGATCATTCCTGATGAAGCTTGATACGCAGGAAGGCCCTGCGGTCGCGCTGATGGCCGTGGCGGCGGTTCGTGTGGGGGACAAGGATTTGTATGTCGTGGGCGGCCAGCGTTTGGGCAAGGAATTTCTGGCTTCGCTGGTTCTCCCAGAAAATATGCGCGCTGTGCTTTATTTGAATCTTGATCCTGCATTTCAACCCGCGAATTTGATCGACAACACCGGCCCGGTGGTCGAGGCGGAGCGTTTCGAGCCCATTATTGAACGAGAGCGAGCTCATCCAGGATCGCTGACCGAGAAAATTAATTGGACGTTCGATGCTGCAAGCGCGGAGATTTTTCATGCGATTCCCAAACTAGGGCGCCAGAACGAGTTGCTCGCCGTGCTGTTGATTGGTAATTCGCAGCGAACCGTGGTGACACTCGAACGCCACATTTTGTGGTTGGCGATAGGTGTGGCAGCCATCGGCATTCTTTTCGGATTGTTTTTGAGCTGGTGGGCGGCAGCACGTGTAACGCTTCCGGTGCGGAGGCTTGCGGCTGGCGCGCGCGAGGTTTCCGACGGAAATTGGAATACCCGCGTGGCTGTTCGCGGAAATGATGAAATCGGGCAGCTCGCTCAGTCGTTCAACCGGATGACGCAGGAACTGGTAGATCAGCGCGAGCGCCTGATCCAGTCTGAGCGAGTGGCCGCCTGGCGTGAAGTGGCGCGGCGTTTGGCGCACGAGCTGAAGAATCCCCTATTTCCACTGCAGACCACTGTTGAAAACCTGCAGAGAGCGAGCACACAGAACCCAGATCAGTTCGAAGAAGTTTTCCGCGAATCCACTGGGATTCTACTGGCCGAGATCGAAAATCTGAAGACCATCGTTGGCCGGTTCAGCGACTTCGCGAAAATGCCCCAGCCGGAACTGGGATCGGTGGACCTCAATGACATAGTTCGAAATGTTGTGAAGTTGTTTGAAGCCCAATTTTCCGCGGTGGGACGTCCGCCGATTACGCCGGAACTTCATTTGGGTGAAAATCTGCCCACGATCCAGGCGGACACGACCCTGCTGCATCGGGCCATTGAAAACCTGATTCTGAACGCGATGGATGCGATGCCTGCTGGCGGCATCTTGATGATGCGCACCACTCAGAACGACGGCAATGTGGATTTCGAAATCTCCGATACGGGTGTTGGGTTAACGCGCGAGGAAGCCGACAGGATTTTTACACCGTACTACACCACGAAGCAGCACGGCACGGGGCTAGGACTGGCGATCGTGCAAGCCATCGTCGCGGACCACAGCGGGCGAATTTCGGTTGAAAGCGAAATGGGCGTCGGTACCGCGTTCCACGTTGAGCTTCCGATTAAGCCGCCGCATCCTCAAGCAACTCCCGTCGTCGTGGAAGAAATACACGAGAAAAAAGTAGAGGTCTAAACGGCCGTGCCCGCGAAAGCTCACATCCTGATCATTGATGACGATGCGAATACTTTGGCCTCACTCGCGCGCGCGTTTCGTCTCGCTGGCCATGAAGCTACCGTTTGCGACAACGCAGCCCGTGCGATTGAATTAGCGAAGGCCGAGCGGTTCGATTTAATCCTTTCTGACGTTGTGATGCCGGGACGCGACGGCATCGCGCTGTTAGAAGACCTCAAGAATTTGGGAGTGGAATCGACCTTCGTGATGATGTCGGGACAGGCTTCAATCGAAATGGCGGTACGAGCCACACGCCTTGGCGCGAGCGATTTTCTCGAGAAACCAATCTCAACCGATAAGTTGCTCCTGACAGTAGAAAATACGTTGCGACTCAAGCGCCTCGAGGCGGAGAATCGCGATCTAAAAAAAAGGCTGGGGCGCCATCATATTGTGTGGTCTAGCGCGGCGATGCGCGAAGTGATGGCGCAAGTGGAACAGGTGGCGGCGAGCGAGACGCGTGTGTGTATTCGCGGGGAAACTGGTACCGGGAAAGAACTGATTGCGCGCACTCTGCATGAGAAAAGCGCGAGGCGTGCCGGGCCATTCGTTTCGTTAAACTGCGCCGCGATTCCCGGCGAATTGGTCGAAACGGAACTGTTTGGGCATGAGAAAGGTTCGTTCACCGGGGCCGCCGGACGGCACATTGGAAAATTCGAACAGGCCCATCGCGGAACGCTATTTCTTGACGAAATTGGCGATATGCCGGTCACCATGCAGGCTAAGCTTTTGCGCGTTTTGGAAGAAGGTGAGATGGAGCGAATCGGCGGGGACAAGCCGTTCTCGGTGGATGTTCGCATCGTAGTAGCGACGCATAGAAACCTGGAAGAGCACGTTCGCCAAGGAACATTTCGCGAGGATTTGTATCATCGGGTGTTTGTTTTCCCCGTAGTCGTGCCGCCATTGCGGGAAAGGCGCGAAGATATTCAGGCGCTGGCGGAGCATTTTGTTTGCCAGTTAAGCGAGCAGAACAACTGGAAGAAGAAAAGCCTTTCGCCGGAAGCCCTTGCGGAACTGGAGCGCTACACGTGGCCAGGGAATGTTCGCGAATTGCGCAACGTGATCGAGCGCGTTTTGCTGCTCGCGCCGGCCGATGTGATCCAGGCGGCCACTGTTTTGCGGGCGTTGCCGACTTCCGAACACGCAACTGGAGCAAGCTTCAGCGCTTTTGCGACCGGCGCACTCGGCCAACGCGTAGAATCCTTCGAACGCGAAACACTGCTCGCCGAACTGAAGCGCAATCACAATCACATGACCAACACGGCCAAGGCTCTTGGCTTGGAACGCAGCCATCTTTACAAGAAATGCCAGCAGCTCGGAATCGACCTTCGCTCTATCCGCTCAGAAACCTAGTAAAGCAACTCATGGGGTCGAAAGCTTGGTAGCAAAATCATAAGTGAATTTATTTCATACCAACTGCTGCATTCATCGGGATTGAAAGCGACGAGCCGTCAATTTTATCAAGCTTTAGGTTCAGCAACGCGGCCACCGTGGGCGCAACATCAATCAATCGAGCGTGATCGATTTTCCCAGTCCCGATTGCCGAGCCGTAAAAAATCATCGATGCGCGCATTTGCGGACGATCCGGAAAATATCCGTGCGTGCCTCCCCGGCTGGAAGGGCTTTTTAGTTCACCCAGGTATCCGAAAGCGAAAGAAGTTCCGTCGGAAGCTTCGAGAGCGAGAAATGCGTTTGAGTCGCCGCCCATCGCCACGATTTCGTCATGGTTAGCAATCCGCCGGATGCCGCTTCCTTCCGCGCCTGCCAGCGGATCGAAGATATTGTGCAGCGCGGTTCGCGTCGCATCATCATTCGGATCTTTTACATAGATATAGGCGGAGCCTCCATCGATGATTTCTGAAGCTTTCCAGTCAGTGATTCGGCCTTTCGCGTCAAGGGTGATCAAGCCCTTCTGTTGAATTAAGACTCCCGGCCGCATTTCCTGCCAAATAGGCGCAAAGCCGTGGTCAGAAAGTACCACCAGCACGGTGTTCTGCCAGATGCCCGCTTTTTTCGCCGATGAAATTACTCTCGCGATTTGTGCGTCCGCCGTTTCGGTTGCGGCATTTGCCTCGGCACTGAACGGGCCTCTTTCGTGTTCCCAATGATCGACCATGGCGAGATGCAGCAGAAGAAGATTAGGCTTTTCATTCTCGATGGCGTAACAGGCGGCGTCAGTCCATACCGCGTCGGTAAGGTCGAGTGGAGGGACATCCGTTTTGAAAGTGGGGAACTGCGCGGCTATTTTCTCGAAGACGCCCGGCGTGGAAAGGGCGCGCACAAGTTTCATATCTTCCGGGATACTAGCTCGCCAATACTCCGGAATGATGAAATCCGCTTGCGCCCCGGCCGTTACCGGCCAATGGATCAGGGCCGTTCGCAAACCCGCTTGCCGGGCTACTTGCCACAAAGTGGGTACACGAATGTCCTCGGTATACCAACGATAACCTCCGTAGTTTTGATTGAGCGGGTCCCATGCTGGATTGGTGAAGATTCCATGCGCCAGCGGATTCACGCCGGTGACCATTGCAGTGTGCGAGGGGTAGGTGACGGTTGGCATCACAGATTGCACGCCATCGCTCGATGTCCCATGGCGAACCATTTCGCGCAGCGTGGGAACTTTCAATCCGTGCGCGTCCGGCTCCGTGTAACTTTCAGGTTTCATTCCGTCGACGCTGACGATCAAGACGTGCCCAACGGAGTTCGCGGGAGAAGATTGTGCCGCATGATCTGGCAGACTTGGGCTCGCAGCGTTTGTTTTATCCGGTCCTTTCGACAATATCGAAATCGCGGCCAACAGAAAAACGCTGGCACAGAGCAATCGAATCGGTTTACACCGCATAGGGTTAACCCCCAGAGAGTCATGGGAACAGTATCTATAGCGCTTCCGTGAATACAAGCACACCAAGGTTACACCAGCATTTCACGGTCTTGCGCGGGCGGGAAAAAACGGCAAAGAAGCAAGTGCGTCGGCAGATACACGATGAACGCCAGGAACACCAGCACCGCGAGGATGTGCAACGGCGCAGGTCCCCATGCGCGATGGAAAAAGGGATCGGTACAAACGAAATTGATATTCGTTTTCGGTGTCGCCGCCAACCGGGAGAGCACGATCACTGGAATCGCTATTGCGCATTGCAAAATCCAACCCCGACGATCGTATCCGACGCGGTTCAGCGCCCAAAGAAGCACAAACGGCATAACCACGTGAAACAGTGATAGCATGCGCACCCACAGCGGAAAACTTGTATCGAACAAATATTCGGTGCCACCGATGAGATGCCGCCCGCTAAGAAATCTTGCGGCGGCGTCGGCAGCCCAGGCTATATCGATTAGCAGGGAAGAGACAGCTTGGCTGGAGAGCAGAACAGTACTGTTGCTCCACAAGCCGATGCAGGTTAACACTACCGCAACGTCGCAAAGGTGCAGGAAATTTGCAGCGCCCCAGGCATGGCAATAAGCAGGAATCCATATGAGCAGCCAGCAGACCGCACCCCATCGAATCGATATTGGGAAGCGACTTGAGTGTGAAGGCAAAGAAGCCATCTGGGGGCAACCGAGTCGCATCGTAACAGAAGTCACGAACGCGAATGCGGTAATGAGTTTCGAAGAGATACCAGGGGACTTTCAGGTATGCCGCAATAGCGATTAAGCCCTTGCGAAGAGTGTTTTGTGGCGATATCGTCAATTACAGCTGTTTACGGGCGGCCAAAAGAATGGACGAGAAAAGGTATTACGATGAAAAAGAGGAAACCAAACAGATTCCGCTGGTGTGCGCACACTGCCGCCAGGAGAATACTTATCCCGTGCGTTATATAGTGCGCACGAAAAAGGCGCAAGTTCCTCCGGGCGGGAACGAAGAAGATCGCGCGAAATTTGCCAAAGCTCGTTCCTACATGGTTCGCGTGGACAACCTGGTTGCTTGCCGCAACATTCGCTGCCGCAA
>Ga0070765_100000357_pt1 | contig 27320 bp, 29 predicted proteins | sample HubBroMetageWFT5_FD_71516 | JGI IMG/M metagenome (GOLD analysis project Ga0070765, IMG submission 71516) | Warmed and freeze-thawed soil microbial communities from the Hubbard Brook experimental Forest, New Hampshire - Hubbard Brook CCASE Soil... | ecosystem: Environmental > Terrestrial > Soil... | reverse complement strand
AAATTCTATATGAAGCGCGACCCCGATGACGTTGGACGCTCATCGAATTGAACCGCTACGACCCTATCGGGTGACGGGCACACCGGAACCTGAAAACAGCATGGCGTTGCGGAGCTACAAGGAACTTGCCAGGTGAAACGGAGGCGGGCTCTGCCGGGGGGCAACCATGCCGAGGGATAACCGGGCGGGCTCATCGAGCCGATGTTCAGCAGCGCTTGAGCCAATGTTCTCGCGCTGCACATTGACAACCACAAAAAGTCATCGGACGATAGACCCGATGCCTTGAAAATCCCCGCCCCGCAGGGGCGGAATCTACACTAACGGAGAACGTCGCTTCTCCATTTCACGCTGAGCCAAGACAAAAGTACCCTGGTCTCTTCACGCCACTGGGCCGAAGGAAAAACTGGGTGAACGTCCGCCTGGTCTCCATATTTCGGCAAGCTCTTCGGCTTGATGTATCATAATTGGTACACTTTCTCGTGAATGGATGAGCTTTAAAGCGGCCTGCCGGAAGTGGGTGCGGAATCATGAAAAAGAAGAATATCGGATCGACCTTCGACCGCTGGCTGCGCGAGGAAGGCCTGTACGAGAAAGGTAGCGCTGCCGCAATCAAACGCCAGGTTGCGGCTGCCATGCAGCAAAAAGGCCTGACCAAGGTCGAGATGGCGCGCCGGATGCATACGAGCCGGGCTGCGCTCGATCGGCTGCTTGATCCCGAGAACGGCGCCGTGACCTTGGGCACTCTTCAAAAAGCTGCGGCCGTTGTTGGTCGTCAGGTTCGGCTAGAACTCGTCTAGACTCCTGTCACGCGAATGCGTCGGGCTGAGCTTTGCCGGTGGTGATCAGCTTGCGCAGGTTCTGGTTGATGAGCACGCCCCATGCGCCGGAGCAGTCGCCGTAGCATTGAAAGGCAGGAACCAAGCCGATGTGGGTAAAGCGGACTTCCGTTTTGCCGGCTTTGTGAGAAATATCGAAGACGATGTCGGTGCCCGTCCACTCATTTTCTTTGCGAAAGCCAAGGCGGCTATCTACCACGTGCCAGACGACTTTCTTGCCAGGGATGAGTTCCGTGACCTTTTGTTTGGAACGGTGCACCTCTTGGTAGCGGTAGGTGAACTCTGCGCCGAGTTTGTCGGTGTCGCCCTCGATCTCTCCGGACCACCATCCACGAACATTATTGATGGCATAGAAAACCTGCTGGGGAGATTGGTCTACGGAAAAGCTGGCGGTGAAATTCTCTTTTTTCATAAATTCGTTTTTCATGAATTCGTTCCCCTGTCCTTTGTGCCGCTACGGGGCCGGTCGACCCTCAGTCTTTGCGTGTACGATCTTACTGTGGCCGGTGGCGGGTGAATTCTCGCGTCTCGAGATTATGTGTCCATCGGTTCGACCCATTGAGCGCGCCATGCGGGAGCCACGAAAGGATCTGCAAAGTACTGTGTTTCCCGGGCAACCTTGTCGCCCCTGAACTCCATGATGCTCACGGTGTAGGAGGGCTTGCCGTCATAGGTCAGGATGAATTCGGTGACCCAAAGATCACCGCCGCCAATGATTCGCCGGACAGCAAACCGCTTTTTGCTCGGCTGGCTGGCGCGTTGGTGCTGTATGTTGCTTCGACCGCGGGTTCGCTCGCCTGACTGCGGGTATTCCAGCACCGCGTCCTGGTGATAGATGCGGTGCTCGGTTTCAAAATCGTTGGCATCGGACGCCGCCCAATGCTGATCCAGTGCGGCACGGATCTCTTGATCCCGGATACCAGAATATTGCTCCTTCTTTGGTGGATCGTTCATCTTGAGCCTTCAATTTGACAAGAAGCTAAGCTTTAGCGGAATCGGAGCCTACGACTCGTCAGGTCGCGATTGTTTCTTCGATCACACCAGAGTCTACACCGCATCGAAGCGTCTAACTCTTTTTGCGGGACGCCGCAACCGTCACAGTCAAACTTGATCCTCCTGGATAGTCTGATCGGATGGAAAGAATCCCGAGGCGGAGGAGTCCGTGGAATCCCACCCCTTCGCAAAGAGCGCGAAGGGATGGGGCACCCGTTTTCGTGATGGTGCACACGGTGAAGAACATAAGGCGCGGGCCCCGGCCCACCCATCCACCGGCTCTTGCTAACTTTCTGCGGCTTTGTGCATCCAACCGGATGTTGTCCCAACACTAAATTGTTCGAGGAGCAGCTTCGTGAAGACACGCCTGGTGAAAGTGTTTTTGTTATGGCTTTTGTTGAGCACGCCCATGTTGTTTGCCCAGGAGATCGGGGAGGGGCTGTGGGGGGGATACGAGGGAGAGTGGGAGCACGTTTCCAGCCAGTTGGTGGCACTGGCGGAGGCAACGCCGGCGGCCAACTTCGCGTGGCGTCCCGCGCCAGGAGTGCGTTCCACCAGCGAAGTGTACATGCACCTGGTGATGGCGAATTACTATATGCTCGACCTCGCTGGCCAGAAGGCGCCTGCGGGCGTCAATCGAGATATGGGCAAAAAGATCACGTCCAAGGCGGAAGTGATCGAGTGGCTCAAGCGTTCGCTGGACGCTGTGAAGAAGGCACATTCGGCCGTCACACCCGGCGACCTGGCGCGTAAAGTCAACGCCAGCGGCGCGGACACGACGGTGGGGAATGTGTACCTACGCATGATCGTTCATAACAACGAGCACATGGGCCAACTGGTCGCGTACGCTCGCATGACGGGCGTGGTGCCACCCTGGTCGAAGAACTGAAGGCGGGAGATCAGGCAGGGACAGAAAAGCATCGGAGTAGCGCGGTCAGTTGGCGCATGGCCGTCGCTACCCCGAAAGCAAGCTGAGGACAGGCCCTGATTATTGCTTGGGAGCGCTGTCGTCTTTTTTCGTCGTGGTGTCTTTCTTGGTGGTGCTTTTCTTGGTGGTGTCCGGCTTCATGTTGTCCTTGCTCATGCTGTCTTTCTTGGTGCTGGTAGGGGTCATGGTGTGGGACTTATTGCTCTTGGGGGTTTTGGGCGCATTGGGAGTATCTTGCTTCATATTGTCTTTGCCCGCATCAGAACCAGTCTGCGCGAACGCGGCAAGGGAAACAGCCAATAAACACATGGCCATCAATCTGGCAATCAGCTTCTTCATACTTCCTCCTAAACCGGGATTTCCTCTTCACCTTCCAAACACGGGAGACTAGTGTACACCCGCTCGCGCTGATCGCGACACGTCGCACGAGAATCGGTCGCCGCTCAATCAATCAACTCGTTCGCGCCTTCTTGTTGATCGAATTGCTTCTGCTCTTCGGGAGTGAGTGCGGCTTCACCGAGCTTGATCACAAGCTTGTTGAGGGTGCCGGTGAACCGGAACGGAACGTGGTAATCCTCGCTGACGGGCGTGCCCGTGTCTTCACCGACGTCAAAGGTTTCATCGGCGGACACGCGGAATGGGATGGTTCTGGTGAGCTTTTGTTCGGCCACCTTCTTGCCGTCGACCGTCAATGTGGCGAGCCCGCCTTTGCCGATCCCTCCACCGTCGTACTTGAAGCTGAGTCCGATCGTGTGTTTGCCGGGGAGAAGCTTATCTTTGCTGGCGATGGATGTGCGCTCGACACCGACGAGGTTGTAGTAGAAGACCGGCTTACCCTGAAGGAGGTAAAGTCCGAGGCCATTGAACCGCCCTCCTTGAGTCACCAGAACGCCCTCTGCGCCGCCAGCAGGAATATCGACATCGGCGGTAATGCGATACGACTTGTTCTTGAAGTCCGGTGCGCTACCTTCGGGGATGCGTACCATGCCGGGATAATAGGTGAACTCGGCGCGGCCACGAGTGAGGCTGGGACGAAGGCTGACATCAAAACGTTCCACCCTGCTGTTATCGAGAGGCAGCACGTTGTACTTGCCGGCTTCGGCCCAGAACAGGTCCTGCAGTTGGCGGAGTCTCTTGGGCTCCTTGGCCGCAAGGTCATTGGCCTCGCTGAAGTCCTGGTCCACGTTATAGAGTTCCCATTTGTAGTCCTCCACCGGAGGCATACTCCCAACCATGACCCAGGGAAGGCTGGGGGGCGTTGTGGCGGCGATCCAACCGTCGTTGTAGATGGCGCGGTTGGTGAACATCTCGAAATACTGCGTACGGTGGACTGATTTCGCCTTGGGATTATCAAAGGTGTAGACCATGCTGAAGCCCTCGACCGGCTTCTGAGGTACGCCATTGATCATCGATGGCGACTGCACGCCTACGGCTTCGAGAATGGTCGGGTAGATGTCGATGACGCTGCTGAACTGGGTACGGATACCGCCTTTGTCCTTAATACGAGCTGGCCAAGAGATGACCAAGCCGTTGCGTGTGCCACCGAAGTGTGATGCAACCTGCTTGGTCCATTGGAACGGAGTGTCCATGGCGTGTGCCCAACCGACAGGATAGTGGTTAAAGGTCATCGGTCCGCCGAGGTCGTCCATCTGCGCCATCACCTGCTTGAAGTCCTCGGGAATGCCGTTGAAGATGGACATTTCATTGAGCAAGCCCTGCGGTGTTCCTTCGGCGCTGGCGCCGTTGTCGCCCTGGATGTAGATGACGAGTGTGTTGTCGGTCTCGCCCATTTCGTCGATCGCATCGACGATGCGGCCCATCTGCGTATCGCAGTAGGACAGCGCGGCGGCATACACTTCCATCATGTGCGCATAGACTTTCTTGTGGTCGGCATCGAGTGAATCCCATGCCTGGATATCTTTGGGACGGGGAGTGAGTTGTGTATCTGGCGGAACGATGCCCATGGCCTTCTGACGGGCGAGCGTCTCTTCGCGCATTTTGTCCCAGCCCATGTCGAACTGGCCCTTGAATTTCGCGATCCAATCTTTCGGCGCGTGGTGGGGCGCGTGTGCTGTGCCCGGAGCGTAATACGTCACCCACGGCTTGCCAGGAGCCACTGCATGTAACATTTGAATGCGGGCGATGGCGTGGTCGGCCATGTCCTTGTCAAAGAAATAGTCTGGCTGATCGTGGGGCGGCTCGATAGGCTTGATGTTCTCGTAAAGTGCCGGCGCCCACTGGCTGGTGTCCCCGCCCAGGAAACCATAGAAGTATTCGAAGCCCAAACCGGTCGGCCACAAATCGAACGGCCCGGCCTGACTGCTGTGCCAGTCGGGCACGTTATGGTTCTTTCCATACCAGGCGGTGTTGTAGCCATTTTGCTTCAGCACCTCCGCGAACGTGCCGTTGCTCTTTGGCATCAACGAGTTGTAGCCTGGAAAACCTGTGGCCAGTTCCATGATGACGCCCGTGGCGTTGGAATGATGGTTCCGGCCGGACAGCAAAGCTGCCCGCGTGGGCGAGCAGAGCGCCGTGGTATGGAACTGGGTGTAGCGGAGCCCGCTCGCCGCCAAGCGGTCCATGGTGGGCGTAGGAACCGGCCCGCCGAAGGTGCTGATCGCGCCGAAGCCGACGTCATCGGTCAAGATCAGCAGAATGTTCGGCGCGCCTTTGGGGGCCTTGACTTCCTGAGGAAAGTCCAGTGTGGAATCTTTCGGCGTGAGGCCGACGTGGCCTTTGAAGGGCGGCTCTGGGCGGGGCAGGACTTCTTGTGCAGCCGCTGAGATTGTGCAAAGGACGAGCTGCGCAAGACCAAGTGATACCGCGAGTCTATTTCGTCTCATGTCACTCTCCGTTCTTTGTGCTTCGGCCGGACTGTTGAACTCGCTGCGCTTCCGTTCACCCTCGAGGAGGCCTTTGCCAGGCATCGTTCAAGCGGCAAAATGCGAGAGGGTTTGTGCCGGTGCTGACCATACCCTTGCCACGCGCCAAGATGAAGGCAGCGACAGTAGCAGGTGTTCACGGTGTCTTCCAACTGTCAGAAGTTACAGTGGATAACCTAGGGTAGTTCTGGGTTCACGGCGTGGACGCCGTCGAAATTGACAAAGAAGCACCTCACCGTGAGTTCGGGGAAATTGGCTCTTACCAGTTCCGCTGCGCGCCGCAGTTCCTGCTCGTGATGACTGGCTTCCCTGCCCTGGTCTCCGTCGAAAGCGGCGAGGCCGCCGTAGGTGGCGCAGTCGGAGTGGCTCATCAGGAACATTCGTTGGGTGCGGTGCAGGCGGATCGACATGCGCACCTGTTCGAGGATGAAGTCGCGCTCGAAGTCATTGCGCGGCGAAGCCAGGGTTTTCGCGCCGCCTGCCACCACAATCATGTCAGGCCGCACAATGCTCTGGCGCTGGAGAAACTTGTGGACAGCGAGGCGGATGCGCTGATCGAAACAGCAGAGCACAGCGGCGTCGGCGATGTATTGCTCCGGCGGCGAATCGAAATGAAAGACTTTGTCCATAAGTGACACAGAACTTGCCCCCACCCTTTCAAAGGATGCGAAAGAGTGGGGCAACCTGCTGGGCACTGCCTGGACGGGCGGGGACGCCCGTGCCTACATTTTACTTTTTTACTTTTGTTACGCTCCGCGCTTGGCCTTCATCTCCACCAGCAGCTGCTCGATTTTATCTTCTTTCTCGAGGGCGGCGAGGCGGCCTTCTACATCGTCAGCAGCGAGTTCGGACTTGGCTTGGCTGAGGGCGTCTGCGTGCGCGACTTTTCTCTTCATGCGATCGAAGGCTGCACTGGAGCCATTGCCTCCGGCCATTTTTGCGTCGCTGGCTTTGCCGACGGCGCGGGCGCGGCGATGCTGCGCGATCAACAGATCGGCCTTGGCTTGGGCCTCGGTAAGTTTCTGATCGAGCTGGCGCAGGGCGGTCTTCAGATTCTCGACCTGGGCCTTCTGATCGACCACCTGCTGTGCGAAGCCCTCGGTCAGATCGCGGTAGCTTTCGGTGCGTTCGAGCGCGACCCGGGCCAGGTCGTCGTGCTTTTTGTCGACGGCGAGTTCGGCCTTGCGCATCCATTCGGCGACTTTGTCTTCGTTCTCTTTGCGCTTCTTTTCGAGCAGATGCTGATCGGCGATGGCGATAGCCACTTGCGTCTTTACCTGCAAGAGTTGGTTGTGCATGTCTATGATCACTTGCTTGATCATTTTTTCCGGGTGCTCGGCCTTGTCGATCAGGTCGTTGAGGTTGGCCCGGACCAGGGTGGAAACGCGCTCTAGTAATGCCATGGTTGACTCCTTTTCTTGAGCTTCTAGTTCCTAGCTTGTCTTCGATCACGAATGGCTACTCCGATGGCTAAGCCGATGCCGACTCCCAGCGCCAGCCAAACGCCCATGTGGTGAGTGGCACTGCCCATGGCGCCGCCGATGCCTGCGCCGATTGCGACTCCGAAAGGGATATAGCGTGATGTGTTTTCCATGTCGTGCCTCTTTCCGCGCGGGCGAGACGTCCGCGCCAACATTACTTTGTGGGCGGCAGCGCTTCTGGCGTTGCCGGTTTGTCGCCGATGAGGCGTACCTTCGAGAGCAGATCGGTCATGCTCATGCCGGAGAGCGTCTCGAAAAGCGCCGGCACCTGCGCCGCCATTTTCGTGATGTCTCCGGTGATCTTGCTCATGCCCGCGGAATCGCCGTTGCCGGTCGAGATCACAGTGATCTTGTCGACATTGGCGAGTGGCGCTGCCAGCGCGCGGACCATTTCCGGCAAGCTGGTGAACAGCCTGTCGATGACCGCGGCCTGGTTGTATTCCTGATAAGCCTCGGCCTTGACGTTCATGGCCTTGGCTTCGGACTCACCTTTCTTGAAAATGATTTCAGCTTCGGCTTCTCCCTGGGCGCGAATGGCGGAAGCATGGCCTTCGGCCTCGGCGATGAGGCGCTGCTTTTCGGCGGCAGCGAGAGTTTCGATGCGCTGACGGTCGATCTCAGCTCCCTTCAAGACAGTCGCGATCAACTCTTTCTCGCGGCGATTGATTTCGGCTTCCTGCACTTTGACTTGCTGCTCTTTTTCAACTTGCTGCACCTTCACCTGCTCGGCGACCACTTGCTGCTGCATGATGTTGGTCTGGACTTCGTAGGCTTTGTCGGCCTGCGCCTGCTGGCGTTTGGTGACTTCGAGGAATTGAGCTTTCTTGACTTCAAGGTCACGCGTGGCCTCGGCTTGCTTGGCCATGGAAAGCGTCTGGGCGAGAATGGTTTCCTGGTCGGCTTGCGCCTTGGCGACGGCAGACTCGCGGGATGCGAGCGCGCGCTTGATCGCAGTATCGCGATCAGCCTCGGCGGCGGCCACATCGGCGTCACGCTTGATGCGCGCGACGTCGGGCCGGCCCATGTTGGTGATGTATTCGTTCTTGTCGCGGACCTCCTTAATGGTGAAGGAGATCACCTCCAACCCCATCTTAGAAATATCGTCGGCGCAGGTGGAACGCATGCGGTCGGAGACCATTTCCGGCTGCTTGACGATTTCTTCGACGGTGAGTTGGCCGATGATGCCGCGGAGATGGCCTTCCATGACCAAGCGGATGAGGCCTTCGCGTTCCTGGGGGGTCTTGGTGAGGAACTGCTCGGACGCGGTCAGAATGGATTCGGTGTCGGACTTCACCTTGATTTGGGCGACGGCTTCGACGGTGACGGCGACGCCTTGCTTGGTGTAAAGATCCTGCTGCGGAGCCACGTCGAAGGACATCAACTCGAGCGACAGGCCGCGACAGTTTTCGATCATGGGAAAGATGACCGTGCCGTGGCCCTTGACCACTCGGGTACCGCGAAAACCGTAAACAACCAGAGCTTCGTGCGGGCCCGCTTTGCGATACAGACTGGCCAGCATGCTCATCAGAAAGATGAGCACCAGCACCATCAGGCCGATGATGATCCAGATTTCCACCCATCCCATGCCGAACATATTGCCTCCTGTTAGTTTCGAAACCTTAACCACAAAGGACACGAAGGTCCACAAAGGAACTTCTCTACTTTCCTGCGTGCGTGATCATGTCTAAATCACGCATGATTCGTTCCGGCTGGTTGTGACCTAGAAAAACTTCGCCTTGTTGTGTCTTGATATGAACGACTTTGTTACTCCACACGTAGGCTCGCGTGCGGCCGACGCCGCGGATGCCATATCCGCGCAGGATGTTCCACGGCTCGATGGCGTAGCTGGTGATCTGCGAAGCCGAAATCGAGCGCAAACGATAGCCGAGAGTACGAATCTCTACACCAGCCGGGCTGAAGTAGTAGCGAAAACCACTTCCGGCAAAGGCAGCGACGGCTACAAGAAAGATGCATATCAGTATGAGCGGCAACCGCGCAGCTCCCAGAGATGTAGTGGAAAGAACCCAGAGTTCGACGAGAAGCGGCAGCAGCAACACGAACGCAAGCAATGGCGAGGAGTGGGTCTCTTCCGCGATCCAGTTTTCGGAGACCAGTGCTTCCCCCCGATTCGAACCCAAGAACACGGCCAGAAAAATCACAATCGCCAATGGGACAAGGATGAAGCTTGAGCCAAGTGCCGCAGCGGTGCCGTGTAGGTTGTAGCCCATGACTTTCTCGTTACCAAAGAACACAAAGCCGACGATGAAATAAAAGAAAGCGAGCAACGACCAGGACGCAGCGTCCGAGGTTTTCTGAGAATGGATCACGAGCAATATGGCAGTCGACACAGCCAAAAGAAACACGGTGACGCCGAGAGCAAACCAGAGAGACATGTCGCGGGTCATCCAGCCATTGGCGTCTCCGTTGATGTCGAAATGCGTGGCCATGCGCAAGGGAAGCTGGTCCCAGACCTGCCAGTAGCGCAGGGCGAGGAGCGGCAGAGCTAGCCACATCAACCAAGTCAGCGTTTGAAAGATGCGCCGATTCATGATTTGGATTGCTCCTTTCGATCTTGCACTTCGCCGGACATCTGCTCCCAAGTGCGGACGTAAGCGATGCCGTGTTCGTAACGGGTAACGACGATCTCAATTCCCTTGGGGATAGCGTCGCCATCTTCAGAACGGGCGCCGCAAGTGCGGCGAGTACCGGCCTGCGAATAAATAATTTCTCCCGTACCGCCCTCGCGAATGGGCATGGAGGTTTGGCCGAGGACTCCGGTCATAACGAATTCGGCGGGGTCAAGATTTTCTTCTTCCGATGTGAGGACGCGGCTCAGAAACAGGTAAATGATGGCAGCGCCGCTGAGACCTCCGATCACCGAGACGCCAAGGGCTAACACCAGCCCCAGCGTCGAGAAGCGGGTCAGCAGGTAACCGAGTCCCCCGAACCAGGCGAGGAACGCGGCCAGCGTGACGGGATTGAAAAACGCGGCGACGTGGCCGGCGTGGGCGTGCCCTGCATGACCATGCGCTCCAAGTGAATGCGGCATGTGCCAGTGCAAGCCGCCGGCCAGAAACGAGAGCAGGCTGAAGGCGAAGCCAAGCGAGAAACAGAGCAGATAGAAATTGGCCCAGGTCATTGCGCACACCTTTCTCCCGCAGTGCGAGTTTCCGGAGTACGGGAACGGACGGCTCCCGGCTTGAGAGCTTCGAGTAACCGTTCGGCCAGGCCGGGGGTATCGAGAATTGCGCCCAGGAGAATGAAGCAGCAGCGGGTGTCTGGATCGCGTGCCACTTTGATGAGCACGGCAGACACTTCCGGGTCGCTGGCGAAACGCTCGGAGCCTTGCAGCAGCCAGACATCGAGCTTCCCTTCCGTGGTGCGCAGGTCGGAGGTCAGATCGGTGTGGTAGCCCTCGGGGTCGTCCACCAGGAAGCCGGGGTGAATCTTGAAGAATTTCGCCAACAAGGCGCGACTGGATTGCGTCAGATGGGGCCGGGCCCCACCTTCGATTTGCGAGATGTAGGACTGGCTGATGGTCTTGCCGGTTTCTTTGCGGACGGCGCGCACCAGTTCCTGTTGGGTCATGGGACGGCCGAGATCGCGGAGGGAGCCTTCGACTTCGCGGAGGTAACGGATTTTGTCGCCCAGGGTCATATTGCGATCAGCAATATTTATATCTCGTTTTGTAATTTGTTGTCAAGAACAGGATGTGCCGTGTTGACAGGAAGTTGCGGGCCATTGGCATTAGAACTGGATGGGATGGCAGATTCCTCACTGCTGAAACAGCTTCGGAATGAAAAGGGGCAAAGCTTGAATTGCGAGTCGAAAGGCTGCCCTCAGCGGGTGAAGCCGTGCCCGCTCAAAAGCACGGTTGCGCGGAGTGTCATGGTTGGGGAGCGGAGAGGACTTCGTAGTGATGGACGCGGGGACCTCGCTCGACCAGGAATTTGTCGTCTTCGGGATAGAACACTGCTTTCTCTGGATCAGGGCCGGCGAAGGCTTTGATTGCTTCCATTGAGTCCCAGAGCGAAATCAGAGTGAATTCGCACTTCCCTTCTGCCACTCGGCGTAGGGTCCAGACGCCTTGATTGCCGGGGATGGAAGCGTATTCTTTCAGGCCGGTTTCTTGCAGGTAGGCGAAGTAGGTGTCTTTATCGGATTCGCGGGTGATGCCTCGCCAGATGCGCGCGATCATGATTGGTCTCCTCTGTGAAATTGGATGAACATGGTTCATGAATGATTCTTCTTGCTGATGACGCCAGGGGCTAAAGCCCGCGCTGTAAGACTCTGGGCGGCACGGCTAAAGCCGTGCCCTGATACGGGGCGTTCCGATGGTGGTGGGAAAAGATACTCCTCAGCGCCGATGCGCGTTCGCGATGACGAGAAACGAAGAGATGAGTTACAGTCCGGCTTCGATGCGGGAGCGCGGGTCTAGATAGTCGCGGAGGGCGTCACCGATGAAGTTGAATGAGAGCACGGCCAGCATTACGGCGGCGGCGGGAAATAGGACGAGGTGAGGTGCGTCGAACAGGTGGGCGCGGCCGTCGTTGAGCATGGTGCCCCAGCTGGCAGTCGGCGGAGGAACGCCCAGGCCGAGAAAGCTCATGGTGGCTTCGGCGAGAATGGCGCCGGCCATACCGATGGCGGCTTGCACGACGACTGGCTGAATGATGTTGGGGAGAATATGGCGTGCAATGATGCGTAGATCGCTGGCTCCGAGGGCGCGAGCGGCTTCAACGTATTCTTTTTCGCGGGCGGCCAAGACCTGGGCACGGACTAGGCGGGCGTATCCCACCCAGCCGCCGAGAGAAAGCGCTAGGACAAGATTAAAGATGCCGGGGCCGCGGAAGGCGACGAAAGCGATGGCGAGGAGAATGCCGGGGAATGATAGAAAGGCATTCATTACGACGATGTTGATGAAGCGGTCGAGGCGGCCGCCGTAGTATCCGGCGAGGGAGCCGACGATCAGACCCAGGCTGAGTGAAGCGGCGACAACGGAACTGCCGACCAGCATGGAGATCCGGGAACCGTAGATGAGGCGAGAGAGGATGTCACGGCCGAGTTCGTCGGTGCCGCACCAATGGGTGGAAGATGGCGGCGAGAGGCGGGCGGGGAGATCGATTTTGGCCGGGTCTTGGGGTGAGATCCAGGGGGCGAAGATGGCTAGGATGATGAAGATCGTAACCAGGACAGCGCCGGTGGTCGCGAGGGCGTTGTGGCGGGCGGCGCGTTGGAGCGAGATGGTCGTGGTGGACATGGATTAAGAACATTTAACCGCAGAGCACGCAGAGAGCGCCGAGAGAACGAGGCTCACCCGCCGTGACCTGCAAACAAGAGTCTCCCGGCGTTCTTCTTCATCAGCTCTTTAAAGCGTTTGTGGGCGACGATCTCACGCGGTTCCACCGAAGCGCCTTTGGTGCCGCGCGGCCTTGGAGCTTTCGAGGGCTTTTGTTTAGCGACTTTGTGCGAAGGGGTTTTCAATGCGTACACCCGCGATGATCTGCTGGTCGTTCATATCCTCGGAAAGAATTCGGACGGCACTAGCTTTAGCTGCGGAGGCCACGATCAGAGCGTCCCAGAACTTGATGCGGGACTCGTCTTCAATGCGAAACGCGGCTGCAATCTCCGCGGCAGTCGTTTCCGTGCACCAGACAGTGTAACTGTTTACAACTAGACGGGCTTCCTCTTTCGAAAGTGGAGACGCGATCTTCCGGGTAACGTTCACGTAGAATTCCTGAAGCACTTGCACGCTGAGAACGCCGGTACGCTGGCTCCAAAGTTCACGCAGAACATCCTTGGCAGTGTCGTGCTTTGCCTTCGCATCAACGTCGTGGGCGTAGATCAGGATATTGGAATCGACGAAGGTCTTATCGCTCATGCCATTCGTCCCGGGTGGCGCGAATCACCCCGCCCAGATGAAAGCCTTTGTCGAGGAGAGCCACGGCTTGGCGCTCGGCGCGCTCGTAGGCTTCTTCTTCGCCCACCAAGGCTTCAATCTGACTGGCCAGCAACCCGCTGATCGAGGTTTCACGTCGGGCGGCCAGTATCTTGATCTTGCGAAGGGTCTGGCGAGAAAGGCTAATTGTCACATTCTGTTTGATCATAGATGGGAAGTCCATTTACACGTATACTACGTGTAACACGTACAGTACGTGAAGTCAATTAACGTCGCGCACCGACAGCGGCGATTCAGAACCAAGAGAGCCCTATTACGTCAAATCCTAGATCTCGCAATTTGCCGTACATCGAGTACAGATGTGCGAGACCAAGGATGAATATGCCCCCGTCAGAGCTTTGCATTTGCGCTTGGATATTCTTCGCCATTTGGCGCTCACGGGCCTCCTGATTTATGAAGGGCCCGTATCCTGACATGCCTGGTGCATCCCAATCCGATAATGTGCCGTCGTGTCCGGGAAAATTGATCGGCCCTGCGTAGGTCCAGAATTGGGTTTCATCCGGAGTACCCACGTCGAACCACTGTAGGCCCAAGCTCGGTGCGAATTCCTCAGCCGCTGACTTTCCCTGTTTCTCCGACCACTCCTCCAGAATGATCTTTCCGCCAAGTTTCGACTTCAAGTAGCCCACGCGCTTTTCAAATTCTGCGTTACCCGGATTGCCCCGAACTTGATGTTGGTGAATCGTGGCAAGCATGACAACTCTTTTCATGGGCATCCCTTTCACTGGCGAATCCTTGGATTAACGACTGTATAGAGCAAGTCGGTCATGAGGTTGACGGCTACGTAGGTGAGACCGATGGCAAGGATACAGCCTTGCACTAAGTAGTAGTCGCGGTTGCCGATGGCTTGGATGGTTAGGCGGCCTATGCCGGGCCAGGAGAATATTGTTTCGGTGACGATGGCTCCGGCGAGTAGTGCGCCGAATTGCAGGCCTAGGACCGTGATCACGGGGATCATGGCGTTTCTCAGCGCGTGGTGGTACACGACGGTGCGCTCGGGCAGGCCTTTGGCGCGGGCGGTACGGATGTAGTCTTGTCCCAATTCTTCCAGCATCGAGGTGCGCACCATGCGAGTTAGGATGGCGGCCAAGGCTCCGCCCATGGTGATGGCAGGGAGGATCAGGTGAGCGAAGGTTCCGGAGCCGGAGACGGGGAGCCATCCCAGTTTGATGGAGAACAGCAGAATAAGGATGGGGCCCAGGGCGAAGTTTGGAAATGACAATCCGAAGAGGCTGACGACGCTCAGGAGACGGTCGTCCCAGTGATTTCGCCGGCGGGCGGAGTGCACGCCGGCGGGAATCGAGAGCAGCATGGCGACCAGCAACGCTGCCAGGGTCAATTGCAGGGTGTAGGGATATCGCTGGGTGATGAGCCTGGTTACGCCCTGATTGAAACGGAATGAAGGGCCGAGGTCGCCGCGGAGGACTCCGCTCCAATAGTGAAGATACTGCTGGCCGAGCGGGACATCGAGTCCGTAGAGGTGGCGGGTGGCCTGGACATCGGCTGCGGGGGCACCTTCGCCTAGCATTTGCAGGATGGGATCGCCGGGAACGAGGTGGATCAAGAGAAAAACGAGCGAGACCACGAGCCAGACGACGGGCAGGGTGTAGAGCGCGCGGAGGGCTAGGTAGCGGAGCATGGGTTCGGTCGTTTAATCCCAGTCGTTGGTCGTTCGTCGTTGGTCGTTGGCGACGATCCCCCTGGGGGCTAAAGCCCCGGCCATCTTTGGCATTTTATGGCACGAGTGAACTCGTGACCTCCTGTATTCGTCGTCCTAATCTCCTGCCTGCACTACGGCTGCGGGCAGTTTTTCGATGTTCACTCTGGCGATGCGATGACCGTCCATTTCGTTGACCGAGAACCGGTGGCCTTCGTAGTCAAAGGCGTCGCCGACTTTGGGGATTCTTTGCAAGCGTGCGAGGATGAAACCGGCGAGGGTTTCAAACCCAGCGTCGCGAGGCAGCACCAGTTCGTATTGCGATTCGAGATCGCGAATGCCTGCCGAGGCTTCCACAACCAGCGTGAGGTCTTGCGCCAAGGCGGAGGGTTCGGGCGGGGCCACGTCAAACTCGTCTTCGATTTCGCCCACCAACTGTTCCAGAATGTCTTCAACAGTGATGACGCCGGCAGTGGAACCGAATTCGTCGACCACGACCGCGAGATGACGTTTGCGGTCTTTGAATTCCTCGAGCAACTCGGTGAGGACCTTGGTTTCGGGAACGACGAGGACGTCGCGCATGATCTGGCTGACCTTCATGTTGGAGATGCGCACCGAGATGGGCTGGGCGGGATTGGCGGTAAGGCGCAGCCGGCTCCAGCGCATGAGGTCTTTGGCGTAGAGCACACCGATGATGTGTTCGGGACCGCTCTGGCGGTCATAGATGGGGACGCGGGAATGCTGTTCTTCTACCACTCGAGACAAGGCCTCATCCAGAGTGAGATCGCCGGGCAAGGAAAAAATGTCGGGACGCGGAACCATGACTTCGCGGACGGTGATGCTCTCAAGCTCGAGCGCGCGATGGATCATTTCTTCCTGCGAGGGCGGGATTTGGCCGAACTGGCGGCTGGCGGTGACGATGAGTTTGAGCTCGTCGGGAGAATGCACTGGGCCCTGGCGGATCTTGCGGGAGCCAAAGACACGGAGAACGAAACCGGCGGCCTTGCTCATGGAATAAATAAAAGGACGGGTTAGGGTGAGGAAAACTTCCATGGGGGCGGCGACTGCAAGAGCGACCTGCTCGCCACGTTCTAGGGCCAGGGACTTTGGGACCAGTTCGCCGAGGATCACGTGCAGGCAGGTGATCAGACTGAAAGCGATGACCAGGGCGATGCCGTGGGCGTAAATGGCGGCGTGCGGGACCTCATTTATAAAGCGGAGGCCTTCGACGATGCGGGCGACGATGGGTTCGCCGATCCAGCCGAGGGTCAGGCTGACGACGGTGATGCCGAGTTGAACGCCGTTGACGACTTCGTCGAGGTTGCGGTGGAGCTTTTGGACAATGCGGGCACCGACACGGCGGGATTCGATGAGTTGTTGGATGCGGGTCTCGCGGACGCTGACCAGGGCGAATTCGGCAGCGGCGAAGAAGGCATTGGCTGCGACCAGCAGCAGGATAAGGAACACCTGCAGCAGCACGTAGGCAAGCATAGATTGGGTAATTCTAACATTCCAAAGGAGGTATTGCATTTTCGTGGAAAGCGATTGGTTGTAGAATGGTGCTACGCGGCGGGAACTCGGGAACCTCTTAGTCGATCCTGTTTGTTTCCCGGAGTCGCGGTCAGATTTCCTGCTTCCATTTCTAGTATTGAGAGGTCTAACCGGGTGAGCAGGTTACCAGACACTGGGACGGTGCCATCCAACAGACTTTCCGGATAAATTGGGGAACAAAACCGGGGCTGGGCCCGTAGTAATCACCAGGGAGCGCAAGTCAGCGCAGGAGGCGGATGTGAACGGCAATGGTCACAACAAGAAGAAGCGCCGCAAACGAATCATCATTATCGGCAGCGTGGTGGTAGTGGTGCTGTTGTTCGTGGGCGCACTGGCGGCGTTTAGCCGAGGCGGCACCAAGATTGATCCCTCCAAGCTGGCGAAGGTGGAGAAGGGCGATCTGGCGAAGAGCGTGGTGGCGACGGGCAAGGTGACGCCGATCACGAAGGTTGAGGTCAAGTCTAAGGCCAGCGGCATTGTGAAGAACCTTTTGGTCGACTACGGCGACAGGGTGAAGAAGGGCCAGTTGCTGGCGCAGTTGGACAAGGAAGAGATCGAAGCCCAGGTGGAGCAATCGCGGGCGGCGTTGCAGGCGGCCGATGCGACGCTTTCGAGCTCGCAGGCTGATTATGAACGGGCGAAAGTGGATGCCGAGGGCCCGGATGTGCCTCTGCTGAAGCGACAACTTGACCGGAACACGGAAATGGCGAAGGACGGCGTGGTCTCGGCACAGGCGCTGGACGATGCCGACCGAAATTACAGGATGGCGCTTAACAAGCAGAACGTCGCCAAGGCGCAGATGGCCGTTTTGAAGGCGAAGATCTCGCAGTCGCAGGCGGAAAGAACGCGGGACCAGGCGAATCTCAAACAGTTGGAAGAGCAGTTGAGCTATACCGACATCACGTCCCCGCTGGATGGGATCGTGCTTTCTCGCGACGTGCAAATGGGCGATGCGGTGAGTTCGATTCTGGTGTTGGGTTCGGGCGCAACCCTTGTGATGACACTGGGAGATACCAGCGAAGTGTACGTCAAGGGCAAAGTGGACGAAAGCGACATCGGCAAGGTTTATCTTGGACAGCCGGCGCGAATCAAGGTGGAGTCGTTCAAGGACAAGACCTTCTTCGGCAAGGTAACCAAGATTTCGCCGATGGGAGTGGAGAAGGACAACGTGACCACGTTCGAGGTGCGCGTGTCCATCAACAACCCGGGCGGCGAGTTGAAAGCGGAGATGACAGCGAACGCCGAGATCATTCTGGAAGAGCACAAGAATGTGCTGCAGATTCCGGAAGGCGCGATCCTGTACGACAAGGACAAGAAGGCTTCAGTTGAGATACCCGACTCGAAGGCGAAGGATGGGAAGAAGAAGCTCGCGGTCAATATCGGGATCTCCAACGGGGCCAAGACTGAACTGCTCAGCGGCCTGAAGGAAGGCGACCAGGTGGTGTTGCAGTAGCTGGCTTTATGGAAATGGCTAAATAGTGCGAAGGCACGGATGGGAATCCGTGCCTTTGGTTTTTAGGTGCGGTCCCGCGAAGATCAAAGACTTTACCACAGAGAGCACAGGGGACACAGGGGAAGGCCGAGATTTGCTACTCACAATCGAGCGTCTGGTGCGTCTATTGCAGCGGTGACAGTCAGGAGGATGGACATGAAGAAAGCCCTTCGTTTGGGTACATTGATGGTCAGTGCGGCGGCGATGGCCGGGTCGGCAAGCGCTTCGGTTCAGGGATCCTTTGAACGCACTTATCAGGTCGGCGGCGGGGTGGACTTGCAGGTGCTGACGCGGTCGGGAGACGTGACAGTGCGCAGCGGGCCAGCGGGGTCGGTGACGGTGCGCGGCAAGATTCACGTGGGTGACCGGTGGTTCAGCGGAGGCCGGCAGTCGGAGGTCAGCGAGATCGAGAAGAACCCTCCCATTCAGCAGAGCGGCAACAGCATTCACATTGATTACGTGAACGGTCACGACATCTCGGTGGACTACGAGATCACGGCGCCCGCGGATACAACGGTGACCACCCATAGTGGTTCCGGCGACCAGCGCATAGTGGGACTGCGCAGCAACTTGAAACTGGAGAGCGGGTCGGGAGACATGCGACTGGAGGATATCAGCGGTGAAATACAGGTGCACACCGGGTCGGGGAATGTAGAGGCGCGCGAGATTTCGGGGCCGTTTAGCGCCGAGGCTGGCAGCGGCGACATCCGCGCCGATGAGAAAGGCAAGGGCGATGTGCGAGTACACACGGGTTCGGGCAACGTCGAGTTGCGCGGGGTGAATGGGACGCTGGACGCCCATTCGGGCAGCGGCGACATGACCATTCAGGGGGCGAACAGCGGGAGATGGGAAGTAAGAACCAGTTCGGGCAACGTGGATTTGGCACTGCCGTCGGGGGCAAACTTTGATCTAGACGCGACGGCGGGATCGGGAAGCGTGACCGTGGATCGGCCGGTGACGATGATCATCCAGGGCGACCTGCGGCGGGCGCAACACGAGATTCGAGGCAAGGTTTCAGGCGGTGGGCCGGAATTGTTGGTGAGGACCGGGTCGGGGGATGTGAGGATTCATTGAGGGATTTGTCGCGGGTCCCCGCAGCGCCTAAAGGCGCCGTCGACGGCACGTTACGGCACACCTGAAGGCGTGCCCCGATACGCATCGCTAGTCGTTCAGGCCCGGCTCGGAATGACAGAACTGTTAGAGAGGTGACGGTGAAAACGAAAATAATTTCTGCTTTGAAAGTGATCACGGGATTCGCGGTTTTGCTGGTGTGTCTGCAAACCCTGCCGGCGGCGGCATCGGCGGAAGGATCGTTTCAGCGGACGCTGACGGTGACCGGCCCGGCCAACGTCGATCTGAGCACCGGGTCGGGGAGTGTACACGTAAGGACCGGGGGTTCGGGCCAGGTGGAGATCAGCGCGCATATCAAAATGACGAACTGGTTCAGTGGCGACGGCGAGCGGCGGGTACAGGAGATTGAGAAGAACCCTCCGATTCAGCAAAGTGGCAATGACATCCGCATTGGCCACAGCGACGACTCGGAGCTGTTCCACAATGTTTCGATCAGCTACGAGCTAGTGGTGCCGGCGGAAACGCAATTGCGTTCGCATACCGGCTCGGGGAGCCAGACGATCGAGGGGCTGCAACGCCAGGTCGAAATCGAGACGGGGTCGGGGGGGCTGAAGATTTCCGACATCGGAAGCACGGTGCGGGCGGAGACCGGTTCGGGGGACGTGGAGATCCGAGGAGTGAAGGGGAATGTGCGGGCGCGCACAGGGAGCGGATCGATCCACGCCAACAATATCGGCGGTGGATTTGAAGGCCACACCGGCAGCGGGCACATCACGCTGGACCAGACCGCGCCCGGTGCAGTGCGTGTAGAGACCGGCTCGGGCGGCATGGAACTGCGCGGAGTGAAGGGCTCGCTTGAGGCTACGGCGGGCAGCGGCAGGATTACGGCGGAGGGCGATCCGACAGGGTCGTGGGCGGTACACAGCGGCTCGGGCAGCATCCACTTGAAGCTGGCGGCCGCGGCAGGGTTTGACCTGGACGCACACACCAGTTCGGGATCGATCTCCGTCAGCCAGCCGGTTACCGTGCAAGGGACGATGGGAAAAAGAGAGCTGCGCGGCAAGGTCAATGGCGGCGGGGTCCCGGTGGAAGTGGAAACAGGATCGGGAGATATTGAGGTTCAGTAGGGCGGTCGTTGGTCGTTCGTGGTTGGTCGTTGGCCATGAAGGAGCGCCGGTCCGCCGCTGGCAAGCTCCGTTTAACCCTCCTCTATGGTCGGATTACCTAGGTGTCTTGACTCTGCCTGCCCCAAGCGTTAGTTTCGCCACACGGGGAGAGTTCTGTCTCCCGGTGCGAGGCAAGCTTGGCGAACCGGCCGATCGTTACCCTGACCAGCGACTTCGGAATCAACGACCATTTTGTAGGCACCATGAAAGGCGTGATCCTGAATATTGCGCCGCAGGCGGAGATTGTGGACATCTGCCATTCGGTGCAGGCGTTTGACGTGCTCGATGGAGCGCTGGCGATCGCGCAATCGTATGCCTACTTTCCTCTGGGGACGATCCATGTAGTGGTAGTGGACCCGGGAGTGGGCACGGCGCGGCGGCCGATTCTGGTGTCGAACGAAAAGCATTTTTTCGTGGCGCCCGACAACGGAGTGCTATCGCTGGTGTATGCGCGCGAGGAACGGATTCGGGTGCGGCACATCACGGGAGAACACTATTTTATGCATCCGGTGAGCAGCACCTTTCATGCGCGCGACATTTTTGCACCGGTGGCAGGCTGGCTGGCCAAAGGCGTGGATTCGGGAAAGTTTGGCGACGAAATAAAGGATTACGCGCGCTTCAACGCACCCAAACCCAAAGCGGCAGATGGCCGCACGCTGCGTGGGGTGGTGCTTAAAGTCGATCGCTTCGGCAACCTGGTGACGAACTTCACGCCGCAGGATGCGCCCATGTTGTTTCAAGCGGCGCCGCCGGCGTTCAAGATCGTGATTGGCAAAACCGAAATCACGGAGATTCGCAGAAACTACGCTGAAGGCATGCCCAACGAAGTGTTTGGCATTCTGGGCAGCATGGGGTATCTGGAGATTGCGGCCAACCGGGCGGCAGCGGCGCAGTTGATTGGGTCAGGCAAAGGCAGCGAAGTCAGTATTGTGATTGAAGGCGCGGCAGCAGCGGCGCGGTAAGGATCCGCGCCAAACGCACGATTATTTGCGTCGCAAAAAAACCCGACGCACCGCGTGGCGCGCCCAGAGCCTTCGCTTCGCAAAGAGCGCTCGCTCAGGATGACAATCGTGCTTTGGGATGGGCGTAGCGCTCCATTTCTCCGGTCCACTTCAGGAAGCGCCAAAGTTGTTTGCGCTCCCGCCAGGTAAATTCCCAGAATTCCAGCAGACCGATCTGGTGCATCTTCACGCCGGTGTAGGTTTCGATTCTCCATAATAGATAGGGGCTGCGCCAGGGGGTGAGGTGGTGCCCGCGGGTGGCATTCCACAAGAAGCGGAGCATGTAGCGCATGAGGACATGATAACAAGTCCAAACCCATTCACCACAGAGGCGCAGAGATGCAGAGAAAACCGACTGCGGGGAAAGGCAAGAATATTCACCGCCGAGGACGCCGAGTTCGCCGAGAAAACCTACGGCGTTAACCACAAAGGACACAAAGGTACACCAAGGGAAACCGGCCAGAGTGCGCGAATTGGGTTGGTGCCTTAGAATCGGGAGGGCATGGCCGACGACAATTTCCATCGAAAAGCTGAAGACCATTACTATGCTGCGCTCGATCTGGTGGCGGAGGGGCATCCGGAGCGGGCGCTGGCGGAGTATGAGAAATGCCTCGCCGCGGACCCGGCATTCGCCGAGGCCATGCACGGTATGGCGAAGGTTCTCGGAGACTTGAATCGGCTGGATGAGGCCATTGCAGTGGCCAAACGGCTGGCGGAACTGGATCCCGATGATGTGCTGGCGCATACCAGTTTGTCGGTGTTGTATCAGAAGAAAGGCATGATTCCGGAGGCTGAGGCGGAGGGGAACAAAGCCAGGGTACTGGGCTGGAAGCAGCAGTTGAAGAAGGGCTAGCGTCAGCATTCAGCACTTGGCGTTTAGCACTTAGCATTTGGTCGGTAGCGTCTGGTTTTGAAACAAGAAGCTGTATCACGGGTGGAGCACTTAGCGCTAATTGCTGAGTGCTGACGTCTACAGCTCGTACTTCTTCATCAGGTGGCGGAAGGAGCGGTAGGAAATTTTGAGCAGGTCGGCGGCGCGGGTCTGGACGCCATTCGATTGCGCGAGCGCCGATTTCAGCAACGAAACTTCGATATCAGCCACGTATTTTTCCATGTCCATGCCGTCGGGCAAAACGGAGCCGCCTGCGATAGCGCCGTGGACTCCGGCTCCGGCAGCGGCGGCGCGGGCTTTGGCCCTTTCTACGGGAAGTTCAGCGTGCAGTTCTTCTCCGGTCTCGAGAGCTACGGCGCGTTCGATGGTGTTTTCCAACTGGCGGACGTTGCCCGGCCATTCGTAGGCGGACAGGGCGTCGAGCGAAGAGCGGTCCACGCGGACAATACTCTTGCCCGCTGCCGGCGCGTACTTTTTCAGGAAGTGGTTGACCAGCAGCGGAATGTCTTCGCGGCGCTCGCGCAACGGAGGCACGGAAACAGGGATGACATTCAGCCGGTAGTAGAGGTCTTCGCGAAAGGTGTTTTCGGCGACCAGTTTGTCGAGATCGCGGTTGGTGGCGGCAATCACGCGTACATCAATAGGGATTTCGCTGGTGCCGCCCACCGGACGCACGCTGCGCTCCTGCAATACGCGCAGCAGCTTGACCTGCATGGTCATGGAGGTCTCGCTGATTTCGTCGAGGAAGATGGTGCCCTGGTCGGCGACTTCGAACAGGCCGCGCTTGTTCTGGTTGGCTCCGGTGAAGGCTCCCTTAACGTAGCCGAATAGTTCGCTTTCGAGCAGGGTCTCCGGGAAGGCGCCGCAGTTGATGGAAACGAACGGCTCGGCGGAGCGGGGAGAACACACGTGCACGGCCCGGGCGACCAATTCCTTGCCGGTACCGCTTTCGCCGTAGATCAAGACCGTGCTCTGAGTGGAGGCGACGGTGCGGATGGTCTGCTTCAGCTTCTCCATGGCAGCGCTGACGCCGACGATGTTATCGAGCGAGTTACGGGTGTTGGCATCGCGCTTGAAAGCAAAATTCTGGCGGCTGAGCGCCATTTTTTCGAGGGCCCGGTTTATGGCGAGTTTGATCTCATCCACCAAACCGGGGGACTTGCGAATGTAGTCGGTGGCCCCGCCGGCCTTGACGGCTTCGACGGCGGCTTCGTAGTCGTCAACTGCGGTGATGAGAATGACGGCGGAGTCGGGCGAGACTTGATGAGCGTGGCGGAGCACTTCGATGCCGTCGGTGCGCGGCATTTTGATGTCGGTAATGACGACGTCGTAGAGGGCACCATCGAGTTTTCGTTTTGCCACTTCGCCGGAGTTGACGGTCTCGACTTTGTGGCCTTCGCGGCGGAGGGCGATCTCCAGCATTTCGCAGATGGAGCGCTCATCATCGCAAACCAGAATGTTACCCACGAGCGCCTCCTGCTGCGGCCACGGCGGCGGTAGTTTCGAGAGGAGCGGAATGCGTGGCCGGGTTTTGCTGCAGGGATGAAGCTGCTTCTGTAAGGCGCCGCAATTTCAGAACGAAGACGCTGCCCTGGCCGACTTTGGAGCGCGCCCAGACCTTGCCTTCGTGGGCCTGGACAATTTGATAGACGATGGCGAGGCCGAGGCCCGTGCCGCCTTCGAATTGCGATTGGAAAGGTTCGAAGATTTTTTCGATTAACTGCGGGCTCATGCCGGGGCCAGTATCGGCGAAGTTGACCTGCCAGTCGTCTCCAGAGGATTCGACGGAGACGGTAAGGGTGCCATTGTCGCGCATAGCGCGGACAGCGTTCTCGCAGAAATTCCAAAAGACTTGTTTGATTTTGTCACCGTCGGCGAGCGTCCAAGCTTCGGTCAGCTGGACCTTTTGCTCGACACGGATGGCGCTGTTCTGGGCGGATAGACGATGTTCGAGCAGGGTGAGCGTGTCTTCGAGCAGCGGAAGCAAGTCAACTTTCTTGAATTGATATTGCTTGCCACGTGAATATCCGAGGAAATCAGTGATGATGTGGTTCAGGCGTTCGGACTCGCGAGTCACGATCTGCAGAAGCTGGCGATGTTCCTGGCTCAGGTCGGGGATGCCGGACAGAAGGCTGACGGAGCCAGCGATGGAAGTCAGAGGATTGCGGATTTCATGGGCGATGGCGGCGGCCAGGCGGCCCACGGCGGCCAAGCGGTCCTGCATGCGGACTTCGCGTTCCAGGCGACGGACTTCGGTGAGATCGTCGAAGGTGTAGACGTATCCCAGCGTGCCTTTTTCCGGGATGGCTAAGGTGGAGACCTGAACGCGGAAAGTCTTGCGGTAGCCGTTAGGAGCGACGAGGCGAACTTCGGCGTGAGCTCGCTGGGTCTCGACCTGGGGAAGTGGATCGAGAAAAAGGCGATTGACGGGCTGACCGAGCAACCTGTCTTCCGGGCACTCTAATAGTTTTTGGGCGGCCGTGTTGGCCAGGGTGATATGGCCATCGAGGCCGGTGGTGATCAGGCCGCCGGTGATGGACTGGATGATGTTTTCGTGCAACGCTTGCAGGTCTTCGAGCGCGCCGCTGGTGTGCTTCAGCTTGACGTCAACCTGGCGAAGCTTGGTGGCCAGTTGTCCGGCGAGATAAGCGACCGCCAGGTAGCCGAACAAGTTCACGAGAATGATGGCTTGCAGGGACTTCAATTCGGGGTGAGTGGTGGAGTATGAAGGGACAACTCCAAAATAGGTCAACTCAAGGACGGTACCGTAGAGAATGAAGGCCAGCGCCGCGGTGAGAAACGCCCAGGTACGTGGCAAGAGGATTGAGGCAACGATAATGACCAGGGGATAAAGGAAATTGAACGAGCTATCGATGCCGCCGGTGGCGTAAATCACGAGGCTAACCAGGGCAAGATCGGTGATCACCTGGAGCAGCGATTGGACGCGGTATTCCTGCCAGAAAGCCAGCAGCAAGAGGTGAAAAATCGCGATGGCGTACCACAGCAAAATTATGGTGACGAACAGGCGTAGCGGGAATGAACTGGGGGTAAGCTGAGCGATGGCCAGTTCAATGCCCAGCAGACAGGTCAGGACCAGGATTCGGATCTTGACCAGCCACGCCAGCCATTGCCGCTGATCGAATATGGAATGCATTTCCGTCCCTATCGCCGGGAGTCAGAGGTTCGAGGCTGGCAGCGGAAGGAACCGATGTTTCCGTTCCTTCCGCGAGGCCTCGAATCGCGTTTCGAACCTATCCCGCCAGTTTGGCGATCATCGAGAACAGCGGCATGTACAGCGAAATGACGATGCCCCCGATCATGATGCCGAGCAAGCCTATGATGATGGGTTCCAGCATGGCCAGCATGTCTTTGGTGGCGGCATCGACTTCGTCTTCGTAGAAGTCGGCAATCTTTTGCAGCATGGAGTCCATGGCGCCGGTAGCTTCGCCGACACCGATCATCTGTGTCACCATGTTGGGAAACACGCCGCATTCGCGCAGGGGATCGACGATGGTGCGGCCTTCTTCAATGGCCTTACGCACCCGCATGAGGGCGGCTTCGAGGACCTTGTTGCCGGAGGTGCGGGCGGTGATGCTTAGGCCTTCCAGGATGGGCACGCCTGAGGTGATCAGGGTACCCAGGGTGCGGGTGAAACGTGCGACAGCGATCTTACGCAGCAGCAGACCCAGCACCGGCAGCTTGAGCAAGCACCAATCCATGTAATACGCGGCGCGCTCATGCTTGCGCATTTCCTTGACTCCGAAGATCAGACCGCCGATTCCCAGGATAAAGAACCACCAGAACTGGCCTACGAAGCCGGAGAGTCCGATCACGATGCGCGTGGGCAGGGGCAAAGCCACGCCCAGGCCAACGAACAAGTTGGCAAAGATCGGCACCACCCATTTGAGCAGGGCGCCGACGATGAGAAATGCCAGCGAGACCACCGAGACCGGGTAGATGAGGGCGGATTTTACCGCCGCGCGCAGTTTGACTGCCTTCTCGACGTAGAGGGCCAAGCGCTGCAAGATGACATCGAGAATACCGCCGGTTTCACCGGCTTCGATCATATTGGTGGTCAGTTCATCGAAGACCTTGGGGAACTGGCGCATGGCGTTGGCCAGGGTAGCGCCACCTTCGACCGTGGTGCGCACTCCGGTCAGGGTCTTCTGAAACGCCTGGTTTTCCTGGTTGGCAGCCAGAATCTCCAGACATTGCACCAGCGGCAGGCCGGCGTCGATCATGACGGAGAACTGGCGGAAGAAGATGGCAATCTCCTTCACTTTGATGTGGCCGGAGCCGAAGGTCGGCATGACAAACTCTTTGCCTTTTTCGCGGATGGCGCCGGTGGTGATTCGCTCCTTCCGCAATTGCGTGGCTAAAGCCTGCTTGTTGGTGGCGACTCGTTCTCCGGTGATCTTTTCTCCGGTTTCGTTCTTTCCCGAAAATGTAAAAACTGGCATGTTAACCTCGCTTGGCTACGTTGGGTTTTGTATCCCGGAACACCGACTATTTGGTGCTCCGGATTTCCTGCACTGCTATCTTTTCGTTCTCAATCCCCTGATCTTCCGCTTACCGCTTGCCGGGCGCGGCTGCTTTCGCCGCGTTGGCGGCTGGCTGATTACGGTTCAGCAAAGTTGCGCCGCGATTGATCATCTCGGTTAATTCGTCCTGGTTGCTGGAACGGCTCATGGCCATCTCCAGGGTGATGTGCTTCTGGAAATAAGCGGTGGCCAGTGCCTGGTTGAAAGTCTGCATTCCGAACTTGTCCTGTCCGGATTGCATGGAGGAGTAAATCTGATGGATCTTATCTTCGCGGATGAGGTTGCGGACGGCGGCATTCGGAACCAGGATTTCCATGCACATGACGCGACCCTTGCCGTCTGATTTGGGCAGTAAGGTTTGGCACATGATGCCTTCCAGCACCAGCGATAACTGCGCGCGAATCTGGGATTGCTGGTGGGCGGGAAACACGTCGATGATTCGGTTGATGGTGGAAGACGCGGAATTGGTGTGGAGCGTACCGAACGTCAAGTGGCCGGTCTCGGCGATGCGCAGCGCGGATTCGATGGTTTCGAGATCGCGCATTTCGCCGATCAGGACCACGTCCGGGTCCTCACGGAGAGCGGCACGGAGCGCATCGGCAAAGCTCTTGGTATCAGCATGCAGTTCGCGCTGGTTGACCACGCAATTCTTATTCATGTGCACGAATTCGATGGGGTCCTCGATGGTCAAGATGTGGTCGTGACGCTCGGTATTGATCTTGTCAATCATGGCGGCGAGCGTGGTGGACTTGCCCGACCCGGTTGGCCCTGTGACCAGCACCAGCCCGCGTGGCTTGTCGCACATCTTGCTGACTACGGCCGGCAACCCCAGTTGGTTAAAGGACTTGATCTCAAAAGGAATCAAACGGA
>Ga0070765_100000355_pt1 | contig 27352 bp, 23 predicted proteins | sample HubBroMetageWFT5_FD_71516 | JGI IMG/M metagenome (GOLD analysis project Ga0070765, IMG submission 71516) | Warmed and freeze-thawed soil microbial communities from the Hubbard Brook experimental Forest, New Hampshire - Hubbard Brook CCASE Soil... | ecosystem: Environmental > Terrestrial > Soil... | reverse complement strand
AAGCTTCAAAAGCCGCAAGGCCTTCGAAGCCCAAGCTGTGCAGACGGTACTGCGGTCCTGTTTCGATGGTGAGCGCAACCACGTAGCTTCGTTGAGTTTGTTCTGAGTTGACTAGATAGGGAGTCATTTCCACGGTAGCGGTGAAATAGCCGAGATCATGCAAAGTGCCCAGGACGACTACCTCTCGCAGTTCGATGAACCAATCAGAATCTGGCGTTAGCGGCGCGATGTTTGAACGCCGACGATGGATCTCGTTTGTGAGCTTGTTCTGCAGATCTGGTGGCAGAGAATTCTCGCCGCGGAACTCGACGCCGACGATGTTGATCTTAGTTTCTTGCACTTCGGGTGACGCGACGGTCGTTGAGTCCTCACACCTAGATTGTGCGGTCAGCAGATGAAGAAGGCTGAGAACGAGCAGGGGAAACCCAAGTAGGAAATGTGCTGGGCCCGCCATAACGTCACGAATATATGCCAAATCTCGGGCGATTCCAACGGTTAGGGAGGATTAGCCCACCCTTTGCGTGAGGCAAAGGCGCAAAGAGTAGGCCACGCGCGACGTGCGCATGGGTGCATCCGTCTCGAAGGGCTAGGCCGTGTTTAGTTGGCGGAGCGCCTCAAAAGACGGTCCCTACGAGAGAAAGAGGACGGCGGAGGGATGGATTTCGCGCGACTCTTTGTCGAGTTATTCGACGGTGACGGATTTGGCGAGATTGCGCGGTTGGTCTACGTCGCAGCCGCGGCGGACCGCGATGTGATAGGCGAGTAGTTGAAGCGGGATGATTTCTAGAAGTGGAGAGAGCAGGTCGGGCGCTGGAGGAAGTTCGATGAGATGGTCCGCGGCTTCGCGGGCGAGATGATCGCCTGCGGTGGCCACAGCGATGACGATGCCGTCGCGAGCTTTCACCTCTTTGATGTTGGAGACGCTTTTTTCATACAGGGTCATGGAGGCGGGATCGGACTCATCACGTGTCGCCAGCACGACGACGGGAAGATTTTCATCGATCAGCGCGTTCGGCCCGTGCTTCATTTCACCTGAAGGGTAGCCTTCGGCGTGGATGTAGGAAATTTCCTTCAGCTTTAGCGCGCCTTCGAGAGCGATGGGGTAGTGAATGCCGCGACCCAGATAAAGAAAATCGCTTTGGCGAAAAAACTGGCGAGCGAGAGCTTCAAACACGCCCTTTTCTTCGGTTTGCAGAATCGTTTCCATCTTGTGCGGAATACGCAGGAATTCCAGCATAAGCTTTCGCGCGGCATCGGGAGAAAGTTTGCCGCGCACCTGACCTAAGTAGGAAGAAAGAATCAAGAGCGCGGCGAGTTGTGCCGAAAAGGCTTTCGTGGACGCAACGCCGATTTCGGGTCCGGCGTGAGTGAGGATGGAGCCAGCGGCTTCGCGGGTAATCATCGAGCCCATGACGTTGCAAATGGCCAGCGTCGGCGAACCTTTTTGCTTGGCTTCGCGTTGAGCGGCAAGGGTATCGGCGGTTTCGCCGGACTGGCTGATGCAAACGGTTAACGTTTTTGAGTCGAGGATTGGATCGCGATAGCGAAATTCGCTTCCGTAGTCGACTTCCACTGGCATGCGGGCGAGCCGCTCGATCATGAATTTTCCGGCAAGGCCCGCGTGCCAGCTTGTTCCACACGCAACGATGCGAACATTCTGGAAACTGCGGAATTGTTCTTCGGTAATGTTCATCTCATCGAGGAAAATTTTGCCGGTGTCTTGCGAAACCCGGCTAAGCAGTGTGTCGCGAACGGCGCGGGGCTGCTCAAAGATTTCCTTCTGCATGAAATGCTTATAGCCGCCCTTTTCGGCCATGATGGGGTCCCAGGTTACGGTCTGGGCAGGGCGATCCACCGGCTTGCCATCGATGTCGGTGACACGCACACCGTCTCTGGTTAAGACCGCGATGTCTCCATCGGCGAGGAAGAAAATGCGGCGCGTGTGCTCCAAAAGGGCCGGAATGTCACTGGCGACGAAATACTCTCCGTCTCCCAGGCCAATTACGGAAGGCGGGCCGATGCGGGCAGCAATTAGCTTTTGCGGGTCTTTGGCGGAGAGAAAAACCAGAGAATAAATCCCACGTAGATCCTTGAGAGTTTTTCGGACAGCCTCTTCGAACGGAAAGTCCTTCGCGTACTTCTCCACCAGGTGCGCGACGACCTCCGTGTCCGTTTCGGTGGCGAACTTGTGCCCCTCAGCCTGCAGCTTTTCCTTTAACTCCAGATAATTTTCGATGATGCCATTGTGAACGACGACGTACTGGCCAGTGCAGTCGCGATGAGGATGGGCATTTTCCTCGGTGGGACGCCCGTGGGTGGCCCAACGCGTGTGGCCGATACCGTAAGTGCCTTCGATGGGAGATTCGCGAATCACTTCTTCCAGGTTGCGAAGTTTGCCGGGTGCGCGGCGAATATGCAGCTTGCCGGCCGCATCGACTACGGCGATGCCGGCGGAATCGTAGCCGCGGTATTCGAGTTTGCGCAGGCCCTCAATGATGACGGGAACGACTTCTTTGGGGCCTATGTAACCGACAATACCGCACATGCGAAAAGTCTCCTGACCTCGGGAGTGCCGCTGAAATTGCGCTTTGTTTACTATCTATCAGCCTAGCATGTGGGGTGTTGGAGGCTGGCAAAAAGGGGCTGAAGGGCGTTGCGAGAGTTACGGCACGCGGTTACGGGACGCGTTGATTGAAGATGCGGCGAATTTCGTAGGTGTTCAGCTTTCCGTTGGCGTCGAAATAAAAGGTGACGCGCGCGGTGACTGGCTGGACGGTCTGCGTATCGATGTGGCGAATGGTTGCAACCATGGTGCCCGGCTTGTCGGGCGTCTCGATGGTGTAGCCGCGGGAAGCAAGGAAGGTTTGCACTGTGGCGTCCGAGGTGCCAATGGGCAGGTTTTGCTCGAGCATTTCCTGGATGGGTTTGAGCTGCGGGTCCGAGGTCTCACCGGGCTCTTGCCGCTTGCAGCCCGCAGAAAATCCTGCAAGGGCGACGAGCGCGATGAGAAGAAGAATCGCGGGAATCGCTTGTTTGTTTTGTTGGCGGAAAAGTGGCATCGGATGGTTACCGTTGCGCTGCGCTACTCGACGATCTCAAAACGATATTCTTCAATGACGGGATTAGCCAAAACGTCTTTGGAGATGCGCTCGAGCTGAGATTGCGCTTCCTCGCGGCTCCAGCCTTCGAGATTCAGCACGAAAAATTTGCCCTGCCGTACGTCGGAGATTTGCGCGTAACCCAAACCCGCTAGCGCGTTGTGAATGGTTTTTCCCTGCGGGTCCAGAACCGTGCGTTTCGGCATTACCCATACGTGTGCTTTCATGAAGAAAAGTATAGCAAGAGTGGGGTTGGTGGTTCACGCCGGGCCTTCGTAGGTGTGGGGCTTTAGCCCCGCAACCTTGAATCCTTGTACTGTTCGTCCGCGCTCGATCGTATCTTAAAGAAGTGACTCTATAGACTTCCTTTAGCTGAGAACGCATTGGGAACAGCGTTCGACCGCGCGAGTAAAGCGGAAAGTAGCGCGGGGCTAAAGCCCCACACCTACAGAGTCGAGGAAACGGTGCGTAGGAGAAGCGCGCTGCGGCGGTCGGGAGATAAGAAGGCTTGGTCGAAGGCGGCACGATTGATTTGCAGGAGTTCGTCGACGGAAAGGCCCATTTTGTGGGCGTGAAAATATTCGTCGACGAGCGTGGTGTGAAACATCGCGGGGTCGTCGGTGGAGAGCGAGACCGGGATGCCAGCGCGAAAGAGCTTTGGTAGCGGATGATCGACTAGCGAAAGATCGGTGCCATTCAGCTGCAGGTTGAGTGCGTTGGTGCGGAGATTGCTGGTGGGGCAAATCTCCAGCGGAATTTTGCGTTGCTCCAGGCGACTCATAAGGGTGGGGTCGCGGATGGCGGCTATGCCGTGGCCGATGCGTTCCGCGCCGAGCAGATCGACAGCGTCACGAATCTGATCCGAGCCGCCGGTTTCGCCCGCGTGTGCCAGCAGATGAAGACCAGCCTGGGCTGCGCGTTTGTAGGCGAGCTGGAAATCGGAGAGCGGAAGCGAGAGTTCGTCGCCACCGAGGCCGAAGGCCACGACTCCTTGTTTGAGATGCTCGGCGGCCAGTTCGACTATTTCCATGGCCGGCCCTGGGCCGAATTGGCGCACAGCATCGAAGATGAACTGAACCGTTGGGCCTTGGTCTGCGCGGCGCTTTTCTTCAAACACTTCACGGATAGCGCGGAAGTTTGCGCGGACATCCTGTTTGCGCAGAAGCATCACGCCGATCGACAGTGTGATCTCGGCGTAAATCACGCCTTGTTCTTTCAGGTTGGCGCAGGTGTCTTCGGCCAGTCGCGCGTAGTCGTCCGGTTCGCGAAGGAAAGAGGTTGCCCATTTGTAGAGTTCGAGAAACTGCGCGAAGCTGCGTGTGTTGTAGCGCAGCTCAATTTCGCTAGCGGAGAGCTCTACTCCGTATTTTTTCGCAAGCCCGGCGACGCGATGGGGAGACAACGCGCCTTCCAGGTGAAGATGAAGTTCAGCCTTCGGAAGCTTGCGCAGGAAACTTTTCAGATCGGAGTCGGACGGCACGCGCGGGCTCAGTGAGGAAACGAGGGCTTGCCGGCGTTGATCCACGCAGTCAACCAGTAGGAACCTACGTCGGTGGAAGCTTCGGAGAGTTGGCGGATCAGCGTGGCGGCAGCGAGATTGTAAAAGCGATCGTAGTATTCGTCATTGTAGGAATTTTGCCCGCGCTTGGCTCTGCGGTCATCGATCAGAATCGATTCCACCTGGCTGTGAGCGCTCAAGGCAATTTCGAAGGCATTGTCGGTTGGATCGTGAATGTAAGAGGCATCGTGCGGGCTGAGCGGAAAGAAGGAACCGAATCGATCGATCAGCACTGTGTTGAAGCGATCGTTTACTCCGCTTTGCCCGGAGAGCTTTCCATCAAAATTCTCCGTGGTGTTAAAGGGATCGTGGGCTTCGGCCACGTAGTTGGCCAGGAACGCAGCGTCTAGTTTCGCGTCTTCCCAGCGTCCCGCCTTCATATCTTCGGTAAGTTTCGCGCTGTATACGCCGATTTGCCACGGCAACAAGCCGGTAGATGCAATTTTGGATTTGCTGTATTTGGTGATGGCCGCTTTGTAGTCCCGCGGGAGAGCTTCGAAAGGGAACTTGCCATATTTATCGAGCTCGATGAAGTGGTTGGTGCGCTCGTTGGGCTGTTTGTCCAGCTGGTTCAGCGGGTCGTTGACGTGTTGGATGAGAAAATCGCGCTGGCTGTCGAAAAAGACTCGAATGTCGCTGGGCAAGGTATCGACAGCACGGGAGACAATCAGACGTTGCGCGTTGTTTCCCCAGGCGTGTGTGGGTGAAGGAAGCAGCGTGCAAAGCAACAGAATCACGCCAAGCCAGGCAGCGCAACTCTTCCGAACCGTATAGGGACGATGGGCCATTCGCGCAATGCCTTTAAGCCCGGGGCGACGGGTTCAGGGTGCTCCTATGGCGACTGTAAGCAAAGTAAATCACAAGTCCAATAGCGAGCCACACAAAAAAACGAATCCAATTCTCCAGCGTAAGGCTGGCCATCAACAGAACGCAGGTGACCACCGACAGTATCGGCAGAAACGGCACCAAGGGCACGCGGAATCCGCGGGGACGGTTAGGTTGCGTTTTTCGCAGTACTAGCACGGCAATCGCCACGAGAACGAAAGCGAAGAGTGTCCCGATGTTGGAGAGATCCGCGAGTGTGCCGATATCAAAAATTCCCGCGGGAATACCTACGACGATGCCGGCAATCCAGGTGGCGAAGTGCGGAGTACGAAAGCGCTTGTGAACCTTGCTGAACGCGGGCGGAAGCAGTCCATCGCGAGACATCGCGAACCACACGCGTGCCTGGCCGTATTGGTAGACAAGCAGCGAAGAGATCATGCCCATCAGCGCGCCGATGGTGACCCAGCGTTGCAGGCTGTCGAGGCCAATATTGTGAAGTGCTGTGGCGACTGGAGCGGCGTCACCACGGTAAATATGGTACGGCTGGATGCCCGTGAGCACGACCGCAACGCCAACGTACAGCACCGCGCAGATCAGCAGAGACGCCATGATGCCGAGCGGCAGATCGCGCTTCGGATTCTTGCATTCTTCGGCGGCGGTAGATACGGAATCGAAGCCGATGTAGCTGAAGAACACAATTGCTCCGCCGGTGAGGATGCCTTGAAAGCCGTTAGGAGCGAAAGGCTTCCAGTTGATGGGATTGATGTACTTGGAAGCGAAGATCACGAAGACGAAGATAGCGACCAGCTTGATGGCCACCATGATGCTGTTGGAGGTGGCCGATTCCTTGATGCCAGTGACCAGGAGAACGGTGAGAAGCATCACAATCAAAAATCCGATGAGATTGAAATGGGGCAGCCAGCCAATCATCGGTTGGTATGCGGGAGTACTGAGCGCATCCGGCAAATGAATGCCCAGGGAATTCAGGAGACTATTCACATAGGCCGAAAAACCCACCGCGACGGCCATATTCGAGACGGCGTATTCAAGAATTAAGTCCCAGCCGATGATCCAGGCGGTTAGTTCGCCCATGGTAGCGTAGGTGTACGTGTACGCGCTTCCGGCGATAGGGATCATGGAAGCGAGTTCGGCGTAGCACAGGCCTGCGAATCCGCAAACGATAGCGACCAGGAAGAACGAGACCGCGATCGCTGGGCCGGCGCCGGGGCGGCCAGACGCGCCCAACGCATGTGTTCCGTGCAGGAGAACGTCCAGAACCGGCGCTTTCAGGATGGACGGGACGAGCACTTCTTCGCCAGCCGCAGCTGTGCCGGTCAGGATAAAAATGCCGGTGCCGATGATTGCGCCAATGCCGAGCGCGGTGAGGCTGATCCAGCCAAGAGTCTTTTTCAGTCTTTTTTCGGGATTTTCGGAGTCCGAGATGAGTTGATCGATGTCTTTACATCGGAACAGTTGTGAATCCACTCAGTCTCTCCGATCGTGTCCAGTTATTTGCGTGCGGAAGCGTTAACCGAACGCTCCCTGTTTACGCGGGACACGGGATATGCGAATGAACGTGCCACACTCTATCGCGATACGCGGTGGGGTGCAACCGGAGGGCGCCGTTTCCGTTGCCGTTGTTCCTTCCGTCCCGAAGCGCGGGAGGTGCGACACTCTCTTGAACTTTCCTCATGGCTTACATCTTGCGGACATGGGGCGCAGCAGTGCTGCGCCTTACCCGGCAGCGTGGCTAGACCTGTTGGAGGTTGGCGTAACGTTCTACGAATTTTTTTGTGCCGCGGCCGGGGAAACTTACGCTCAGGCGACGGTCTTCGTCGTCGCCCTCTACTCCGACTACTGTGCCTACGCCGTATTCTGCGTGGCGGACCTTTTGTCCCAGCAGGGGATCGGCGTTGGCACCGCGTTTGAAGGCAGGGCGAGAGAAATTGCTGGCTGGCGCCGGGCGCCGAGCAGGCGTTCTTGAGGACGGCGGTGGCACGCCCCGCACGCGCCGCAGAAACTCTTCAGCCGAGTAGGAGTACTCGGGATCCGGTTCGTAGCGACGGGATTCGCCAATCTCGGACATGGAGCCGCGAGCAGTCTCCACCAGTTGGCTGGGAATTTCCGCGAGAAACCTGGAGGGTAAAGAGGCACGCATCTGCTGTTCGTTACCAAAGATGCGGCGATAGACGGCACGCGATAGCGTCAGCGTTTTGCGCGCGCGAGTCATGCCAACGTAAAGGAGGCGACGTTCTTCTTCGATGCCTTTTTCTTCGTTCAGAGAACGGCTGTGCGGGCTGATGCCTTCTTCGAGGCCACTCAGGAACACGTGATCGAACTCGAGCCCCTTGGTGCTGTGCAAAGTGATCAGCGTTACGCCAGGTTTGCCTTCGAAAGAATCGGCATCACTGACCAGCGCGGCTGCGTCCAGGAAATCGGAGAACGATTCGCCAGCTTCCATCGATTCGGCGACAGCACGAACGAGTTCTTCGAGGTTTTCCATGCGCGCGACGTCCTCAGGCGTGTTCCGATCCCGCAGCATGTCCATGTAACCAGTTTCGGTAAGTACAAAGCGCAGGAATTCGGCCGGCTCTTGCGTCGTGAACGCTTCCTGAAGCTTTACGATGAGTTCGCGAAAGGCGCGTAGCGGCGCCGTGGCGCGGCTGGACGCGGGGCTCGTCATCAGCGATTCCATGGCATCCCAGAAGGTGAGATTTTCGCGCTGCACGATGTCGCGGAGAGCGTCCAGCGTGGTCTTGCCAATCCCGCGGGCCGGAACATTCAGAACCCGCGATAAAGAAATATCGTCTTCGGGGTGAAAGGCCAGGCGCACATAGGCCAGCGCGTCCTTTACCTCCGCACGGTTGTAAAAGCTGAAGCCACCGACGAGTTTGTAGCGGATGGCGCGACGCCGGAGGACTTCTTCGAAGGCGCGCGACTGAAAGTTGGTGCGGTATTCGACGGCGCAGGTCTGGTCTGGATCGTCAGTAAGGATGCGATCGAGTTCACCGGCAACGAATTCGGCTTCGGCCTGCGCGTCGCGGGCTTCGAAGTAGCGAAGAATGGCGCCGGCGGGATTTTGCGCGATTAGCGTTTTGCCGAGGCGATCAGGGTTGTTGGCCACAACAGCGGCTGCGGCATCCAGGATATTTTGCGTGGAGCGATAGTTGCGCTCCAGACGAATGACTTTTGCGGTGGACAAATCCTGCGAGAAGTTGAGCAAGATGGAAACGTCCGCGCCACGCCAGCGATAGATGGACTGGTCCTCGTCGCCGACGACACAAATGTTGCGGCGTTCGTTGGTGAGCAGGCGGAGAAGATCGTATTGGACGCGGTTGGTGTCCTGATATTCGTCGACATGGATGTACGCGAAGCGGGTGCGCCAACGTTCACGAACTTCGGTGGAGTCGCGCAGTAGACGCGCCGAGCGCAGCAGAAGATCGTCGAAGTCCACCGCTTTACTTTGTTTCAGCAGGGCTTCGTAGCCGGCGTAGATATCGGAGATTTTGCGAGTGTCCGGACCGAAGGCTTCCGCGCGAACTTGTTCAGGAGATTGCGCGTGATTTTTCGCGTGGCTGATGCGGCTAAGGACGTTGCGCGGGGTAAGCGCTTCATCCTCGATGCGCAATTTGCCCATAGCCAACTTCACGGCAGCAAGTTGATCGTCGTCATCGTAGATCGCGAAATCTCTCGGCAATCCGGCGTGAACGGCTTCGCGGCGAAGCAAGCGCGCGCAAAGGGAATGAAAGGTGGAAATCCAAGGGCGAGCCGGAGGAACGCCTGCGCGAAGAAGCAGATCCGTGAGGCGCGTTTGCATTTCCTCGGCGGCCTTGTTGGTGAAGGTAACCGCGAGAATGGCGTCGGCTGGCGTGCCCTTGGAAATGAGATTCGCCATGCGATAGGTGATGGCACGGGTTTTGCCGGTGCCCGCTCCGGCGAGGATCAACACCGGTCCTTCGGTGGTTTCGGCGGCAAGACGCTGCTCAGGATTCAACTGTTCCAGAAAATTGTGCATGGGGTCGCGTAGTAAGAAAATTTTCTCGACTCTTCATGTTAGCCGACGGAAGCGCATCCGGCAAATTGAAGAAGTTTCTGACGATCGCTCATTTTTCGACTGCTGAGTTCATTGGGCACATCATCGACATGTATTGAGGGTCATTTTTGGCATCATTGTAAACTGCGAAAGATCGGTAAGCCCTGGGCAAAAGACTGTCATGGCTAGGCTAAGAAAATATTTCAAATATATTGTGGTGCTGGCTGTGATTACGAGCGGATACGTGACGAGCTTTGCTGCATTCTGGTGGTGGACAGGTGGATTCGGGTATTCCCATGATCGAGTTAATTTGTGAGTCGATCGAATAACGATGATTGTGAACATGCCGGGCTGGCTCTCGTTCAGCCAAGGCGTGGGGACACCATTTACCAGAGTGTTCATTTCCGTTATCAGCGGAACATTTTGGGCACTCCTAGGGCTTCTTGTTCTAAAGCTGGCCAAGACATTGCGAGCCTACCTTCGCGTCTGCTCCCACCCGAACAGAGTTTGGTCACCAATACCGTTTGCAGGTTCGCAAACTGCGGGTGAGGTTCCAGCACAGCTGACACCACATTCCCTCGCACGATCGTCTGCGCGTTTTCCACCAGATAGTTCAGATTTGCATTGGCAACACGGGCGCCAGTCTGCGAACGCGTTGCGGGAACGAGTAGCAGGAAGAGAACAGGGAGAACAACAAAGCCAGCCCACCACGCCCGGCTATTTTGTAGGTTCATCAGACCGAGTAGTCAAGAGGGTCTCTATTCTGAAGCCTAATTTGAAAAGCACCTTGTGTGCACGTAACCTACTGCAAATTAATTACAGAAGTCAATAAGCCTGGTCGATAGCAGTTTTCTTGTGCGAGCCGAAATGTGTTTCTAGTGGCTAATGCGGTTTGCCGGAGCAGTGCGATCATCAGTCCGCGGACACGTTGCGGGCAAATCACCGTCCAGGTGCAATGACTCTCCATCGGTTCGTCTTGTCCTGTGATCAGAGCCTGCGAATTACTGTTTCGGTTTGATTGGCGGTGGGATCACGGCGTACCCAGGAGCGGCGGCTTTCAAATTGTGCGAGAGGCCGGCGTTCGCGTCGCGCATCGCGAAGCGAATCCCTCCGTCGAGCAGGTTCAGAAAGAAGGCTTCGCGCCAATTCTCCGGTCGATCACCGATTGCGGTGTAGAACACGCGCCCCTGCCCTTGCATGTGCGCCCAAGTCATTGGATAGGGCGGGCGCTGATAAGCCTCACCACTCATGCCTTCGGTGTCGAGCGTCGCAATCACATGCAGATCGGGCGCAAAGTCCTTGAGCGAATACCATTCCTCGGTGAATTCCACCGGATACTTAACTCCTTCAAGTCCCGGAAACTTTGCGTCGTTGATGATGATCTTCGTGGTTTGCAGCCGAGGCGAACTGCCGTGAACTATGAACTCGCCCCCTAACATGCGAAGGTAGGGATCTGAATTATCGCCGTGAGCAACGTAACGGTTGGAAAGGTCCGGCGGATTGTCAGGCGGTGTGTGAAACGTATCCGCTGCCGCATGGGAACCGACGAAACCGGTTCCTCCGTGTATGGCGTCGAGGAACTTCTGCTTGCCTTGCGGGGTCATGGGAGGATTTTTGTCGGTGCCCGGCTGGGTGAGATCGCCGGTGGTAAAAAAGAAAATGGCCTGAAATTTGGCGAGATCCGGCGAGTCGAAAATTCGTCCGTCCTTGGTACACTGCACGTCGTATCCGTGTTTCTTACAAATGTCGGTGATCACGTTTTCAGCGATGCTGGGTTTGCCATCAATCTGTTTCACCACCTCGTGCTCAAAGCCCGAAGACTTGGTGAAGACCAGCAGGGTTTTAGGCGCCGCGAACGTGTTACGCGCAAACGCTGCCGACGCCCCGGCCATGGCAAGCGTTTGAAGAAATTCTCTCCGCTTTTGCATCATGCGTTGCTCCAATCCTTCGCAAAACCTGCAAAGAATAACACGGCCACGGATGCATGGCTTCTTGAAGCAGACGCCGTGCGGGCATGGGCCGCAGCAACCCTGCGCTCCTAAGCAGGAAACCTAGCAGGACGCGGATCAGTTCCCGCTGGAGTGGCCAAGGTCGATGTCGAAGTAGGAGAGCGGACGACGATCGCCCATGGTAACGAGATTCGGAACGTACAAGCGCGCGGACTGCAGGAGGTCGATTTCTCCGCGAAGGTCGAAGTACAGCAGGCCTTGCACGGAAGTGTGGGCGGCGACGACATTCGAGGGCACCGACGCGTTCTGAGCAGTGTCGCGTAGTTCGGTCCAATTCTTGTCACGCGACGGAGTGGGCTTGCCGACCGGGATGGGTAAGGGATTACGGCGCTGCGTGGGATCCTTGGCATTGTTCTTGAGGATCACATCGTCCGCAACGTCCTCCGCGGTAAGCGTAACGAGCTCCTGGCGGTTGTCTTCGCCAATGACCAGAAGCAGACGGATACTCTTCAGGTCCAGCTTGATGCTTTCGTCGGACTCGTTTTGAAAGGTGACTTGCATCGCGACGATGCCGCTGTTGAACGGTGATTTCTTGGGAAAGCGCTCTTTGTAGCGGCTAGCAGTGGTCCAGGGATCAACGAGGATAGTCATGCCCTCGTGAGAATCGCGTGCGCTGGCGCGGGCCGGGGATGCGGTGGAGTTGGTTTGCGACTGACCAAGAATTGTTGCAAAGGGTGTCGCGAGGGTCAGCAGCAGGCACAAGGCGCGTTTTCGCATGAAGGTATATTAAACTGTTTGTATCCTACTGCCTTCGATTCCGAGGGGAAAAGCGGGGTTGCCCCTGCTTGCGGGAACGCAGGCGCGTGCATAGCCAAGTCAGGTTGGAGCCGAACGAGTGTATTTTCTGTATAGCATTTTGATGGGGCTGGCCGCCCTGGTAACCGCGCCATACTGGCTGCTGCAGGGACTAATCAAAGGCAAATATCTATCGAACTTAGGGCAGCGGCTGGGATTTTCTGTTTCCGGCTTGGATAAGCTGCCGGCACAGCGGCCGGGCGCGATCTGGATTCATGCGGTTTCCGTTGGGGAAGCGCTCGCGGGAATGCCGTTGGCCAAACGGCTCAAGGAGTTGTACCCACAGCGCCCGCTGATTATTTCGACCACCACGCTCACCGGGCACGCGCTGGCAAAGGAGCGTATGCCGTTCGCCGATGCGGTGATTTATTTTCCATTTGACTGGGCGTTCAGTGTGCGGAAGGCGTTGGAAGCGGTGAAGCCGGCGGTCGTGTTGGTGCTGGAGACGGAAATCTGGCCGAATTTTCTGCGCGAGGCCAAGAAGCGCGGTGTGCCGGTCATTTTCCTGAGCGGGCGGATTTCGGGGCGGTCGTTTGCGCGCTACCAGAAATTCTTTGGATGGTTTGGATTTTATTTGAAACCGTTCTTGGCTTCCGCATTGGGGAATGCCGCTGCGTTTTTGATGCAGACGGAAGTAGATGCACAGCGCATTCGCGATCTGGGCGCGCCAGCCGACCGCGTGCGCGTCAGCGGAAATCTGAAATACGATCAGGAACTGCCGGAAGCCACGCCGCTATCTAACTGGCTTGCGGAGGAGTGCAAGCGTGGCGGGCGCTGGCCGTTGATTGTGGCGGGCAGCGTAGTGGCCACTGAAGAGCCGCTGGCGCTGATTGCGTTTGGCGTGGTGCAGGGAGATTTTCCAAAGGCGTTGCTGGTTCTTGCCCCCCGCAAGCCGGAGCGCTTTGCGGCAACAGCGGACTTTATCGAGGAATCGCATCGCAAGTATGTGAAGCGGTCTGAGTTGGCTATTGCCGGGCCAGGTATCGCAGGGAACGGCCATGGCAGTGCGATTCCAAACGACGCAACAGTGCTGTTGCTGGACAGTATCGGCGAATTGGCTTCGTTATACCGCTTGGCGGACGGAGCTTTTGTGGGAGGCTCGCTGGTGGAATCCGGCGGACACAACATTCTAGAGCCAGCCGCGTTCGGCAAAGTGCCGGTGTTTGGTCCATCCATGGAGAATTTTGCCGCAATTGCGGCGCGATTCGTGGAGGCCGAGGCGGCGATTCAGGTGCAGAGCCCGGAAGACGCAGGCGTCGAATGGATTCACATGTTGAATGATCCCGCGAAAATGAAACGCATGGGCGACACTGCGAAGCAACTTGTTGAGGGAAGCCGTGGAGCGCTGGATCGTGCGCTGGCGGAAGTGCGGAAAGACCTGGATGGCGCGAAGCAATGAATTTGCCGCCGTTGCTGCGGTGGATTTTGTGGCCGGCGTCGTTTTTTTACGGGGAAGTAGTGAGGATTCGCGTCTGGCTGTACGCGAGAAATATTTTTAAGCAGAGGCGTCTGAGCAAACCGGTGATCAGTGTGGGAAATCTTACCGTTGGCGGCACCGGAAAAACGCCGATGGTGATCTGGCTGGCGGAGCGATTCTGGGCGGAAGGCAAACGAGTAGGAATTCTTAGTCGCGGGTATAAAGGGAGCGGCGGAACCAGCGATGAGATTGAGTTGATGAAGGGACGCCTGGGGGCGCGGGCGCAGTTTGGTGTCGGAGCAGATCGATATGCAGAAGGCCGGCGTTTAGAGGCGAACGACGGGGTGGATATTTTTCTGTTGGATGACGGGTTCCAGCATCTGCAGTTGCATCGCGACGCCAACATTTTACTGATGGACGCGTCGCAGCCGTTGGGCAGGGAAAGATTGCTGCCCTCTGGGAGGCTGCGTGAGCGGCCTTCGGAGATGGCACGCGCGGATTTTCTGGTGTTCACGCGTACGGAGACGTCGCTGGCGACACAGGCAGCGGTGGAGAAGTTCAACGAATTCCCGGTGTTCGCTGCGGCGACGCGACTGGTGGGTTTTCGCAAACACGGCGGCGGGTCGCAGAAGCTGTCCGCGAAAGAGATCGGAGATGGCCCGTTTTATGCGTTTTGCGGGATCGGGAATCCGCGGGCATTTTTTGTCGATTTGAAGAACTGGGGCGCATGGATAGCGGGAGAATCGATGTTCGCCGATCATCATCGCTATGATCAGAGGGATGCGAATGAGATTGAGGCTGTCGCGGTGCGCGCCGGCGCTCGCGCGCTGATTACGACGGAGAAGGACGCACAGAATTTGCGTGGAGTTAAATTTGATGCCTTGCCGATGTACATCGCGGTGATTGAGCTGACGATGCCAAGGGAGAATGAGTTCTTGACGGCGCTTTTGGAAAAATTGGCGAAGAGGACTGCGGCGGCATGAAGCTCATGATTCGAGCCACGAACTGGGTGGGCGACGCGATTCTGGCGCTGCCCGCGTTGCGAGCTGTCCGCGCAAAGTTCCCCGACGCGGAGATCGCGATTGTCGCGCGGCCTTATGTCGCCGACATCTATCGAGGGCAGGGAATCGCCGACGAATTGATTCCGTACGAGGTGAAGGGAGAGCATCGTGGATGGGGCGGACGCGAGCGATTGACCCGGGTGCTGAGCGCCAAGAAGTTTGATTGTGCACTACTGCTGCAGAATGCGTTCGACGCCGCGTGGTTGGCGTGGCGGGCGGGAATTCCCGAACGAATCGGTTATGCGCGCGATGGACGCAGCCTGCTGTTGACGAAAGCGATTCCTGTTCCAAAAGCGGGTGAGATTCCCGCACACGAGAAATTCTATTATCTGGAACTGTTGCGGCGCGCCGGATGGATTGAAGCTTTGCAGGACGATACCCACATCGCCTTACATGTGTCCAGGGAACAGGCGGAGCGCGCGGAACGAACCCTGCTGACAGCGGCCGCGAGGCCCGGCGTTCCACGCATCGCAGTGGGTGCAGGAGCTTCTTACGGCTCGGCGAAATGCTGGCCGCCGGACCGCTTCGCCCAGGCGCTAGCTCAATTCTCCACTCAGAAAGATGTGGACGTTATTTTGTTTGGCACACCTTCGGAAGCGCAGGTATCGACGGCTATCGCGGCAGGCGCCGGACGCCCAGTGATTGATTTGACGGGCAAGACGACGATTGCTGAGCTTCCCGCGCTCCTGTCGCGCTGTCACCTATTTCTTGGCAATGATTCTGGGGCGATGCACGTCGCGGCAGCCGTGGGCTTGCCGGTCGTGGCGATATTTGGTCCCACCGATCCACACGGAACCGCGCCGGTGACTCCGCGATGCACCACTGTGCAGCAGCAACCGTATTGCAGCCCCTGTTTTCTGCGACAGTGCCCCACCGATCATCGCTGCATGACGGCGGTTACCGTGCCAATGGTAGAGTCAGCGCTGTCGTTTCGATTTGCGGAGGTGCCCTCTGTCTGAGGCCAAGCCGCTGCGTCCCGCAGTGTTTCTCGATCGCGATGGAACTATCTCCGAAGAAGTTGGTTACTTGAATCATGCCAGCCGTTTTCGTATGTTTCCTTTCACCGGGCCAGCCATACGTTCATTGAACGAAGCGGGATTCGCGGTTGTCGTGGTTACGAACCAATCCGGTGTCGCACGCGGTTATTTCCCGGAAACACTTTTGGATCAAGTCCATCAGAGAATGAATCAGGAACTGAATGAGCAACAGGCGAAGATCGATGCGGTGTACTACTGCCGGCACGGCGCGAAAGAAAATTGCGATTGCCGTAAACCGAGGCCGGGAATGATTACGCGAGCGGCGAAGGAGTTGGGGCTGAATATCCCGCGTTCGTATGTGGTCGGTGACAGGTACAGCGACATGGAGACTGGCTTTCAAGCTGGTGCCCATACCGTTTTTGTGAAAACGGGTTACGGCCTAGGTGAATGGACATGGCGCTCGAAAGAGTGGCCGCGTCAACCGGATTGGGTCGCGGAGGACCTGCAAGGCGCGGTTACGTGGATTCTGGAGCGGCCGAGATGACGCGCGCAGCCAAACTCGCCAAGGGCCAGCCGGCAGTGCCCGCCGTGGACCTGATGTCGCTGGCGGAATGCGTTGAACGCTTCGCCAGCAGGACGGTAATAGTGTTGGGGGATTTTGTCGCGGACGTTTTCGAATCGGGCGAAATCAGCCGGGTTTCGCGCGAGGCGCCGGTCCTGATCCTGCGGCACCGAACGACGGAAATTGTGCCGGGTGGGGGAGCAAACTCCGCGAGCAATTTTGCGTCGCTTGGCGCGAAGGTGATTCCCATCACAGCGGTGGGAGACGACGAGACTGGCAACGCGTTAATCGCGGCGTTTCGCCAGAAGGATGTGGACGTTCGCGGCATCCTGAAGGTGCCGGGATGGACGACGCCGACGAAGAAAAGATTTCTGGCAGGCTGGACGCACACCGTGGGGCAGCAGGTATTGCGTGTGGACTACGAACCAGCTGGCGATATCCCCGAGGCGATTCGCAAGAAGCTCCGCGTGTTGCTTAAGTCCGCGCTGAAGAAAGCGAGTGCGCTGGCGATCTCCGATTACGGGTTTGGCGTGGCGAATCCAGCGGAAGTGCGGCAAATGTCGCGACTGAAAAAGGGCATTCCCGTGACGCTGGATTCGCGCTACCGGCTGACGGAATACGCCGGTGCGAGTATTACCGCAGCAACCCCGAACGAGGCGGAGTTGGAGGCACTCCATCACACGCGAATTGGCAAAGACCTCGCCGAACTGGAGCGTTGCGGCTCAGCGACGCGCGCGCAGATGAAACTAGATTCGCTCCTGGTGACGCGGGGGAGCGATGGCATGGCGTTATTCCAGCCTGAAGCGCGGACTGTGCACATTCCAGTGCATGGCAGCGACCAGGCTGTGGACGTCACTGGAGCTGGCGATACGGTGTTAGCCGCGTTTACTCTGGCTCTGGCGACTGGTGCGTCGCCGGTGGAAGCCGCGCACATTGCGAATATTGCGGGTGGGCTAGTGGTGATGAAGCGAGGGACGGCGACCGTTTCGCGGGAAGAACTTCGCGAGGCGATTCGTACGATGGCGTCCGGATCGTGAGCGCCGCTGTACGACAGATTCCCAGGCTCAGGGAAAGGCGCCCGCCTCAGAAGGCGGCCGCTACAAAATCGAAGACGCGATGAGAAAAGCAGAAGACAAAATTGTTTCGCGAGTGGAGTTGGGTGCGCGTATGCGCGACGCCGGACAACGGGGTCGACGCGTTGTATTCGCCAACGGGTGCTTCGACACCCTGCATGTGGGGCATGTTCGGTATCTCGCAGGTGCACGGCAACAAGGCGATTTGCTGGTGGTGGGCGTGAACTCCGATTCAAGCGTGAAACAACTCAAAGGCGCGGGCCGGCCGATTCTGGATGAACAGGCGCGGGCGACCTTGGTCGCGGCGCAACGTGACGTGGACTATGTAATCGTATTTCCCGACGCCAATGTCGAAGGCTTGCTCGAGGAATTTCGTCCAGACGTTCACGCAAAAGGGACGGACTACACGCTGGAGAGCGTGCCCGAGCGTGCGGTAGCCGCTCGGCTGGGCATTCGAGTAGCGATTGTCGGCGATTCAAAAGATCATTCCACGCGCGGATTCATCGAAGCGCAGCGCAAAGGCCCGCATGGCTGACGAGCGCTTCCTGGTAGTACGGCTCGGCTCGCTTGGCGACATCGTGCACACCTTTCCCGCAGTCGCTGGACTTCGGGAGTCGTTTCCCAACTCGACGATTATTTGGCTCACACACCCGCGTTGGACCGAGTTGGTGTCCAGCAGCGGATTGGCGACGCAAATCTGGCCGGTGGATTCCCGTGACAATTCTTCCGTGCGCGCGGTGCTCTCCAAAATTCGGCGGCAGCGCTGGGCTGCCGCGCTGGATTACCAGGGACTTTGGAAGTCGGCGTTTTTGCCGTTTCTTGGCGGAGTTTCGAAGCGCATCGGATTTTCCTGGGAAACGATTCGCGAATATGGAGTGCAAATTCTGTACAACGAGCGGGTGCGTTGCGTGACGACGCATATCGCGGACCAGAACGGAGAATTGACACTGCGCGCCGGAGCGGCCAAGGCGGTGGCCGAGCCCACGTTGCGCGTTTCCGATGCAGACATGGAAACGGTCAAGGTGGAACTTGCCCGCGATAGCATCGATCGGTACGTGGTGCTGAGCCCTGGCGGCGGCTGGCGTTCGAAGTGTTGGCCGGCGGAGCGCTACGGAGCGCTGGCGGAGAGAATTTGCAAAGAGCTGGGTTTGCGGTCGGTGATTAACTACGGGCCAGGAGAAGAGGCGCTTGCCGAGGAAGTGATTACAGCCAGCGGCACAGCAGAACCTGTGGCTTACGATGGCGAGTTAGGTGCGTTGATGGCACTCTTGCACGGCGCGGAAATTATCGTCGGTGGCGATACGGGACCGCTGCATCTGGCGCTGGCGCTTCGCACGCGCGGCGTGGCGATTTACGGACCGACGGACCCGGCGCGAAACGGTCCATATCCGCCGCAGGAAATTGTTTTGCGCAAATCCGGCGCAGTTACTTCCCACAAACGAATTAGCGAGACCGATCCTTCGTTGCTTGCGGTGTCAGTTGACGAGGTCTTCGAGGCCGTTCGAAAGAGGCTGGGAGCGCCCGCGTGACGTGGATAGATTTTTTCGCGCGATGGCGGGTTCGCATCGGATATATTCTGGCGATTTTGGTTTTGTGGCTGGCGAGACCGGCGCCGCTTTGGATTCTTGCCGGAGGGGCTGTCGGGTTGTTCGGGCTTTTGATTCGCGGCTACGCGGCGGGATATTTGCACAAGCAGGAAGTGCTTACGATCGCGGGGCCCTATGCGTACACACGGAATCCGCTTTACTTCGGCAGCAGTATTCTGACGCTGGGTGCGGCGATTGCCATGCATTCATCATGGTCGACGGCTCTACTGCTGCTTTATTTTGCCTTGGTGTATAGCCTTGTGATGCGCCGTGAAGAGATGGAGCTTCGCATAAAGCACGGAGCGGCGTTTGATACGTATGCGGCGCGGGTGCCGCTGTTTTTCCCTCGGGTCGTGGTCGAAAATGCGGAAGCGCAGGGTGGAAGTGCTGCTTTCTCCTGGGCGCGCTATAAGAAAAATCATGAATACGAAGCTGCCGTTGGCTTCCTATTCTTGCTAGTTGCTTTGATGGTGATTTGGCGCCTGCGCGGAGCCTGATTCCACAGGCGACTCGACGCAAGCGAGATAACAGCTAACTCGAAGATCGTGGCCATTCGTCAGAATCTGCGCCGCGCCATCACGGTCCGTGCGTAGGATTCGCGCGCCGCTTTCCTCCAGGCGTTGCAGGAGCTCAGGACTTGGATGCCCGTAAGGGTTTTCCTCTCCCGAAGAAATAACAGCAATCTGCGGATCGACCGCGGCGAGAAATTGCGGGCATGGAGGAATTCTTGCTGCCATGGTGGCCCACCTTCAAAACGTCTGCATGCAACAGGCGCGCGTCGTTCTCGGAAAGCATGGTGTATTCCACTTGTTTCTCCGCGTCGCCGGGCAGCAGGAAGCTCCGCTGGCCGTACTCAAGTCGCAGCACCAGCGAATCATTGTTCTTCGCAGTGGGCGCTACCTCGTCGGGCGAAATCTCCGGCCACAGAAAAGCCACGCGAACGCCATCCCAATCGAATGATTCTCCTTTGCGTTCGTGTTCCACTGGAATCCCGAGGCGAGCAGCCAGAGTCTCCAGTTGTACTTGAGCCGTCGCGGACGACTCGCGTCCGAGCAAGAGACGCCTCACCCCGAAATTCTGCAACACGGCGGTCAAGCCTCCGATGTGGCCCTGGTGTGCGTGCGTAAGGGCGACGGCGTCGAGGCGTCGAATGCCGCGCGACCAAAGATAAGCCGACACTGCGTCTTCGCCGGGATCCGACCCCAAATGCTCTTCGCGGCCGCGAAAGCCTTGAAACGCACCTCCGCCATCGATAAGCAGCGTGCTGCCTCGCGGGGAGACTACTAGGATCGAGTCGCCTTGCGCGACGTCCAGCATAGTTACTTCGAGCGATCCACGATTGGCCGAGATAGGAAATGGCGAGGTCGCAATCAGCACCACCAGCGACAGGAGCACGAGCAGGCTTACTCGCAAAACCTGACGCCACCCCCTTCGTTGCGAGCGGAAGGACACGGCCAGTGCGACCAACGCCGCGAAAAACGCGAGCATCAACCAAAGCGGCGGACCAGGAACGCGATAGCTACTGTGTGGAATGCGTGAGAGCGTGCTCACCACGTATGTTTGTAGGCGGACTAACAGAAGGAGCGGAACTGAAAATAAGTGACCCAGCGCCGGCAGCAGCATCGAAGAACCGAGGCCCACGAAACCAAGCGGCACGATCACTCCCGTAAACGGAACGACCACGAGATTGGCAACCGGCCCGATTAACGCTATACGGTGAAAGCCTTGCGCCATCAACGGAGCCATGCCGAACTGCAGGACGAGCGACAACGCGAACAGTTCCACCAACCGTAGTGTCCACGCTAAGCCGCGGACTGTTCCGTTCTGCGCGACCCCGGCGGCCCGTTGTGGAAGCAGAGAAGCCAGGCATTTGCACAGATCGCGGAGGTCCAGACGGAACTGGACGATGCGAGGAGAATAAATTACGTCGCGGGTGACGTCACGCCAAGCACGCAAGCCGCGCGAAAGAGGTTGCGTGCACGATTCCATCCACGGGAGCCCGATCGCCGCGATGCAGCCGATGGCGAGGAACGACAACTGGAAACTGGCATCCAGCAATTCCTTTGGGTCGGCGAGAAGGAGTGCAAGGGCAGCGACTGCGGCGGAACTAAGCAACTCCAAGCGGCGGAAAAATAGCGTACTGAGGACAAGTATCCCGGCCATCAAGCCCGCGCGCAGTACGGGTGGACGTTGTTCGACGACCATGATGTAGGCGAGCAAGGCGGCGAGGATGCAAATAGCCGCAATCCATGCGGGCAGGCGAAATCGTCTCGCCAGCCAGAAAAGAAAGAAGGCCAGGGCGCCGACGTGAAGCCCAGCAATGACCAGGACGTGGAACACGCCAGTTTTCTGATAGTCAACGGACTCGGCCCGATCCAGAAAACTGCGGTCCCCGAGCAGCATCGATTTGAGGATGCCCGCGACTTCGGGAGATTGAGGAAACATTTCGTCCAGATGTTGACGCAAACGTCCGCGGAGCTTGGCTAGTCGGATGTGGAGTGTCGGAGCCGCGGTCCCAGTTTTTTCCAGCAGCGAACTCGCCCGAAGCGTCGCCACGAGATGAATGTCCTGCCGCGCCAGAAAATCGCGGCGGTTGAAGGCCCCGGCGTCTCGGTAGACCAGTGAGAGCGGCGCTTGGGTGACGACTGCGACTTCATCGCCAGCATGGATCGCCGGCAGAGCCGCTTCGCCTTCCTTCGGCGTGAAGCTGACCCGCATGCCGCCCACAAGGGGAAGTTGTGAGTCCGCGAGATCGACGCCGGACAGATCCAGTGTGAAGACATAGCCCCAGGGCATCATCGCGGGCTCTTCACGGAGCGTGCCGTGCCATCTCAGCGGAACTTTGAGAGGTATTTCGTCTGCTGGAAGCCGCTGCAGGACGTGTCTCTGTGACAGCGGTTGTCTCGCAATTAAACCAGCGGCGGATCCCAACGCCACCCACACCAAGAGTGACGCAATTCCCGCAGGCCAAAGCGAATCGTAGCGAAGAGAAACCGCCGATACGATCCATGCAACGGCGGCCACGGCAAGCATAACCAGGACGAGGACGCGCAGGCTGTAAGCGTTGTGCAGTGCAAAACGAAGGCCGAGCAAATGCCGCCGGCAAATGCTGCGGCAATCGCAACGGCCGGAAGCTTCATTAGACTCTCCGGAGCTTCACCAGGGTCTCAATGTGAAAGGTTTGCGGGAACAGGTCGAACAGATGGACCTGTTCGATTTCGTAACGATGCGCAGTCTCAGCGGCAGTTGCCGTTTTACGCGAAGAACCCGTAAGAACGGCGAGATCGCGCGCAAGCGTCGACGGATCGCACGAAAGATACGCAATTTTGGGCACGCCAAGATTGGCCAGCAATGCCGCGGTTTCTGCGCCGAGTCCGGAGCGCGGAGGATCGAGTACGACAAAGTCAGGCCGTTCGGTATGTTTCTTCAAAAAATCCTCGGCGTGTTCGTTCGCCGAAACGATTTGCACGCCGGCGGTCTCCGCATTGCTGCGAAGGTCTCCAGTAGCGGCCAGATTCGCGTCCACGCTCATCACGCGAGAAAATGACTTTGCCAGCGGCAGGGTGAAAAATCCGACGCCAGCGTAGAGGTCCAATGCGAAATCGCCCTTGGCACCTTCAAGAACAGTCGTGAGCAGGTCTTCGACGAGGAACCGGTTTACCTGGAAGAAAGAAAGATGGCTGACGCGGAAAGAAAATCCGCCTGCCTTGTGCACCAGGTAGCCGGGACCGGTGAGTTCGAAGCGGTCTTTGCTTTGATCCAGGAGCAAGAGGCTTTCCAGTTGAGGAAGCGCCTCACGAAATTCCGCAGTCAGATCCTTCACGGGTTTCGGGAAGCGCTCAAAGGCGATGTTCATGGCAAACTTCGCGTCTTCGGAATCAGCGAAGGCTTCCACTTCCAGAATACCGGGCGGAAGGGAATTGTCGCGCGCCATGTTCTGCACCTTGGCGAACAAGCCGGCGAGTCCCGGAGAAAGAACTGGACACGCATCGATGGGCAGAATATGCGCGCTTTCGGGCAGGAAGTAGCCGAAGGCGCGGGGTAATGCATCGCGAAACGCCCATTGCGCACGGTTTCTGTAGGCGAATGGTTCCGCAGTGTGCTCTTCGATGGGGCTGTCCCAGGAGACACCACCAAGGCGCGAAAGGGTCTCGCGAAGAATCTCCTTCTTCTGACGCACTTGCTCGGCAATGTTTATGTGTTGGTAATGGCAGCCGCCGCAAACCCCAAAATGTGGACAGGGAGCGGCAACGCGCTGTGGCGACGGCTGTTTTACTTCCTTAAGCGCAGCGTGGATGAGCGTCTTTTTGCGCGTGCGGACCGCCGCCGAGACCTGCTCCCCGGGGAGCACGTAGGGAACGAACACGGTATTGCCATCGGCGTGCGCCAAGCCTTCACCGCCGTAGACAAGCTTCTCAATTGATAATAGTAATTCATCTGACATAGATAGACAATCCTGTTCTCCGAATCTCTTCTGGGTTTAGCACTGCTACGCGGCTTCACGACATGTAGTAAAGGCTGAGCCGCGGTAACTGATATTCGTCCAACAGGCGTTTCTGCAGGTACTGCTTTTCCACCAGCGCCAATTGTTCTGCCTTCATTTTGCGCCGATATGCGGAAAGTTGCGAATCCACTTCGCGGCGAATCTTGAGCATCATCTCTTCGGTGGCATGGCTCAGCAGCGCGGCGTGCACTTTATCGTCGAGGATGGACATGCGGCGCTCGAGATCTTCAAGGTCGAGCACACCTGGTTTTTCGAGTAGAGTGAGGCAGCCGAGAAGGGAACCGGCAGCGTTTTTCAGCATCGCGCAGAGTTGCGAATGCGACTTGACGCTGCATTCCGCGGCCCGTTCGAGCTGCACGGCATTTTTCTCGATGTAGGCTTTCACGTCCGCGCGAGGAAAAGGTTCGCCTTTGGGCGCAGTGGAATTTGTCGACTGCGCGCCCGCGGCAGCCTCCTGGCGTTCTTCAGCGGCTTCCAGAACCGCGTCCGTGCAGTATGCAAGGCTTTTCAGCGACTTTCCTGCTCCACGGCGGGAGCGCTGATAGCTTTCGAAAGCCCGGTCGATGCCTTTCAACGCAGCTTCCAGGGGCACACCAGCCTTTTGCCAGGTTTCCATGATCGCCCAGTCCAGTGGAGAGACGAGCAGGTGAGCGCCGCGCTTCTTCCAGAAGTGCTCCTCAATCTCCGTGAAATAATTGAAATAGTTCCAGGTTTCCATGTGCGATGCGCCCGCCATTCGGGCTGTGCTAGCGTTGCGCTTTCTTCGCAGGGGAATTCGTGGCTGAAGTACTTCGCTGTGCCGGGGCCTCGCGGCGAGCGTCCTGGGGCTGGTTCTTCTCCCAGATCAAGCGAAGACCTGTAAGCGTCAAGAACTCGTCTACGTGCTGAATCTGTTTTGCGCCACGAGCGACAAGGGACGCCTGACCGCCGGTGGCAATCACGACAGCGTCGGTTCTGAGTTCCGCCTTTATGCGCGAGAGCATCCCATCCACCATATCGACCACGCCGTAATACAATCCGGCCTGCATGTGGGTCACGGTATTCGTGCCGATCACTTTGCCGGGATCCTTTATTTCCACGCGCGGAAGACGGGCGGCACGGCTGAAGAGCGCTTCCGAAGCGATGCCGATGCCGGGCGCAATCACGCCGCCAAGATATTCGCACTTTGCAGAGATTACATCGAAAGTGATAGCGGTGCCGAAGTCGACCACAATACACGGGCCGCCATATTTGTGAAATGCAGCGACGCCATTCACAATGCGATCCGCGCCAACTTCCATCGGATTATCCACCAGCACGGACATGCCTGTTTTCACGCCGGGTTCAACGAACAGCGCGGTCTTACCCAGATACAGGCGAGCCATTTCCGTCAGCGTCCAATTCACCGGTGGAACAACCGAACTGATGATCACGCCGCTCACTTCCTGCTGATTCAGCCCGGCAAAAGAAAAAAGGTTGCGCGTCAACACGCCATACTCGTCAACGGTTTGCGCGCGGGCGGTTGTCAAGCGCCAGTTGGCAATCAAATCCTCGCCGCGAAAAACGCCCAGCACCGTGTTTGTGTTTCCGACGTCTATGGTCAGCAGCATTTACCGAACCTCGGTGACATCCCCGGCGATTACCGCCTGAATCTGGCCGTCATATTTCTTTACCAACAGGAGGCCTTCTGGGCTGAGCCCCGCTGTAACACCTGCATAGGAGTGCACACCATTATCCACGCGCACTCGTCTGCCGCTGGCGAACGTCGACACCGTTTGAAAGCGCTCGATCACCGCCGCGGGCCCTTCCCGCAGAAAACGATTGTAGTCGGTCTCGAATTCAGCGAGCAACCGCACCAGGAGTTCCAGGCGCGAGTGCGAACGACCGGTTTCGCGGCGAAGCGACGTGGCCACGGTGGAAATATCGGCGGGAAAGTTTTCTTGGTTCACATTGATGCCGCAGCCGATGATGACGAAGCGGACCTGGCTGGGCTCCGCATGCATTTCGGTCAGGATGCCGCCGATTTTCTTGCCGTTCAGAAGCAGATCGTTGGGCCATTTGAGTTCTGGAGCAACGCCAGTTTGCGCGGCGATGGCGGAATGCGCCGCGATACCCGCAAGCATGGTGAGAAGCGGAGCCTGTGCCGGAGAAAGACGTGGGCGAAGCAGCAGAGTGAAGTACAGGCCGGTGCCGCGCTCGGAATGCCAGGTGCGGCCAGCGCGCCCTCTCCCGGCGGTTTGTTCTTCGGCGATGACAACTGCGCCCTCGGCCTCTCCGGCGTGCCCGAGTTCCATGCCGACGCGGTTGGTAGAATCGGTCTTGAAGAAATGAAGGACGCGTTTACCGAAAAGGCGGCCCTTGAGGCGCTTGTGCAGCAAGTCCGGCGTGACGACGTCGTGAACTTTTTCTAGGAAGTAGCCGGTGCGCGGTTGGCCTTTGACTTTGACGTCGAGCGCGCGCAAACGCTCCACCCACCGCCACACGGTAGAACGTGACACGCCGATCTCTCGTGCAATGCGCGCTCCGCTAATGATGATGGTGGCATTCTCCGCAAGCAGAGTCAGCAGCGCCGCGAGACGTCGATCGGTCGTTTCAGGTACAGAAGGTGTTTGCGGCATCTAGTAAAAAGTCCCTAGCTTCTTGCGTCTCATCGGGGAGGGCACGACTTTAGTCGTGCCGAAAAGCGCCCCCAATATGGGCTTTAACCCCCGAGGCCTTGCGAACTACAAAGACAACGTCACAGAGACGGTCTGTAGCTTACTTTTCCTCGCTACCATCCACAAGCACGCTACGCCCGAAGTTGGGCCATCCGCGTTTGCAATTTCTGCAGCTCCACGCGCTGCCCGGCAAGCGTTTCTTCCATCTGCTGAATAATATTTTCCGGCGCACGGCTTCGGAACGTTTCGTTGCCAAGTTGCTTTTCCTTGGAGGCAATCGCTTTCTGCAGGCCATCTATTTCCTTCTGGATGCGCGTTATCTCCGCCGCGGCGTTCACAGTTTCTTCCAGGTAAGGAACGCGCAGATCGAACTGCGCCGTGGAGCGCGCTCCACCGCCTTCGCCTAATTTGCCCTCGCCAACCTGGAACTCTGTCAACAACCCAAGGCGCACGATGCCATCGCGATTCGCTTCGATGATTCTGCGAATGGTTGTATCGCTGCTGGAGAATTCCGCAGCCACTTTCTTTTTTGGATCGAGCTTCATGTCCGCGCGGATACCGCGAAGCGCCTGGATAACTTCTTGCACCAGGCTGAACTCACCAAGCGCACTCTCATCCTTCCATGCGAGTCGCGCCTCGGGGTAAGAATCGAGTGCGATGGATTTTGCACCCGCCTTTTGCGGGAGCTGATGCCAAAGCTCCTCGGTCAAGAAGGGCATGAACGGATGCAACAGCCGCAGCGCCGCGTCGAACCCGGCAAATAGATTCTTCCACGCGACCGCCGCGAGGTCGCGATCGGCATGCAGCAAGTCCGGCTTGACCCATTCGATGTACCAATCGCAAAAATCGCCCCAAAAGAATTGGTAGACGCTCTGCGCCGCTTCGTGAAAACGATAATTCTTCAGAGCATCGTCAACAGTCTCGACTGTTTGCGCCAGCCGGGCAAACAGCCAGCGATCCACGATAGGAATTTGCCCGGCGTGCGCATAAGGTGCCTTTTCGCGGGCGGAAGGCGCAGCGAGTTCTTCCAGCGATCCGCCGCCTTCCTCAAATTTGGAAAAATTAAGAAACAGGAAGCGCGCGGCATTCCATATCTTGTTGGCGAAGGCCCGCGCGCCAAGCAGTCGATCGTCGGACAACACAATGTCGGTTCCCGGCGCGGCCATGGAGGCCAGGCAGAAGCGCATCGCATCGGTGCCGTACTGTTGGTTCAGGGCA
>Ga0070765_100000352_pt1 | contig 27403 bp, 18 predicted proteins | sample HubBroMetageWFT5_FD_71516 | JGI IMG/M metagenome (GOLD analysis project Ga0070765, IMG submission 71516) | Warmed and freeze-thawed soil microbial communities from the Hubbard Brook experimental Forest, New Hampshire - Hubbard Brook CCASE Soil... | ecosystem: Environmental > Terrestrial > Soil... | reverse complement strand
AAGCCGAAAAGAGCGCATCCGATGAGCGGCAGTTGCTCGTTCTGGTAGAGCAGGAAAAAGATGACACGGAACTTGCGAAGAAGTTGCGCGAGGATGCGGGCGACAAAGTCTCTGAAGCGATGCTCAATGCCCAGATCAAGGCGCTCACCTCTCCCTGGTTTCGCTATTTCATTCGATACGATCCATCGACGGCATTGAAGAAAGTTACTTGTCCCGTCCTCGCGCTGATTGGCAGCAAAGATCTGCAGGTGCCCGCGGAACAGAATTTGCCGGCCATTCGAAAGGCGCTCGAAGCCGGCGGCAATAAGAACGCCGAAGTAGACGAACTTCCGGGTCTGAACCATCTCTTCCAAACCGCCAAGACGGGTTCTCCGAACGAATACGGGCAGATTGAAGAGACCATGTCTCCCATTGCGCTTGATAAGATTGCGAGCTGGATTTTAAAGCAGGCCCCCGCGCACCATACAGTCGTCGAGTAATTTTCCGCGCTTCCCTGGCGCAAACCTCCCCGATGCGGTTTCGATTCGACTGATTCACTGGGTTAAAGTTTGGCAATTCAGCCATCCCTGCCGCCGCGAAAACCCTTTTTCCTGGTGTATAGTTATTTCAGCGATTCGCAGTCGAAGGTCCGACCTTTTATCGAAAATGAAAAAGCCATTGAGAGTGATGAAGTTCGGGGGTACCTCTGTAGGCGATGCCGCCTGCATCGCGCGGGTCGCGCAGATTGTTCGAGACGCTTCACGGCAGGGCCCTGTTGTGGCGGTGGTTTCAGCGATGAGCGGCGTGACGAACCGGCTGGTTTCCGCCGCGTCACGCGCGGAAGCCGGCAATCGCGAACAAGTGGCGGAGCTTTTCGCAGAGCTTCGCAAACAGCATGAAATTGCGCTCGGTACGCTGATCGCGCAAGCGGATAAACGCGCGCGGCTGGCCGCGGCCATGGAGGGCATTTTTCGCGAGGGCGAGCGCCTGTGCGAAGGCACGGTACTGTTGCGCGAGTTGACGCCCCGAACGCTGGACACTATTTCGAGCCTCGGCGAGCGCCTTTCCGCACCCATGGTTTCCGGCGCGCTGGTCGATCTCGGTGTGCCCAGCGAAGCCATCGAGGCTACGGAATTGATCGTCACCGACACTTTTCATGGCGGCGCCGATCCCTTGATGGACCGAACGCGCGAGCGCTGCGAAGCGCATCTTCGTCCGCTGCTCGATCGAGGCGTAGTTCCTGTTGTGACCGGATTCATCGGCGCGACCCTGGATGGCGTGTTGACCACGCTCGGGCGTGGCGGCTCCGATTATTCCGCAACGATTCTCGGCGCCGCGCTCAACGCCGACGAGATTATTATCTGGACGGATGTGGACGGCGTGTTGACCGCCGATCCGCGACTTGTGCCGGACGCGCGCACGATCCCGGAAATTTCCTATCGCGAAGCGGCAGAGCTCGCCTATTTTGGCGCGAAAGTCCTTCACCCGAAAACTTTGCGCGCCGTGGTGCCCGCGGGAATTCCGGTTTGGATTCGAAACAGCTTCGAGCCAGGGCAAATTGGCACGAAAATCACGCCCCAGGGCCGCAGCAATGGCGGCGGCGTGAAGGCTCTGACCGCCATTCGCGACGTTTCATTAATCGCCATCGGAGGCCCGGGAATCGTCGGCGTGCCGGACGTGGTCGGCCGGACATTTTCGGCCACGGCGGAGGTGCGCGCCAACGTGCTGCTGATTTCGCAATCTTCCTCGCAGAATGATATTTGCTTCATCGTCGCTTCCACCGACGCGAAGCGCACCGTGGAGGCGCTGCGCAACCGCTTTGCGCGCGATTTGGCGGACGAAAAGGTCGAACACGTCACCGTGGATCCCAGCATCGCAATCGTGGCGGTCGTCGGGGAAAATATGCACGGGACGCCGGGCGTTGCCGGGCGCACATTCAGCGCATTGGGGCGCGAGGGCGTCAACATCATTGCCATTGCGCAGGGTTCCTCAGAGTGCAACATTTCGTTTGTGGTTTCCGAGAAAGATGTGAAGGCGGCGTTGACGGCCACGCACCGTGAATTTGGTCTCGGCGCGCAAGTGCCGGCAGAAATCCTGGCGTCGAGCGCGAAGAATGATTGAAAAGGTCGCCCGAGCTCCCGAGAAGGGCGCGGAGAAGGCTGTTCAGCGGTGCATCCTGCCGGCATGCGGAGCCGCGTTTGGGCTTCGCGAACGAATTTACGTCTGCCCCCGCTGCGGCGGCCCGCTCGAGATTGAGTGCCGCCTTGAACAGGCGGGCGATGCGGAAACGCTTCGCAAGCGCTGGCACGCCCGAGCCGCTTCTTCAGAGGCACGCGATCGCAGCGGTGTCTGGCGCTACCGCGAACTCCTCCCATTTGAGGATGCCGCGCCCGTCGTAACGCTGTTTGAGGGCAATACGCCGCTCTACGACGCTCCCCGCTCCGCGCGCTATTCCGGCTTGCGCGGCCTTCGCCTCAAACATCAGGGATGCAACCCCACTGGTTCGTTCAAGGATACCGGCATGACGGCAGCCGTTACTCAGGCCGTGGTTCTCGGCGCTCGCACGGCCATTTGCGCAAGCACGGGAAACACGGCCGCCAGCCTGGCCGCCTATTGCGCGCGTGCCGATTTGCAATGCGCGATCTTGCTTCCCCGAGGGCAGATCACCGCTTCGAAACTTGCGCAGAGCATGGACTACGGAGCCGCCATTTTCGAGCTGGATGGAAATTTCGATGAGTGCATGCGATTGATTCAGGAGCTGGGTGACGACCCGTCCATTTACGTGGCGAACTCGATCAATCCATTTCGCATCGAGGGCCAGAAGACAGTTGCTTTCGAGCTGATTCAGCAATGCGCGTGGGAAGTGCCGGACCACGTTGTGGTTCCCGGCGGAAACATGGGCAATAGCTCCGCGCTGGGCAAGGGCTTCGCCGAAATGTTGCGCCTCGGCCTCATCGACCGCCTGCCGAAACTCAGCATCATGCAGGCGGAGGGTTCCGCCCCGCTTGCCCACATGTTTGCCACGCTCGGAGCAAATAAAACCGCGCGCGAGTCCAGTATTCCGGAAACGCTCAAGCCTGTGTCACATCCAAGGACTCTCGCCACGGCAATTAAAATTGGCGCGCCCGTTTCGTGGAAAAAGGCTCTCCGCGCAGTTCTCGAATCCGGTGGGCAAATTATCACTGTGAGCGAGCAGGAGATTGCGGACGCGAAAGCGGTCATCGGTCGCGATGGCATCGGTTGCGAGCCTGCTTCGGCCACCACGGTTGCTGGAATTCGAAAACTCGTTGCCGCCGGCCACATTCGCCCGGAAGAAAATGTAGTCGCCGTCCTTACCGGCCATGTGCTGAAAGATCCCGACTACGTGAGCCACTACCATCGCGGGACTCTTTCGTTGGGTTCGGAAACTGGAGGCGAATTCGTGCCCGCGCGGCCGATTGAGGGCGTGTTCCGGAACGCACCGGAACGCGTGGCGGCAACAAAGTCCGCCATACTAGAGCGTTTGCATCACGGAAAATAAGGAGCGACCGGCGGCCTCCGGCGACTTTTTTCAAACCAAGGAAGCATCAGGCATCACATGAGCCAGCCAACCGCCATATCTATCGAAGTTCGAGTACCTGCCTCGACCGCGAATCTCGGAGCGGGCTTCGATTGCCTTGGCCTTGCCCTGGAGCTGTACCTCAACGTTCGGGCTACCGTCCTTTCGAAGCCGGGAGCACGTACACTCGCGCGCAGCAGCGGCATACGCGGCAGCTCGCTGCTGCCAACGGCGCCGGAGGAGAACCTGATTCTCCGCGCTATGCGCCACACCGCGGATAGGGAAAGCCTGACGCTTCCACCCGTCCGCCTTGCCGTTCAAAACCAGATCCCGATGGCCAGCGGCTTGGGGAGCAGTGCTGCCGCAACCGTTGCGGGCGTGGCGCTGGCTTTCGGTGTAACGAAGCGAGCGGTTCCGCGTGAAACGGCGCTGCATTATGCCGCTGAAATCGAAGGTCATGCCGACAACGTCGGCGCGGCGGTTTTCGGAGGCCTTGTTGTCACGCTCCCGCGTTCCGATGGGAGCGTTGTGGCCGTGCAAAAACGCTGGCCAAAAATGATCAGGCTCATCGCCGTCACGCCGGTTCTCACGCTCGAAACAAAGAAATCCCGCGCGGCTTTACCGGAGACGGTGCCTTTGAAAGACGCCGTCCACAACCTCCAGCGCTCAGCCCTTTTGGTCGCGGCCATCGAGGAGCGGCGTTACGACCTGATTTGGGACGCCATGCAGGACCGCCTTCACCAACCGCATCGCCAGCATCTCATCCCCGGTCTTTCCGAAGTTCTCGCGATGCCGCGCATCCCTGGTCTTCTCGGCCTCGCACTCAGCGGCGCGGGGCCAAGTATCGTCGCGCTCACCATGGACCGCCACGCCGAAATAGGCCGCGCCATCGCCGCGCATTTTGAGCGCCATGGCCTTGCCTCCACGATATGGAATCTCGAAGCGGCACAAGAGGGACTCGCCGTGACCGAAAAGCGCGTCCGCCACAAATAATCCGAGTGTAAATCGCTGCGCTACACGAGAATTAATTTCAGGAAACGCGGGAAGGGAAATGCGCTGGCCCGGCTTCAATTCTCCGGGCCGTAGTTCAGAGCCGAAGATCAGATTCAGATTTTCTTTTTCCTTCGGAGTAGCCACAGGCTGGTCAATCCCATCGAAAGCAGCAGGACCGTTTCCGGCTCAGGAGTATTCACCGGCGGAGTCACGGGAATTCCTCCCGGCGGCGTCCCCGCTCCCCACCAGATGGGGATAATGGGAGGAATGAATATGTGATGCGTTCCGATGGTAGGAATTTCGGTGACCGGCGCGGGACTCAGCGGCATTTCCGGAGGTGGCGTGTTGATCGCCAACAGATCGCTATCCTGCGCGCGCTCCATCGCCTCCACGGGCGGCTCCTCGGGCGAAACGGGCATTACCGGGGTATCCGAAAGCTGGTTTCCGCAGCGAGTGCGCGCTTCATGTTCGCCGTCGGTGATCAGAAGCTCGCCTTCAGGGATTCTCAACTGGTGCTTCGTCCAGAAAACGCTGCTGCCCATCCGGTAGGAGACGTAAACCAGCCGCGCGCTCTCGGATATCTCCGTGTGCGTTTTTTCGAGGTTGAACCCGGCATAATGTTCCGCAACAACAGGATCATTTGCGACCGCGTTCTTCAATTCCTCCGCGCTTCTTACTCCGCCCGGAATAACCGAAAAAGGGAACAATGGGCTCGCGGCCGGACTCGTTTCCTGCTGCGCTTCGGGGAAGTTCTTCCAGGGGGATAGGCGGGCCATCACGGCGTCGCTATCCCATTCAGACCCGTGCATGTTCAAATCACTTGAAGATGGACTTACGGGCAGAAAGGCGAGAAATATTGCGGCGAGCGTAGCTAGCAATACGGTGGGTTCACCAAGAGGGATTCCCCTTGCCAACTTCTCCCAAGTCTCAACACACTTATCCCGATTAATCAAAATACGCACAGCGCACTCTCAGGATTCCCCTTTTAAGACTTTGCAATCTCCATGCCAACGGTTATGTGGTTGAATGCGCAGCTTTTGCGCGCGGTCGGGGCTGGGGTGACCCGGCAGAGAATAGGTCTTTTGTCTTAATTGTGCAAACCATTTCCCCCGTATGCCGCAACTTTCTCGCCCGGCGGCTGCCGAATCGGTCGTAAATGGTACTTTTGTACTCTACGGATGGGACCGCTGGGAGGACCTAGCCAAAGGCCCGACGTCAGGAAAATACGGAGTCGTGGCGACTCGCGGCTATGCGTTCACAACTCTTCCACGTGCCCGCATGCCATCTTGCGCGATCGGCTGATTCCAACCGATTCCTTGTGCCAATTCCACAGAATGAAGGCGATGGCTGCCGGCGGTGCGAATAAAGTCAGAATCACTGCGAGGAAAGCCAGCCCCAAAGAAGTTAAATTGACCACGGCCTCAGCCATATCCGATCCCTGCGCCGTTTGCCATTCCGGCTGTATGATTCCGGGGTGCGCGGAAAGGCGGGTTTATCAATCTAACCAGCGATATAAATTCGCACTTGTCCGCACACACCGTCTAGGTTTCAACACGAGACTCGACAAATAGTTTCGCGAATTTCAGCGCGTATTCAAATGAGGGGCACGCCTCTTCCATCTTAATGATGATAATAGGCTTAAACGGCCATCAAGTTCCTTACCCAAGCGCTCCGCCGGTCGAGGAAACCACAATTGACCCATGGCCGTCTTTAACTCTACAACCTGGGTTCTTTCGGAAGTTCAGATTCCGGGGGTGGCCCAATTGCATCCGATGCGCAGCACGATTTTCGCTGTGTAAGGCGGGGAGCTGGAAGCATCTTCTGTGGCAGGGCGGTTGAAGTGTTTAGATCCGGGGGAACCTCGCAGATCCCCGTCATTTTCGGAGCTCGCATTCAATGTGGATTGTTCGACTAGCCTTACGACGCCCTTACACGTTTGTCGTCACTTCCATTCTGTTGTTGATCCTCGGCCCCGTCGCTATCCAACGTACGCCGACCGACATCTTTCCTAATATCGATATCCCTGTAATCAGTGTCCTCTGGAACTACAACGGCCTTTCACCCGAGGAAATGTCCAACCGCATTATTTTCAACTACGAACGTTTCCTGACGACCACAGTCAACGACATCGAGCACATCGAGTCGACCTCGTGGAATGGCCGCGCCATTGTGAAGATTTTCTTTCATACCGGCGTGAACATAGGCAATGCAGTGGCGCAGGTGGCCTCCGTTTCTCAATCCGCGATTCGCCAATTGCCGCCCGGAACGCAGCCGCCGCTTGTGATCCAATACAACGCGTCGTCGGTGCCGATTCTCCAGCTCGCCCTTTCCGGAGAAGGACTCGATGAGAAGCAATTGTTCGACCTTGGCATCAATTTCCTGAGGACCGGACTTGTCACCGTACCTGGAGTCTCGATTCCGTATCCCTACGGTGGAAAGCTGCCGCAGGTGGAAGTGGATTTGGACCCCGAGGCGCTGCAGTCGAAGGGACTTTCTCCTTCCGACGTCGTGAACACTGTTGGCTTGCAGAATCTGATTCTGCCGGCGGGAACTGCGAAGATCGGCGCCTATGAATATCAGGTGGATCTAAACGGCGCTCCGCAAACCGTGCAGGAGTTAAATGATCTCCCTATCAAGACAGTTGGGGGTTCCACAATCTACATCAAAGACGTCGCGCACGTCCGCAACGGTTATCCACCCCAGACGAACATGGTCCGTGTGGATGGGCAGCGTTCCGTTCTCATGGTCGTCCTGAAGACCGGCGATGCTTCCACGCTCGACATCGTCTCGAACGTTAAGAAAATGATCCCACCGCTTGCCGCGGGACTTCCGCCGCAGCTGAAGATCAAGCCTGTTTCCGATCAGTCGCTTTTCGTGAAGGCCTCGATCAGCGGCGTGGTGCGCGAGGGAATCATCGCGGCATGCCTCACGGGCCTGATGATCCTTCTCTTTCTGGGAAGCTGGCGCAGCACGTTGATTATCGCGGTCTCCATTCCGCTTTCGATTCTCACTTCGATCATCGTCTTGAGCGCGATCGGCGAGACGATCAACATCATGACTCTTGGCGGCCTCGCGCTCGCCGTCGGAATCCTGGTGGACGACGCGACCGTGGAAATTGAAAACATCAATCGCAACATCGCCCAGGGCAAAGAGATCGTCCAGGCCATTCTGGACGGCGCATCCCAGATTGCCGTTCCCGCACTGGTTTCCACGCTGGCGATTTGCATCGTTTTTGTTCCCATGTTTCTTCTGGCAGGCGTCGCTCGCTATCTTTTCGTCCCTCTAGCGGAAGCAGTCTCCTTTGCCATGCTGGCTTCCTATTTGCTCTCGCGCACGCTGGTTCCCACTATGGCCAGGTATCTTCTGCTGGCTCAAACCGGAGAAGGCGCAGAGAAAAGCTCACGCAATCCACTTGTGCGCATGCAGGTTGCATTCGAAAGAGGGTTCGAGAGCCTTCGCGACCGTTACCATCGCCTGCTCGATTCCTGCATTCGCCACCGCCGGCTCTTTGCCGTCTGTTTTGTTTCTGCCTGCCTGCTCTCTTTTGCGCTTCTTCCTTTTGTTGGAGAGGATTTTTTCCCCAGCGTGGATAGCGGTGAATTCATTCTTCACATGCGCGCCCCAACCGGCACGCGCATCGAGGAAACCGCCGCCATCTGTGACCGCGTCGAGCGGGACATTCGCTCCGAGATTCCCCCATCGGAATTGTCGGAAATCATTGACGATCTCGGACTGCCCTACAGCAGCATCAACCTGTCCTACAGCACGTCGGCCCCGATTGGAACAGCCGATGCGGATATCCAGGTCGAGCTCTCGGAGAAGCACCGTCCCGCCGCTGAATACGTTCGCGCGCTACGTTTGAAGTTGGCTCACGATTTTCCCGGCGTCAGCTTCTACGCGATTCCGGCGGACATCGTCACCCAGATTCTCGATTTCGGACTTCCAGCCCCCATTGATATTCAAATTGTCGGGCGCAATATCCCTGCAAATCGCCTGGTCGCCGACAACCTTTTGGAGCAGCTAAAATTCGTTCCCGGCACGGCGGATCTCCGCATCCAGCAGGTTTTCGACCTGCCGAAAATCCATATCGATGTGGACCGCACCAAGGCCCAGCAAGCCGGGTTCTCGGAGTTTGACGTCGCACAGAATCTGCTCATCTCGCTCAGCGGCAGCTTTCAAACTGCTCCCACATTTTGGCTCGACCCGAAAACCGGGGTGAGCTACAGCATCGATACGCAGACGCCGCAATACCGCAACGACACGCTTCAAGATCTCGAAAACATTTCCGTCCGCGGGCCCAACTCCAGGCAGTCGGAAATACTCGCCAGCCTGGCATCCTTCAGCCGTGATTCCGAAATGGGCATCGTTTCTCACTACGATGTCCAGCCCGTGATTGATATCTACGGCTCTGTGCAAGGGCGTGACCTGGGCGGCGTGGCGCGCGACATCACACCGATTCTTGATCGCGCCAGGAAGGATTTGCCTCGCGGCACGCAACTGATCATTCGCGGTCAAATCCAAACCATGAACTCATCGTTCAAGGGGCTTCTGTTCGGTCTGATGTTTTCCATCGTTCTCGTCTATCTCTTGATCGTGGTCAACTTTCAATCCTGGCTGGACCCGCTGATTATTCTTATGGCTCTTCCCGCAGCGCTCGCGGGGATTGTCTGGATGTTGTTCATCACCCACACCACGGTCAGCGTTCCTGCGTTGACGGGCGCGATCATGTGCATGGGCGTGGCCACCGCCAACAGCATTCTGGTGGTAAGTTTCGCTAAAGAACGACTGCAAGAGGGGCTGGACTCTTCCGAGGCCGCGCTGGATTCCGGTTTCACGCGCTTCCGGCCAGTGATTATGACGGCTCTCGCAATGATTATCGGAATGCTTCCGATGTCCTTGGGGATGGGCGAAGGCGGCGAACAAAACGCGCCTTTGGGGCGTGCCGTTATTGGCGGCTTGATGTTCGCCACAGTCGCGACTCTGTTTTTTGTTCCTGTCTTTTTCAGCATGGTTCACGGAGTGCGCCAGAAAAAGTCGGCGGCAGCCGCTCATTGAAACCAGCGGCAAGTTGAAAACATCTATAAAATAGGGAAAATACTTGAAAAGGACTTCATGACTCAGAATGTAGGCTCCGGGGGAACAGCCCCTGGCGGCAACGCACCGGCACAGGGCAGCCAGCGATCAGGGCGCGGTTATCTGATTGCCGTCGTTGTGCTGATTGTCGTCGCGCTGATTATCATTGGCGGGATTGTGCCGCGCCTCAGGGCCACGGCCGCCCTTAGGGTCGAAACCCAGGATCTGGCCACTCCCACCGTTGCCGTCATTCATCCCAAGCGCGGCGCTCCTCAACAGGAAATCGTTCTCCCCGGCAACATGCAGGCTTTTATTGACTCGCCCATCTATGCCCGAACAAATGGCTACGTTAAAAGTTGGACTGTAGATATCGGAGCGCGCGTAAGAGCAGGCCAGTTGCTCGCGGATATTGAAACGCCGGAAGTGGATCAGCAACTGGATCAAGCAAGGGCGGACCTGAATACGGCGCGCGCGAATTTTCACCTTTCGGAAATCACCGCCACTCGCTATCAGGATCTTCTGAAAACCGATTCTGTCTCCAAACAGGACGTGGACAACGCAAACGGCGACTTCGAGGCGAAGAAAGCCATGGTTGCCTCCGCCGAATCCAATGTGAAGCGGCTGGAGGAATTGCAGTCCTTCGAGAAGATCTACGCGCCCTTCGACGGTGTGATTACCGCCCGCAACACGGATATCGGCCACCTTATCGATTCCGGCTCCAGCGGTGGAACCGCCACGGAGCTATTCCACATTGCCGCGCTGAAAAAATTGCGCGTTTATGTGAATGTTCCGCAGCAATTTTCCCAGGCGGCGCGCCCGGGCCTGGACGCCGAAATTACCCTTCCGGAATTTCCCGGCCGTCAGTTTTCAGGAATGCTCGTTCGCACGGCAAACTCGATTGACGCGACCTCGCGCACGCTTCTGGTGGAAGTGGACGTGGACAATCCAGGCGGCGTTTTGTTTCCCGGAGCTTATACCGAGGTTCATTTGAAGCTTCCCTCCAGCGCTCCCACATTCATTCTCCCCGTAAACGCTTTGATTTTTCGGTCGGCTGGGCTGCAGATCGCCACGGTTTCAAATGACAACAAAGTCGCGCTCATCTCTATCGTCATTGGCCGGGATTTCGGCTCCGAGGTGGAGGTTGTTTCGGGCCTGTCGGATGGCGATTCGGTTATCGTGAGCCCGCCCGACTCGCTCGTCGCGGGTGAGACGGTGCGCCTCGCGCCAGCGGCAGCAAAGGCTCCGTAGGAATGCCTCGCGCCGGGATTTTCCCACGGGCCGTCGATCCAGGGAATTCGAGTAGCCGAGAAACTTGCATCGGGCGTGTGGCGCTTTTTGCCCTTTTCATATTCACTCTCGGCGGCTGCACCGTCGGCCCGAATTACGTTCGCCCTCCTGTGGATACTCCCCCCACATACAAGGAATCCAGCGACTTTAAGCCTGCTCAGCCTGCTGATCAGTCTGCTAAAGGCAAATGGTGGGAGATTTATCAGGATCCCCAGCTGAATGACTTGGAAGAAAAAGTCAGCGTCTCTAACCAGAATATTAAGGCGGCGCAGGCACAATTTCTCGCCGCGCGAGCTGCCGTTCGCGTTTCACGCTCAGGCCTTTTTCCCACCGCGACCGGAGGCCTCGCGATCTCGCGCACGGGACAGTCGCAAAACAAGGCGCTCTTTTCTTCCACCGAGCAAAAGGACTACAACGATTTTCAAATTCCCGTGGACGTCTCTTACGAGCCAGACGTCTGGGGCCGCGTGCGCCGTACCGTCGAAGCCAGCCGCTCCGAAGCGCAGGCAACGGCCGCCGATCTTGCTTCCGTCGAACTCACGCTCCACGCCGAGCTGGCGATGGACTATTTCGAACTGCGAGGCCTCGACGCGCAAAGGCAGCTTTTTGACTCCACGGTCGAATCCTACGAAAAGGCGCTCGAGCTGACCAAAAGCCGCTATGAAGGCGGCCTCGCCTCCGCCGTGGATTATGCCCAGGCGCAAACGCAACTGGAAACCACGCGCGCGCAAGCCGAAGATATTGACGTCCAGCGGACGGCCCTTGAACACGCCATCGCGGTTCTCATCGGTCAACCTGCTTCCACTTTCAGCCTGGCTTCTTCACCCCTGAAAATTCCGCCTCCGCCTTTTCCGGCGGGGCTGCCTTCCGATTTGCTGGAGCGCCGCCCGGATATCTCTGCCGCGGAGCGACGCGTCCAGGAAGCGAACGCGCAAATCGGAGTGACGCGCGCGGCGTATTTTCCGCTGATTACGCTGGGCGGTTCCGGCGGATTCGATAGCGCCGCAATCGGCACTCTGCTGCAAGGGCCCAGCGGTTTCTGGCAGCTCGCCGGCGCCGCCGCAGAAACGCTTTTCGACGGAGGCCTGCGGCGCGGCACATCGGATCAAGCGAAGGCTCTTTTCGATAAGTCAGTGGATGATTACCGCCAGACCGTTCTTACTTCCTTCCAGGAAGTGGAAGACAATCTTTCTGCTCTGCGCATTCTGGAGCAGGAGGCGAAAACGCAAGATGCCGCCGTCGCTGCCGCCGAACATTCACTCGCGCTTTCGAACAATCGTTACAAAGGCGGCGTTGCAAATTATCTTGAAGTCACCACCGCTCAAAGCGCCGCTCTCGCCGACGAGCGCGCCGCTGTGGATATATTGACGCGCCGCATGGCCGCCAGTGTTCTCCTCATCAAGGCGATTGGCGGCGGCTGGAGCGTATCCCAGATCCCGCCCGTATAGTGCGCACATGTTCCGAAGTTTGCGCCGCGAATTCTGCGCCGCATTCGTTCGCCTATGGCTCGGCGTCTCCGTCTATGGTAAAGATGTCCGCGCAGGGAAGCGGGATACTCGCGCTGTTCGCTGCTGGAGGAAGTCTTTGAATCGCCGCAGGGGAAAAGGGCAGGGCGTCACGCTTCGAGATGTCGCGCAGGAGAGTGGCGTCTCCACGGCAACAGTTTCTATCGTGCTGAATAACGCTCCGCTCGCCCGCTACATTCCGCTTACCACAAAGGACCGCATCGAACGCGCTGCGAAAAAGCTGGGATATCGCCCCAAGCTGGTTTCGCGGTTTCAGAGTGCCAAGCGCAACCACACCGTGGGCGTGATGGTTTTCGATCTCACCGACCCATTTTGCACCTTGATTTTGCGCGGCATAGAAAACTCTCTCTACCAGGCTTCGTTCCTCCCGATATTCACGGATGCTCACAACCAGCGCGGCCGTTTCGAACGCTATCTGGAAATGCTCCTCGCGCGGCCGGTGGAGGGGTTGGTGATCGTCGCGAACTGGCTCTTCGTGGATATCGAGCTTCTCGCGGACCTGGAAAAGCGGAATATTCCCGCGGTCATGATCGGCCGCGAACTCAACACCGGCTCAATCAGTTCCGTCATGGTGGACAACGAGGCCGGCGCGCACCTGGCGATGGAGCACATCTATTCGCTCGGCCATCGCAAGATCGCTTTCATTCGCGGCCCGAAGATGCTGGCCGATAGCGCTCCACGCTGGCGCGGCGTGCGTTCCTTCGCGCGCTCCGTGGGGCTCGAAATCGATCCGGGGCTGGTTGTGGACTTACCCGATTCGCTCGAACACAATTCCGGTTTCGAAGGCGGTTTCAAACTCACCGAAGAACTCATGAAGCGAAAAAAACGCTTCAGCGCCGTCATGGCGTTCGACGATATGACGGCGTTTGGCGCCGTACGCGGACTTGCCCGCGCCGGCCTGAAAGTGCCGGAAGACTGCTCGGTGATCGGATTCGACGACGTGATTCCCGCGGGTTTGTCCGTTCCTTCGCTTACCACCGTGCGCCAGCCCATGGAAGCGCTCGGCAGCACGGCGGTGGAAATCGTGATGGAAGGAATCAATGCCGCAACGGAAGAAAGGGAATTTACCGCGGTCCGGCGGAAGCTGGCTCCCGAACTCGTGGTGCGAGAATCCACGCGGGCCGTTTCCTGGGCCTGAGCAGGGGAGCAGCGCTCCGGGTTTTTTGCGCTTGACACCCTGGGAGGCGGGAAGCATAGTATTTTTATTAAAGTTTAATGAATCCATGTTCCGCGAATCCAACGCCGGCGTGCCGGCAAACCGATTTTCCCAGGTGAGTGATGATGCCAAAGCTTAAAGTCCCCACGATTCTTTCAGCGATTATTCTTGTCTCGCTAGCGCTTTCTCTTCCCTCGCAAATCGCCCGCGCGAATGAGCCTGCAAGCGCCGATTCGAAGCTGGTGTTACACACGGGTTGGGAACTGCAATCCTCCTGCACGGCAAACAGCACCGGCGACAAAATTTCCACCGCGGGATTTGATACCAATGGCTGGCACAAGACTGACGTGCCTTCCACCGTGGTGGCCGCGCTCGTTGCCGACAAAACCTATCCCGATCCGGATTACGGAGAGAATCTTCGTTCGATTCCCGGAACCACGTACCCGATCGGAAAGAATTTTTCCGGAATAGCCATGTCCAAGGACAGCCCGTTCCATTGCTCCTGGTGGTATCGCACGGAACTTCCCGTGCCTTCCGGCTTCAGCGGACGCCACGTGTGGCTGCATTTCGGCGGAATCAACAATCATGCCAACATTTGGGTGAACGGGCGCCAGATTGCCGACGAAAAAGATGTCGCGGGAGCCTATCGCACGTATGAATTTGAAATCACGCAGCTGCTGGATGGTCAGAAGCGGCTTGTGATTGCCGTCGAAGCCATCGCGCAAACCGAAAAGGACCTGGGCATCAACTGGGTGGACTGGAATCCCGCACCGCCGGACAAAGACATGGGGCTCTGGCGCGACGTCTATCTCGACACAAGCGGTCCCGTGGCGCTTCGCCATCCAATGGTCACAACGCACTTGCCCGACGCATCGCTCGAACGGGCGGATCTAACCGTCGAAGCCGAGCTCCACAATGCCACGGACAAGCCCGTGACCGGGACGCTCGAAGGCAGCATCGAAGAAATCCATTTTAAGCAGGATGTCACTCTCGAACCCGGCCAGATGACAACAGTGCGCTTTACTCCCGACAAATTTTCGCAGCTCCAGGTGAAGAATCCAAAGCTTTGGTGGCCGCGCCAGATGGGCGCGCAGGATCTGCACGAACTCTCGATGAATTTTCTGATCGGCGGGAAAACTTCCGACGAGCAGAGTGTCCGCTTCGGCATTCGCGAAATCAGTTCAGTGCTCGATGCGAATGGCCACCGCTTGTTCAGCGTGAATGGAAAGAAAATTCTCATCCGCGGAGGAGGCTGGTCGCCAGACATGCTGCTGCGCGAATCACGCGAGCGGCTGCTCACCGATTTCCTCTACGTTCGCGACATGAATCTGAACACCATCCGCCTGGAAGGCAAACTCGAATCAGACGCTTTCTACAATCTGGCCGACGAGCAGGGCGTCCTGATCATGGCCGGTTGGTGCTGCTGCGATCACTGGGAACGCTGGAAGAATTGGCAGCCGGGTGATTTGGAAATCGCTACCGCTTCCTTGCGTTCGCAGATTTTGCGCATGCGAAGCCACCCGAGCATGCTCATGTGGCTGAATGGCAGCGATGGCCCGCCACCTGCAAATGTTGAGACCGCCTACATTCAGGTCCTCAAGGACACCGACTGGCCGAATCCTTACATTTCTTCAGCGTCGCAGGAGCCTACCAGCGTTACCGGACAATCCGGCGTGAAGATGACCGGGCCATACGATTACGTTCCGCCGGATTATTGGCTCACGGACACGGGAAAGCAGGGCGGGGCATACGGCTTCAACACCGAGACAGGGCCCGGGCCCGCCGTGCCGCCGCTGAGCTGCCTGAGAAAAATTCTACCCGCCGACCACGTGAAGCCGGACGATCCCATCTGGAATTATCACGCCGGCTCGGAAGGCTTCAAAGACCTGAGCCATTTCGAATCCGCGATGGACGCAATTTACGGCCATCCCTCGGATATCGATAATTACGAACTCAAATCGCAGGCCATGGCCTATGATGGCGAGCGCGCGATGTTTGAGGCTTACACGCGCAACAAATACACTTCCTCGACCGGCGTCATCCAGTGGATGTTGAATAACGCATGGCCCTCGCTCATCTGGCATCTCTATGATTATTATTTGCAGCCCGCCGGCGGTTATTTCGGCACGAAGAAAGCCTGCGAGCCGCTGCACGTGCAATATTCCTACGACGATCGCGGCGTGGTGGTGGTGAACAGTCGCTACAAGGCAGCTTCGAATCTTACGGTTTCCGCGAAATTGTACGACGTCAATCTGAAGGAAACCTTTTCGCAGCAGGCGAAAGCGAGCGTGGACGCCGATGCCGTCACTAAGGTCCTCACGATTCCGGAAGATGCTTTCAGCTCGCCTTCTCCGATCTATTTCGCGAAGCTCTCGCTTGAGGACGCTTCCGGAAAAGCCGTCAGCACCAATTTCTATTGGCTGTCCGCGAAAAAAAATACTTACAACTGGAACAAGACGAACTACCGCTTCACTCCCGTGACTTCCTATGAAGACCTCACGGCGCTGAATACTCTGCCGAATGCAGGAGCGATTCACGTCTCCGCGGAAGTGGAGAAAGGCGCCGAAGGGCCGCGCGTTGTAGTGAAACTCCACAACCCGAGCGATCATCTTGCATTCCAGGTTCATCTGGGAATTCGGCGCAAGGGCGAGGACATGGAGATTCTTCCCGTGCTATGGGGCGACAACTACGTGGAGCTGATGCCCGGCGAGTCGCGCGAAATTACGGCGCAATATGTGGCCGCGGGAGCGCTCGATGGCGGCACTGAATTAACCGTTTCCGGCTGGAACATCACGTCGGCGACGATTCCTCTGGGCGAAGCAAAAATGGCCGCTTCGCATTCGGGGGGAGGGAATTAATGGCGGAAGTTCCTTCGCCTTCCCAATCGCGGCCGCGGAATTTCCCGCACGCCATGCTTCGGGAAATCTACGAGCAGCCTCAGGCTATCCGGGACACGATTCGCGGGAACGTGGAAAACGACACAATTTTCCCTCAGGCATTTCAGAAAATTGAAGGCGCCCTGCAAACTTTCAAGAAGATCATCATCGCAGCCAGCGGCTCAAGTCGCCACGCGGGTCTCGCGGGCGAGATCATGATGGAAGATCTGGCCGGTGTTGCCGTGGACGTGGAATACGCGAGCGAATATTGCTATCGTTCCACCCATGCGGGCGCGGATCCCATCGTCATCGTGATCACCCAGTCGGGCGAGACGGCCGACGTGATCGCCGCACAGCGCGAAGCGCTCAATCGTGGCGCGGAAACCATCGCGATTTCAAACGTTCCCGAAGCCACGATCGTCCGGGAAGCAAGCGCCGCACTCCACACCTTCGCCGGAATTGAAAAAGCCGTTCCCGCGACCAAAAGCTTTACCGCTCAGCTCACCATCCTTCATCTATTCGCGCTCTTTTTGGCGCGCCGCCGCGGGCGCATGACTACGGAAGTGCTGCGCACGCACTTGAACGATTTGTGCGCCATCCCGGATCGCATTGAAGAATCGCTCGTTTCCTGGGATGCGCAAGCGGCCGAATGCGCGCGGTTATACCAGGGACTCACTGCTTTCCTTTTTCTGGGCCGCAGCGTGCATTACGCGATTGCCCGCGAAGGCGCCTTGAAGCTCAAGGAAATTTCCTACGTGCAGGCGGAAGGCATGCCCGCCGGAGAACTCCGCCACGGCCCGAATGCCCTGGTGGATGAAAAGCTTGCCGTCTTCGCGCTAGTCACGCGGGATGAATCCGATCCTGACTCGATGCAGAGGTATCAGAAAACACTCGGCGTGCTGGAATACGTGAAAAACCGCGGCGGCAAAGCCATTGCCATCGCCACCGAGGGCGATCGCGAAATTGCCTCTGTGGCGGATCGCGTAATTTACGTGCCGCCCGCTTCCGAACTTTTATTGCCCATCCTGGAAGTTATTCCCCTTCAGCTTTTCGCATATCACTACGCTGTTCTCAACGGTCATGATGTGGATAGCCCGCGCAACCTCGTCAAATCGGTCGTAACGGAATGAGTCTGGCCAACTGGTCCAAATTTATCCTGGGGGCGGGCTGATGCCGGGCGAAACCATCCCAACCGCGGCATCGCCAGTCCGGCTCAAGCGGACACTCACACTTTGGGATCTGATTCTCTATGGCGTGATTGTTATCCAGCCGGTTGCTCCCATGTCCTTGTATGGCGTTTTGATGAATCGCGGCCACGGTCACGCGGCCACCACGATTCTCATCGCCATGATTGCCATGTTGCTCACGGCGTTTAGCTACGGTCGCATGGCCCGCGCATATCCCAGCGCCGGATCTGCATTCACCTATGTTGGGCAGGAAATCAACCCCGCGCTTGGCTACGTCACGGGATGGAGCATGACGATGGATTACCTGCTCAACCCGATGATCTGCATCATCTGGATCAGCCAGCAGGCTCACGTTTTCGCTCCTGGAATTTCCTATGGAGTTTGGGCGGTGTTTTTCGCACTTGTTTTTACGGCTCTGAATATTCAGGGAATTAAGACTTCGGCAAGGGTGAATTCCGCTCTCGCTGCCGGCATGGGTGTGGTCATCGCCATCTTTTTTGTCGCCGCGGCTCGATATATTTTTGGCCATCCGCATGGCGGCGCTGGATTTTTCACGCACCCGTTTTATGACCCTTCGACATGGGACCCCAGAGCCGTTCTGGGCGGCACCTCGATCGCCGTGCTCACCTATATTGGTTTCGACGGCATTTCAACGCTCTCCGAGGAGGCCGAGAATCCCCGCCGAAATATCTTGGTTGCCACGGTTCTGGTTTGCGTGGTGATCGGCATTCTTTCTGCTTTCCAGGTCTACGCCGCTCAATTGATCTGGCCCATCACGGAACCTTTCCCGAATTCTGACACCGCTTTCACCTTCGTCGCCGGGCGTGCCTGGCAGCCTCTCTTTGCCATTGTGGGATTCACGCTTGTCGTCGCAAACTTCGGCTCGGGTATGGGCGCGCAACTCGGAGCGGCCCGCCTCCTTTACGGCATGGGACGCAGCAACGCCCTGCCGAAGGCATTTTTCGGAGCCGTGGACCCCAAGCGCCGCATTCCGCGCAACAACGTAGTCTTCGTTGGCGTTCTTGCTCTGGCCGGGGCATTCCTTCTCCCGGCAATCGCCGGAGAAGCGACTGGCTACGACCTGGGCGCCAACCTCTTGAATTTTGGCGCGCTGCTCGCCTTCATGGGTGTGAACGCTGCGGCGTTCGTTCGTTACTACCTCCGCGCGGAAAAGAAAACCGTGATGAACGCGATCGCGCCCCTGGCAGGGTTCTTTATTTGCGGAATCCTATGGTGGCATCTGAGCTCGAAGGCGCTCCAAGTGGGCGCTGTTTGGATGGCCGTCGGCATCGGCTACGGCGCCGTGAAGACCAAGGGTTTCAAGGCTGACCTCGTGCAATTCGAGATTCCCGCGGACGAAGAGTGACCGCCTGACGGCCCTTTCCCGATTTGCTGAGAACACAAGGTACTCTGCAGTTCTGGAAAGTCCTTTTTGTTATCCGTTGAAGTCCTTCCCTTCGCCGCCTTATACTTTCTTTGGGTATGCAGTATCCAAGTCAGGGCCATCCGGAGTTCATAACTGGTCTTGGGCGACGGATTGTCTTTCTCTCTCTCTTAAACTTTCCCCCTTCAAATGGCGATTGTTCCAGAAGGGTTCAGTTCGATCGGAGTGGACTTTTTTCCGCGGACCGGACGAATCGCACAATCATGCCCATCATCTCGGGCGTAGTGGGAGATTCTTATGTCTGACCTGAAGCCTCAGCCAGCCGATTTAGCCGGCGAAAATTACAAGGACAAACGCCGCAGCCAGCGAGTCCAGCTGACGATTGCAATACTTGTCCGCGGGAAACAAGGGGCCGCGCGCTTTGAGGAAGAGGCCCACACCGTCGCTGTGAGCGCCAATGGTTGCTTGATTCGGCTGAAGGCGCCCGTCTCGCGCGGGCAGGAAATATCTATTGTGAACCCGAAGACGGCGGAAGAGCTTCCCTGCACGGTGATTTATATTGGCCAAAAAGAATCCGGCAAGACGGAGGTGGGCTTGGAATTCGCAGAAGCTTCTCCTCTGTTCTGGCGCGTTGCGTTCCCGCCCGCCGATTGGGATCCGACTGAACGCAAGCTCCCCTCCGCTCCGCGTTCCCCCGCAAAAAAGTAAAAGGGCAATTCATTTGGTTGTGCGCGGAAGCTCACCGCTGCATCCCTTTTCAGTCAATTTCCTGCGTCACAATGTGGACGTCTACCGCGGGCGCATCGCGCAGAAAGCGATTGATCGCATTCAAGTAAAGCATCTTCCGCCACCCCTCAACGGCCGCTCGGCCGAAAATCACCTGCGTGATGTGTTTTTCCCGCACAAACTGCGCGGCTGCATCAGCCACCGTCTTTCCCTTTAGCCGTATGGGTTTGGCCCCCAGGCTCTCCGCAAATTGCAGATTGGTGGTGAGTGCCTTCTCCTCGCGTTCGTCCGGTTTTTCGCCTACATCCACGTGCAAGGCATACAACTCGGCGTCCATGCGCCGCGCCATGCGCGCCGCCCGCGCCACCAGGTATTGCGCGCGAGGATGCGAGCTGATACAGACGGCAATTCGTTCACGCGCAGGCCAGCTGCCTTGAATTGCTTTTTCGTCCATGTAGGAGGCAAGGCTGCGGTCCACTTGTTCCGCCACTTGTCGCAGCGCCAGTTCCCGCAACGCGATCAGGTTTCCGCGCCGGAAGAAATTCTTCAGCGACTGTTCCACCTTTTCCATGCCATACACGTCGCCGCGCTTCATGCGGTTCTGCAGCGCTTCCGGCGTCAGGTCCACCATCACGGTTTCTTCCGCGATCTTCAGCACCCAGTCCGGCACTGTTTCGCGGACCGGCACTCCGGTGATGGCGCGGACCGTCGGTGCAACGCTTTCGATATGTTGAATATTGACTGTGGAAATCACATCGATATTCGCGTCGAGAAGCTCCAACACGTCTTCGTAGCGTTTGCGGTGCCTGCTGCCGGGGATATTTGTATGGGCCAGTTCGTCCACCAGCGCCACTTGCGGCTTTCGCGTCAGGATGGCGTCAATATCCATCTCCTCGAACAACGTGCCCTTGTAATCCATCTTTCGCCGCGGGACGCTTTCGATTTGGGCCACCAATTCGGCAATCCCTTTTCTTCCGTGCGTCTCCACGATTCCCGCCACCACGTCTTCGCCGCGGCTGTGTCGCCGGATTGCCTCGCTCAACATCCCGTAGGTTTTTCCCACGCCGGGCGCATAGCCCAGAAACACCTTGAGCTTCCCCTGTGTTTTCTCCGGGGGGGCCGAGACGGCCAGCCATTCTTCAGGTGTTTTTGCCATGGATGAATTCTCTTTTTACTGGCAACCTCGATAGCTACGGTAGAATAGCAGCATGCTCGTGCGTTTCCTGTTTCGCGCACTTCGATTCGTTGTCGCATTCGTGGTGGTTGCGGCCATCACGCTTTTCTATCGAAAAGTCGTTCCCGCCAATGCCACCACGATTGCTCTCACTTTTCTTCTCGCCATTCTAGTCGTTTCCACGGTTTGGGGCAGCGTGGTTTCCGTGTTCATGTCCATCGTTGCAATGCTGGCCTTTAATTATTACTTCCTCCAACCCGTCGGCACATTCATGGTCTCCGATCCGGAGAATTGGGTTGCCCTTTTCGCCTTCGTGGTGGTTTCTGTGCTCGCCAGCCATCTTTCCACGCGGGCCCGCCAGCAGGCCCAGGACGCCTCGGCCCGCCGGCGCGACATCGAGAAACTCTACGCCTTCACGCAGGGCCTGCTCGAGTCTGGCAACGTCATCCAGCTGCTGAACCGCATTCCGGCCCAGATCGTGCACACCTGGGAAGTCGGCGCGGCCGCTTTGCTTCTCGACGACAAACAGAAAATTTACCGTTCCGGCCCCGCGGTCCCTCATCTCGATCTCGAAAGCCTGAAAGCGGTGGTGGCGCGCGAGGAGCCTGTAATTGACGTCGCCGGGGGCCTCTGTTTCGTTCCCGTGCGCCTGGGCCTCCGCCCCATCGGCAGCCTGGGAATTTCTGGCACAGCGCTTTCCCGCCAGACGCTCGAAGCCATCGGCACCTTGATCGCCACCGCCATGGAACGCGCGCGCGCCGTGGAGCAGCTCGGGCAAACCGAAGCGGCCCGTGAAGGCGAACGCCTCCGCACCGCGCTGCTCGACGCCGTTACCCACGCGCTGCGGACTCCGCTCACGTCCATCAAAGCTTCCGTGACCAATCTGCTCTCCAACTCCGGCCTAAGCGCTTCGCAGAATCACGAACTTCTTACCATCATCAACGAAGAATCGGATCGCCTGAACCGCCTGGTCGGCGAAGCCGGTGAGATGGCCCGCCTCGACGCCGGCGAAGTGGAACTGAAAATCGAGTCTCGCAAGATTGACGACGTCATCGCTTCCGCCCTCGCGCAATGCAAAGTCGCGCTGGGGAGCCGCGTGGTTGACGTTCACGTCGCAGACCGATTGCCTCGCGTCCGCGTGGACGTCGCCCGCGCGCGCGAAGCTCTCGTCCATCTCATCGAAAATGCCAAGCAGTATTCGCCTGCGGATCAACCCATCACCATCACTGCCGAACCCAGCAGCGATTTTGTCACCGTCAGCGTGGCTGACCGCGGAAACGGCATCGAAGATCCCGAGCAGGGCCTCATTTTCGAAAAGTTTTATCGCGGAAAAGACCAGCGGTTCACTGTGCAGGGAACCGGCATGGGCCTGCCGATTGCCAAAGCCATCATCGAAGCCCACGGCGGCACGATGAGTTTGACGAGTCAGCTGGGCCACGGCTCCGTCTTCTCCTTCACGCTTCCCGTGGAACATGCGCGCCCGGTGTACTCATGAACTCCGCCACCGTCTTAATCGTGGATGACGAGCCCCAGATCCGCCGCGTTCTTCTCACCACGCTGTCATCGCAGGGCTACACCGTCATCGAAGCGCGCAGCGGCGAAGAAGCACTCGAAAAAATCCGAACCGGGCGCGCCGATCTCGTGCTGCTCGACGTGAACTTGCCGGAAATGACTGGCCTCGAGACTTGCCGCGAAATTCGCCGCACGATGGACGTTCCCATCATCATGCTCACCGTGCGCAATTCCGAGCGCGATAAGGTGCAGGCCCTCGACGCGGGCGCTGACGATTACGTCGTGAAGCCGTTTGGCGCCGACGAGTTGATGGCTCGCATTCGTGCCGCTCTGCGTCGCGCCGCGCCTGCTGAATCGCTGCCTCCCTTTGCGTCGCCTGATTTTCAAATTGATTTTGAAAAACGCGCTGTTACCGTCAAAGGCCAGCCCGTTCGCCTCACGCCGAAAGAATTTGAGCTGTTGCGCCATCTGGTTGCGAATCAAGGCAAGGCCTTGGCCCATCGCCGCCTGTTGCAAGCCGTTTGGGGGCCCGATTACGGCGAGGAAACCGAATATCTGCGCGTCTTCATCAATCAATTGCGCAAGAAAATCGAACCCGACCCGCACCATCCCCGCTACATTCACACCGAGCCCTGGATCGGCTATCGCTTCGAACCCCCGGCGGAAAAAACGCGCGCCGTTCGCATCGAAAAATAGCCGCCCGCACAAAATCTCCTAGTGCTTCGGGTGCGATGAATCCAGGTCGAGATTCAACTCCAGCACATTCACACGCGGCTCACCCAGAAATCCCCACTGCCTTCCAAGGGTGTGCCTCTTCACGATTGCCCGCACCTCGTCCTGCGTCATTCCGCGCTCGCGCGCCACACGCGGCACCTGAAAATCCGCCGCTGCGGGAGAAATCTCGGGGTCGAGTCCTGACCCGGAAGCCGTCACCAGGTCCACCGGAACTGGCACTCCCGGATTGTCCGCCTGCATCTGTTTCACCGAGGCCGCCACGCGGGTGATCAGCGCTTGATTCGTCGGGCCCAGGTTCGATCCCGTGGATTGCGTGGCGTCATATCCCGCCGCACCCGCTGACGACGGTCTCGAATAAAAATATCCCGGCGAGGTGAACGGTTGCCCAATTAACCGTGAGCCGACCACTTTTCCGCCCGTCTGAATCAGCTCGCCATTCGCCTGGCGCGGAAAAAATATTTGTGCGAGCCCCGTCACGGCGAGCGGGTACAAAATCCCCAGCAGCACCGTTGTCGCCAGCGTCATCCAGATCGAAATCAGCAGGTTCTTCTTCATATTCTCCTCACGCTTCAGGCCAGCCCAATATGCGTAATAACCAAATCAATCAACTTGATTCCCAGGAAGGGCGCGATGATTCCGCCCAGCCCGTAAATCAACAGGTTCCACCGCAGCAGCGCCTCCGCTCCAATCGGGCGGTATCTCACGCCGCGCAACGCCAACGGCACCAGGGCGATGATGATCAGCGCGTTGAAAATTACGGCCGAAAGCACAGCCGATTGCGGCGTTTTCAGCGACATCACGTTCAGCACATTCAGCACCGGGAACGCGCCGGCAAACATCGCCGGAATAATCGCGAAATATTTCGCCACGTCGTTCGCCACGGAAAATGTTGTCAGTGCGCCCCGCGTAATCAGCAATTGTTTTCCGATCTCGACGATCTCAATCAGCTTCGTCGGATTCGAATCCAGGTCCACCATGTTCCCGGCTTCTTTGGCTGCCTGCGTGCCGGCGTTCATTGCCAGCCCGACGTCCGCTTGCGCCAGCGCGGGCGCATCGTTCGTGCCGTCGCCCGTCATCGCCACTAATTTCCCCTTCGCCTGCTCGCTGCGAATCAGCGCCAGCTTGTCCTCTGGCTTCGCCTGCGCTAGGAAATCGTCCACGCCCGCCTCGCGCGCGATTGCGGCTGCAGTCAATGGGTTGTCGCCGGTAATCATCACCGTGCGAATACCCATCGCGCGAAGCTGATCGAATCGCTCGCGCATCCCGCCCTTCACGATATCCTTCAAATAAATCGCGCCCAATACGCGGCGGTCTTCGGCCACCAGCAGCGGCGTCCCGCCCGCATTGGCAATCGCCTTCACCGCTTCATCCACTTCCGCGGGAACTTTATTCCCTCCCTGCGCCGCGTACTGCACGATCGCATCGGGTGCTCCCTTCCGGATTTCACGCCCGTCCATGTCCACGCCAGACATTCGCGTCTGCGCCGAAAATGGAATAAACGTCGCGGCATACGCCGAAAGCTCGCGCCCCCGCAAATTGTATTTCTCCTTCGCCAGCACCACGATCGACCGCCCCTCGGGTGTTTCGTCCGCCAGGGAAGCAAGCTGCGCCGCGTCGGCCAAATCTAATTCCGTCACGCCGGGCGCGGGAATCAGTTCCGTCGCGCGCCGGTTCCCCAATGTAATCGTTCCCGTCTTATCCAGCAGCAGCGTGTCCACGTCGCCCGCCGCTTCCACTGCTCGTCCGGACATCGCGAGCACGTTGCGCTGCACCACCCGGTCCATTCCCGCGATTCCAATCGCCGAAAGCAGCCCACCAATCGTCGTGGGAATCAGGCACACCAGCAGCGCGATCAGCACAAACACAGATTGCGGCGAGCCCGAATAGATCGCCATCGGCTGCAGCGTTACCACCGCAAGCAAAAAGATAATCGTCAGCCCCGCCAGCAAGATGTTCAGCGCGATTTCGTTCGGAGTCTTCTGGCGCTCGGCTCCCTCCACCAGCTTGATCATGCGGTCCAGAAACGTCTCACCAGGATTCGACATGATCTTCACCTTAATCTCGTCAGACAAAACGCGCGTCCCGCCCGTCACTGCGGACCTGTCCCCTCCCGATTCGCGGATCACCGGCGCGGATTCTCCCGTGATCGCCGATTCGTCCACCGACGCGACGCCTTCCACCACTTCACCATCGCCCGGTATGAATTCGCCGGCCGAGACCATCACCAGGTCGCCCGCCCGCAGCTTCGAGCCGGTCACTTCTTCAGTGCAGCCATCCGATCGCAGCCGCCGAGCAATCGTTTCCGCGCGCGCTTTGCGCAGCGTATCCGCCTGCGCCTTTCCGCGGCCCTCCGCCATGGCCTCGGCAAAATTCGCGAAGAGCACCGTGAACCAAAGCCACAGCGTAATCTGAAGCTCAAACGCGAACCCACCGCTGCGCTGCGGCAGAAATAACTCCACCGTCGTAATCACCGCGCCCACTTCCACCACCAGCATCACGGGGTTTTTCATAAGCGTCTGCGGATTCAACTTCACAATCGAATCCCACAGCGCCCTGCTCATGATCCCGCCCGTCCACAGCGCCTTCTTTGCCATTCTTGTTTGCTCGGTCATAGTCGCCTTAAAAAACCTTTCCGGCATGCATCAGCAAATGCTCGAGAATCGGCCCCAGGCTGAGCGCCGGGAAAAATGTCAACGCGCTGACGATCAGCACCACGGAGACCAGCAACGCGGAAAAGAGCGGCGTCGTCACGGGAAAAGTTCCTGCCGATTCCGGCACGATCTTCTTTCGCGCCAGATTTCCGGCAATCGCCATCACGGGGATGATCATGAAAAACCGCCCCAGCAGCGTGTTGAACCCGAGGCTCACGTTGTACCAGAGCGTATTTCCGTTCAGCCCTGCAAACGCCGAGCCGTTGTTCGCCGCCGTGGAAGCATATGCGTACAACACTTGCGTAAGTCCGTGCGGCCCCGGATTCGTAATCGAGGCTGTGCCCATCGGCGTGACCACCGAAACCGCCGTGAACACCAGAATGACCAGGCAGAAAATCAACACCGTCAGCATCGCCATCTTCACGTCGTACGCTTCGATTTTCTTTCCTAGATATTCCGGCGTTCTTCCCACCATCAGCCCTGCGATGAACACAGACAAAATCACGAACACCAGAATGCCGTAGAGTCCCGCCCCCACTCCGCCGAACACCACCTCACCGATCATGATGTTGATCAGCGGAATCATTCCGCCCAGCGGCGTAAACGAATCGTGCACGCCATTCACCGCGCCGCAGCTCGCGTCCGTCGTCACCGTCGCAAAAAGCGCGCTATCCGCAATCCCGAAGCGCACCTCTTTTCCTTCCATGTTGCCGCCGGGCGCGGTCGCGCTCGCCTGCTGGTCCACGCCTTGCAGAAGCGGATTGCCCTTCGATTCCGCTGCGTACGTGAAAACCACTCCCGCCACGAATAGCACCGCCATCGCGCTCCACACGGCCCAGCCGTGCCGTTGCGATCCCGTCATGCGACCCAGCGTGTACGTCAGCCCCGCGGGAATCGCAAAAATCAGAATCATCTGAATGAAGTTTGTCAGCGGATTCGGATTTTCAAATGGATGCGCGCTATTGGCGTTGAAAAATCCGCCGCCATTCGTTCCATACATCTTGATGGCTTCCTGCGAAGCCACCGGCCCCATGGCAATTTTCTGTTCCGTCACGCGCTGCGTCGTTGTCTTTCCGTCCGCCCCGGTCACCTGAACGCTCTGCGCGTCAACAAGTTGTTCCGTAACGTAAGGCTTCAGGTTCTGAATCATTCCCTGCGACACAAAGAGAAGCGATATCGCCAGGCAAGCAGGCAGAAGCACCCAAAGGAACGTTTTCGTCAGGTCCACCCAGAAATTTCCAATTGTTTCCGATTCCCGCCGCGCGATCCCGCGCACCAGAGCGATTGCCAGCGCGATTCCCGTCGCCGCGGACATGAAGTTGTGATACGCGAGCCCCGCCATCTGCGTCAGATAGCTCATCGTCGTCTCGCCCGGATAGTTCTGCCAGTTCGTGTTTGTCGTGAACGAAGCTGCCGTATTGAAGGCCAGATCAGCCGGCACGTTCACCAGTCCCTGCGGGTTCCACGGCATCCACACTTGCACGCGCTGGATCAAGTACAGCAGCAGCATCGAAACACCGCTGAAGAGCAGCATCGCAATCGCATACTCCGTCCAGCGCATCTCGTGCTTCTCGTCCACGCCTGTAACGCGATACAGCAGCCTTTC